>Ga0134126_10000912_pt1 | contig 37386 bp, 31 predicted proteins | sample KB31752_FD_96881 | JGI IMG/M metagenome (GOLD analysis project Ga0134126, IMG submission 96881) | Terrestrial soil microbial communities with excess Nitrogen fertilizer from Kellogg Biological Station, Michigan, USA - KB3-175-2 | ecosystem: Environmental > Terrestrial > Soil > Unclassified ...
AATAGGCCAGACAGTGATTACTAATATTTTTCCTCCCGGGGAAGATCCTCTTGGCAAAATTATCCGGTTCAATAAAATACCTTTTACAATTATCGGTGTGCTTGCTCCAAAAGGAGCCAACGCTTTTGGATCGGATCAGGATGATATTATCCTGGCGCCATACACTACTGTTCAACAGCGAATTCTTGGTATCACTTACATTCAGAATATTTACGCATCCTCAATTAGTGAAGGCGCTACGGATTCAGCTACAGCCGAATTAACCCGGATCCTCCGTGCTTCGCACAATCTGAAGCCGTCTGATGATGATGATTTTCAACTTCGTGTGATGGCCGAATTGATCAGCGCCTTTAGTTCTACCAGCCAGCTATTAACTATTTTATTGACGGCCATAGCAGGGATATCCCTTGTTATCGGTGGTATCGGTATTATGAATATCATGTACGTATCGGTGACAGAACGTACCAAAGAAATTGGTTTACGAATGTCCATAGGCGCTCGTGGAATTGATATTTTAATGCAGTTTCTTATTGAAGCTATATTGATAAGTATTATAGGTGGCATCATTGGAGTTCTTTTGGGCATTAGCGTATCGCAATTGATAAGCTATTTCCTTCATTGGCCTACGCTGATATCAGTATCATCTATTATAGTTTCTTTTGCTGTATGTGGAATTACCGGGATATTCTTTGGCTATTATCCGGCAGTAAAGGCATCGAGATTAGATCCTATTGAAGCATTGCATTATGAGTAACAAACAATAATTTATTATTGCCATGTTTTAATTGAAACAGTAAAAGAATAAATAACGAAGAATCGTGTTTTTTGTTTACGACAAAAGATTGACACCAGGCATATTGAGCGAAGCGTATGATTGCTGTTTAAAAAATGCATGCCGCAATTTATTGTTATGAGAGTGGCTGTCCGAATTGCATTCCTGTAAGCATTTTCCTCTTCACTTCTTTCTGTTGAATAAGAACTTTAAATTTATTGCCCATGTCCATCAATAATTGATTGATTTGAAAAATAAATTCCTTCTTATCAGCTTCCGTATTTTCCATCTCTAATTTTCGTAAATAATTTCCTAATCCCCATGAGCGCAGGAAAAGTGCCTGCGTGGTGAATCCGGTGCATTCCAATCCATATTTTTTACCAAAATCATTTATTGCCGAAAAATTTACATGGGCGGTAATATCCTGGGCGCCAATATCGGAATAGAATGAATTATTTATTTCATGCCCCTTGTAACATAAAAGCGTACCCGAACTTCTTTTTGAGCTGTAAAATTCGCTGGCGGGGAAACCGTAATCAATAGTAAGAACGAAGCCGGATTTTAAATTAAGGGCTATTTCCTTGATCCATTGTAAGGCCTGCAAATTTATTTCCGAAGCATAATCTTTGGGTAAAACAACATTTTGCGCCAGCAGATAATTTTTCAAATCCTCATTTGCAGGTTGCAACACTTCGGTAAATTCATTTTTATAATCCACGAAAATTTCCATTAACTTATCCTTCATAATCACTTTGTGTACCGGAAAATTATCGAGCAATTCATTGGATAAAATGCAACCATTTATTTCAGGTATTTCATTTATGGAATCATACCAGCTTACCTTTTCATTTAATAATTTCTTTTCCTCTCTTCGCATCGTTTCGCTTTTTTCAATGATGCAATAATTCAGCTGATCATAGAGGGCAGGATTACTTTTCAGATAATTAATAATATCGTGGCAAAGCGCTCCTGTTCCTGCTCCATATTCTACAATAGTGAAAGGTTTTTTATCCAGCAAAATCCACATTTCTTCCATTTGTTTTCCAATTATTTCTCCAAACAAAGAACTTAAAACAGGACTAGTATAATAATCGCCCTGTTTGCCGATTTTTTTTTGCGGCGAATTATAATATCCAAGTTCAGGATAATATAGGGCCATTTCCATAAAGTCACGAAAAGATATTGGCCCTGTCATTTTTATTTTGTCTTTTATTATTTCTGAAAGGATCATGTTATATAATATTTTTAATAAAAAATAGAAGCTTCATTACGTTATTACTATCTCAAATTAGCGCCAAAAGCGTGTGTGATTATTGAAACAGATCTGATAATTGCAGTTGATTTTCATTCCAATTATTATAGTCAAGGCAACTGCGTAAATCTATTAAGTAATCTTTCATTTTTATACTTAGTATTTATACGATAAATGCGGTAATTACAACAGCTACAAAAACCCGCAAAACCTCCCTTGCAACCGTGAGCGCCACCCTATACTTTTGTCTCAGAAGTTGATTGAAGCGATAGATAATAAAAATCTTAAACCAAAATTAACTTATCCAAATCCAATGAAAGCCGCCCGAATGAAAACGGGCAAATCTTAAAAAGAAGCTAAAGCCTAATGAAAAACCCAAATTCGATTTAAGCCTGAAAAACCATGAAACCCCAGGATTAAATTAATTAAAAAACTTCCCTTGTAATGAGGGAAGTTTTTTATTTTAAAACGTCTTATTTTTTTATTCTTTCGGAATCATTTGCAGGCATACAGGCCGGGGAATATGAATTTCTTTACCCGTTTTAGTCAGCAACCCTGTTTCTTTATCTATTTTAAAAATGAATATACTTTCAGAGTCCTGGTTGGCAGCCAATAAAAAATTTCCTGTCGGATCAATAATAAAATTGCGTGGATGACTTCCCAAAGATGGCTGATTTCCTTTGAAAGTTAGTTTACCAGAATCAGGATCTATAGAAAAGATAACTATCTGGTTTAAGTCTCCTCTGTCAGATGCATAGAGAAATTTCCCATCAGGAGAAATCATAATTTCAGCAGCATCTTTTATGCCTTTAGCATCTTTTGGGAAAGTAGGAACATCCTGGATTGGAGAAAGAGTTCCGTTTTCATAACTATAGGTAGTAACGGTTCCGCTCAATTCGTGTATGAGATAAGCATATTTTTTATTTGACGCAAAAACAATGTGCCTTGGACCGCTTCCTTTTTCAGACGCTACTGAAGGGGGAGTTGATAAAATAAGTGGTTGGTCTTTTGAAGGATCGAATTTGTAAATCATTACTTTATCCAAACCTAAATCGGGTGTCAACAAGAATTTTTCATCAGGAGAAAAAACCGTTTCATGCACATGAGGGATAGCGCTATCGCCTGGCGCGCGATATATCGTATCATGAATCAATTGAGAATAAGGCTTTACCGAACCATCTCCATTTATTGGAAATACAGAAGCGGTACCGCTGGAATAATTAGCTACCGCAAGCCATTTATTATCTGAAGAAGTAGCAAGATAACATGGATCATCACCACCTGAAGCAGTTGTATTTATAAAATGTAAGGTTCCATTATTCTTGTCAAATGAATAGGCCGTAACTCTTCCCGGGTTTGCTCCATTGGTTTCGTTAACGGCATAAACGTATTTGTGGTCATTTGAAACAGTAACCCACGAAGGATTGGTGACACTGTCGGTATTGCTTACCCATGTTGCGTCACCGGTTTGCGAATTGAAATCATAAATATAAATTCCTTTACTGGTGGTATTCGTGTAAGTGCCGATGAACAAATAATAATGCTGCGGATTAGAGCAGGAAGCAAATAAAAAGAGAAAAGATGCGGCGAGAACATTTTTTAAAGTAAACGTTTTAATTTTCATTTTTTAGGTTGTTGAAATTTTAAAGAATCAGATTTTATAACCGATAATAAATTTTATTTTTTTCTTACGATTTCAAATTTTTTAAAATCTACTTTTTGTTCTTTGGAAACTTTTACTTCGGTTACGATTGCTCTTTCAGGTCCTTTCTTACAAAAATTTACGAAGTTGTCCAATGCTTCCTCATCTCCCGTAACCAGAGCTTCCACGTTTCCATCAGATGTGTTTTTTATCCATCCTTTAATGTGCAATTCTTCCGCAAGCTGCCTGGATGTTTCCCTGAAAAAAACGCCCTGTACCTTTCCACTTACTAATAAATGAATAGTCTCCATCTCCCAAAGATAGGAATGTTGAAAGTTTATCTTTCAAAATATTAGGATAAGGATATGTGTTATTTGTTGTTTCACTGTGAAAATAAACATGACTACACTCCGGCAACCCTGCGTTTGTATTCTGCCAACGCTTCATCCAAACGCTCTTTTGAGTTTGCTGCTCCTGGTGCATTATGTGACGGGTGAATGAATAATTTAACTCCTCTGTCGGCAAGGATTTCAGCAACTGAAGTCACTGTCATCCATACGCACGTAATGAATGCCATTGTAGAAACGGGGCCTATTTTATCAACATGATTTTTCAAGGTTACGGATGCATCTTCGATGGGAGCGCATGTGTCCACAACGATATCCGCTATTTCAAAAATATTTTTTCCGGAAGAATGTCTTGTCTTTTTTCCTTCAGCCGCCGCTGCTGATCCAAAGACTACCACTTTCATCCCTTTCTTTTTAGCTTCGAGGGCTATATCAATATTTACATTGTTGATACCTGAATGTGAAAAGAGCCACATTGTATCGCGCGGATCAAAATCATATCCTTTCATTATTTCCACCCCATATCCTTCTACTCTTTCTAAAAAGATAAATTGGTGAACGCCCATTTGGCCGGTAATATTGGTAAAAAAAGTGAGCGGTAATTCTACTATGGGATGAAATCCAACAAATCCGCCAATTCTTGGATACATTTCTTCAATGGGTAAAGTGGCATGACCACATCCAAACGTATGCACCCAGCGTCCGCTTTCAATTGAATCGGCCATTAGGTGCGCCGCCTTCAACATATTATCCATTTGTGTTTCTTCAATACTGGTCATGATCTGGCGGGTATTTTTAAGCCATTCTTTTGCTAACATAATTTTGTCGTTTAATTTTTATTATTCTTATTTATTTTTTTTAAAATCGCTACACATAAAATTGTCATTATAACAAATTCAATAAATCCTACTGTTGTCAAATGTTTGACGCCATATTTTTGCACGATAAAACCCATGCTATAATTGATAATCATATTTCCGATAAGCGCTATTACAAAAGCAATACTAAAAGCGGTACCTGAAAGTTCTTTGAATCTGTCACCTACAAAGCCCAACATGATTGGGAAACCTGCGGCCAGGCCAGCGCCTATTAAAATTAAACCTGCAACCGCAGGATAAAACGCTTGTCCAAAAGCTAAAAAAATTAACCCCAGCAGGAGTAGTGATAAAGAAATGGTCCATATTCTTTTTGCCTCAGTATTTCTGAAAACACTGCCCAATAGCAATCGCATTATGGTCATTCCTACTACCGACAAGGAGAGTGCATACAATGCTTTGCCAGCCAAAATATGGCGATATGCCGTAAGATAGGTGGTAGTCCAGTTGTTGATGATTCCTTCGAAGGCGCTTTGAAAAAAGAGGAAAAATGCAATCAGTAGTAATACACTGTCGTTCAGCAGGGAAAGACTTTTTGGAACAGGCAACCCACCAGCATGCTTTGGTGGTGGAAATTTTATCAGGAGAAAAAATACACCCATGATAAAAGTAGCGAGACCTATAATAGAAAGGATAATTTCGTAGCTAAGACGATTTTCGAGAATGCCAAGCACGAAAGGCATTCCGAGAGCGCCAATGGCAAAGAAGACTCCAAGTAAACTCAGGTTAGCACCTTTTTCTTTTTCACTGATATCGGACACAAGTGCGCTGGTAGCACCGTTGATGGCGCCACCGCCAAGGCCAAATAAAAAAACGCATATCTTTAACGTAAAGAGCGAAGGCGCATAGGCTACTCCTTCAAAACCTATAAACATACTGAAGCAGGTAAGTGCCAGCAAAACTCTGTATCCATATCTGTCGCAAAATGGTCCGAAAAATAATGATCCCATTAAAATACCGAAGGGCAAAATTGAAAATAATGTACCGGCAGAAATGTCATCAAGATGAAACCTGGTTCTTAACTGTGGCACTACCGATCCTAAAGTAGTAATAGCCATTCCAAAAAAAAGTATCCCGATGCAGGCTGCCCAAAAAACCAATCGTTTTTTATACATTTTAATTATTTAAATTATGCATTACTGTTTTTGAGTGCCAGGAAGCCCGCACCGTAAAGGCCTGCATCTGAACCCAATGCCGAACTTTCAAAAGTGACTTGCTTAATACTGATTGGCTGGGCCCATTTGGTAGCTTCTGCTTCAATCGGGGGAATTAAATTTATGGCCGGTCCAAAAACGCCTCCCCCAAAAATGATCTTTTCAGGATTAAATAAGCTGACCAGGTTAGCCGCTGCCATTCCCCAAAATTGGATGCATTCGTCTATTACTTTTGAAGCGAGCGGTTCTTTCTTTTCGTAGGCAGAAAAAACATGTCGCGCAGTTATTTTTATCACACTTTTCAATTCTCCGTTATATCCAGGGTCGTCTTTTAAATATTTTCTGGCCAGTTTTACGATTCCTTCGCCGGAAGCGTAAGTTTCAAAGCAACCACAATGTATGTACTCATCTTTAAAAGGCTTTGACAAAGCCATCCAGCCGATGGCACCTGCAATGTCATTAGAGCCCCGCAATACATTTCCATTGATTAAAATACCAGCGCCAATGCCAGTCCCGACTGCAAGATAAATTGCGTCTAAGCATCCACGTGCATTTCCCTGCCACGATTCTCCCAAAATATAACAAGCTCTGTCGCTATCTATGTTGACGGGAGTTGATCCGCTTACTTTTTTTATTTCCTGCAATAAAGGATAATCGTCCCAGCCAGGAATATTGGGGGCCCATACTTTTCCTGTTTTTATATAATAAATTCCAGGTACAGAAATGCCGATTGATTTGACAGGATTGGTATCCGAATTTAATCTGATAATACCTGTGGTTATAAGATTTCCAACTTCGATTCCTTTCCTGTTTTCCAGTGGAACTGTTTCTTTATGTAAAATTTTGCCCGTTTCACTAAAGACAGCAAATGCAAGTTTAGTACCACCAAGGTCGATCCCTAATAAAGCCATTTAATATTATTTATGAAAATGAAAAAAAGCGCCAACATCCGTTTGCATGTATGTGCCTGTTTAAAACTGAAAAGTATATAAAATTGCATAAAAACGCAAATTAAAATTAAATTTATAAACCTTTTATTTGAAAGAAGATTTAAGGTATCGGGAACTGTTGTGCTTATATCTCACAAGTGAACGTTTGTGTTTTTAAGATACGGATTTAAAATATTTTATCTATAATCCTTAACTTGGTGATGGAAAATCGCAATCTTGCAATTTTTTTTAAAATTAAAACATGGAAGCTACTGTAACCGGGATGTTTAAAAATGAAAGGCATGCTTATATTATAAAACAAATAAATCTACACAATAAGGTTTTATCTTCCGAATTAAGTATCCAGTTAGAGGTTTCGGAAGATACTATAAGACGCGATTTAGCTGAATTGGCAGATGCGGGAGAAATAATAAAAGTCCATGGAGGCGCGCTTTCCAAATCTTATCATTATCCGGTTCAAAATAATTCTGTCTATGCGCAGGATTCTAAAAAAGAAATTGCAAAGAAAGCCATAAAACTAATTCAACCGGGAATGACGATATTGACTGAGGCTGGAACTACGATGCTGGAAATGGTAAGAATGATTCCAGATGGTCTGGAGGCTACCTTTTTTACCGTTAGCCCATTAATTGCTTTAGAATTGGCTGATCATCCGCTCTTAACCGTTATTATGATCGGTGGCCAGATAGATATGTCATCGCAAATAAATATCGGCGCAAAACCAATTAGCGAGCTTGCAGATATCAGCGTAGATCTTTGTTTCCTGGGCGCTCATGGGCTCGATGCAAAGGCCGGCTTATCCGAAGTAGAATGGCAGGTAGCGCAGGTAAAAAAAGCAATGATCAAATGTGCTTCAAAGCTCGCTGTGATTACTATATCAGAAAAACTGAATTCAATTCTTAAGATGAAACTTTGCAATCCCCACGACATAGATTATTTAATAACCGAATTAAATCCAGGCGATAAACGCCTTGCGCCTTACAAAAAAAATATCCAGATTATCTGATGCTCACTTTGAGAATTGTGTAAGCAAGGCTAAATAAAAATCGTACTTATTTCTTTGTTTACCGCATCGATATTTTTTGCTGTAAGAAATATTTCCCCTGCTGACCCAACGTTTCCAGTTTCATTATCGTATTAGATACAACAGCAATCCGCGCGGGCTGAATTCTCTAATAAAATAATAAACAAAAATTTAAAATGAAAAATAAAAAATTAATTTTTTCCTTAGTAGTAGTGTCTGTATTTGTTTTTGCTGCCTGTAATAAAACTCATGATGGACCTTCACTTACTCCCGAACAAAAATCGCTTACCGGCAGAATCTGGAAACTTCAATCACTTACTGTTCCGCAAACAAGTGACCCGTCGAAAGATAGTTCTATCATCCAGTCTTGTGCCGACAGCGCTTTAATGGCGTTCGATGTTTACGGCAATTATCAACTTGCTGATGGGTCTAAAAATGGTTGCGATTCCATTGCAGTTCCTTATGACCACGGAAACTGGGCACTTTCTTCGGACAACGACAGCTTGTTTTTAAAAGGAAAAAGAAACTTTGCTTGGAAATTAGAAAAGCTAAACGATACCGTTATTACAGCAACTTTTCGTGATAGCATATCGCCGGCAAAAAATTGGCTGAAAAAAATTACATTAAAATAATGTAACCCTCGATAATGCCGGGATGCTAAAAATGTTAAGAAAAATTTTACATCCCGGCGTTATTATAAACAGATCAAAATGCAACCTTTGAAAAATTTTTGATTTCCTTGCGGCAACATGAATTAAACGATATAGTCAACGCATGTAAAACAAACAATGCTATAGCCCAGGAAAAGCTATACAAGCATTATTTTGCCTTAATGTACACGATTTGTAAGGCATATTCTGAAAATCAACAAACCATTGTCAGCCTGATCAATGAAGGTTTTTTGAAAATATTTATGAACATTCAAACATTTGATTCTTCCAAAGGAGATTTTGAAACGTGGGCGAAGAAAATAATAACCAACACAGCGATAGATTACACGCGCTCACAAAAAAATAGAAATAAATTCATCAAGCTTGAAGAGGATCATCCAATAGAAAATGTTTTGAGCGAACATCCAAAGAGCCATGTCGAAGAAGAAGTTTTGTATTTAATAAAAAAGATGCCACCTGTAACCCGGGAGGTATTTTCATTACATGTTTTTAAAGGGTATTCTCATAAAGAAATTGGTGAATTACTTGGCATGGCAGAAAGCACATCAAGATGGCATGTGTCTGAAGCAAGAAAAAATCTGAAGCTGCAGGCTCATAAAATTTATTAAATGGAGGCAAATAAAAATCATATAAATGAAATGCAACAACTGGCGGAAGCCGGCTGGAAACAAATGCATGAAACCTTGCTTCAGCACGGATTAAGTTCAGGCGAAACTACTTTTACAGGTTCGGAAAAAAAAAGAAATCTTTTGTTACTTATCGCTGCTTGCGTCTTTTTCTTTTTAATTTTTACTTATCCGTTTATTCTAAATGACAGCTCTAATTTTCCTTATCATCAGAAATCTGATTTTCAAAATCGTTTATTGAAAAATGCAGTAACCAAAACGATATCTGAAGACAAAAGTTCTTTTGAAGACGATGAACCACCAGTGTTAACTGCTCAACAAAAACATTTGATTCACCAGGAAATGAACGCTGCTTTTTTAAAATCGCAAAAAGAAAATTCCGGATGGTTTTTCCAAAAGGAAAAAAAATATTTGTTGCAGAAATTTTCAAATAAGCAAGCTTCCCAAATCGAAATTCCAGGCTCTTATCACACTGTCGATACAACTATTAAAATAGAAAAAACGATTCTTCTTCAAAAGCCACCTGGAAGTTCTTTTTCAAAAAAGATAAAATTTTTTGCTGGTATCGGAGTTAATGGGCCGGCTGGAGGTAAATATGCTCATCTATTTGATGCTAACGATTTTAATATTCATCCTTCGGTGACAATTATTATTCCTCTCACTCAAAAGCTAAATCTTCATACGGGCTTATCTGCTTTTTCTACGATACACGGGAAAGAAGTGAGTGCAGAAGAAAAAGAACTGGTTAATAATATTAATTCAAATGTTTATTATAATATCAACACGACCAGCATTATCAAGGCCTCCTATTTTGATTTGCCAATCACACTTCATTACTCAATCAATAAAAACTGGTCCGCGGGCAGCGGCATTCAATTATCAAAATTGTATAAAGTAAGTATTAAAGAAGAAAAGGAAAGTTTTGACTACAATAATACGCTATACTCGGCATCAGTAGCGCAATACACGACAACACCGGTGGCTGCCAGTGCTGCGTTTCAAAAGAAAGTAGAAATTAAAAAAATAGAACCCCGTTTTGTCGCAGAAGCAAATTTGCAACAAGGGCATTTTCTTTTTTCAGCGGGGTATTATTATAGCCCGGACAAATCGATAATTCTTAAAGACAGTTATAATAGCATTCGTCAATATAGAAATGAATATTTTAAATTAGGAATTCAATACAGAATTAGCGGTAAATAGAAATCGAATTGTCTATGTTATTTCAAATGGCTTTTAGCCCACATAATGATAAGTTCATTTTTATCTGAGTTCCATGCTTTTTTATAAAGATCCCTTACTACTTCAAGCCATTTTTGTTTTCGATCATTTTTATCACCGACATCTTCCGTGCCGCCGGCGCTTTTATAATCTTCGCGCGTCGTACTGGCAATTCGTGCATACTGACCGGTTTGCGCTTTCAAATCATTGTTAGTGATCCTTAAATAAAAATCTAATTCTTCCGGCGTACACGTTTTATCTTTTGGCCACATGGTAGTGTCTTTTATATAAACCGTCACTCCATCTTTAAACAGGTAAGGCTCCTGGAAATTCCTGACATATTGGTCTTCATACAAAAGTCCTTTTACAGGAAACTGGGCATTCGATTGCCCGTCAATCCATTTAAAAAGAGAATCTGTGTATTTCAAATCAACGCTATGTTTCACCTCCCAACATGCCGTCGCTACCCACATTGCTAACTTTTCCGGAGAGGGATCCAGGAGATAAATTTTTCCTGTTTTTGGTTTGCCTGTGTAGATATCCGGCCCGGTTTGATATTCGTATAATTTTACCGGAAAGCCTTCCCAGCCGGGTATTGTATCGGTGGTAGCTAAAAGTTGTTGAGCCATATAAGCATGGCTCAAAACTACTGTTGCTTTCTTAATTAAAGAAGGCATGCTATCTTGAATTTGCTGATTGGGAATGTTGCTTATTTGTGCATTTACTGTGAAAGAGAAACCGGTTATAAAGAAAATAAAGAGCACTTTTTTCATTTAATTTATTTTTATTCCGGTCTGACGGTCTCCGTCTGACCGGGCTGATGATGCCAGAGCAGTTTCCTTTTGACTGCAGAAACTCATTATGATTAATCTTATAAAGTCTGACGGTCTCCGTATGACTTTATAACAATTCATCTATTCTTACAAACTGATATCCACGGGCTTTTAATTCTTTTATTAATTCAGGCAAACGATGATATAATTTATCATTGGACGTGCGCCTCGGATCTGTGCCAAGGTGGATGAGTAAAATAAAACCATTTAACCCATTCGTTGATTTTATTTCATATTGCAAAATCGAATGCATTAATGTATCAACGCTCAAATATTTCTTTCCCATTTCAGGATAAGTATAATCTGCATTGCTCCTGGTACCGGGAGTGAAATCTACTAATTGCAATCCCATCTCCTTCGTCCATAAGGCAATAGAATCATTATACCATTCATAAGGAGGTAAGAAATAATGCGCCTGGTCTTTGTCGATTCCCCAATTTTTTAATTCTTTGTAGCCATTGAGTAAATCTTCGGTAAACTCTTTGTGTGTTACCAATAAGCTATCTCTTTTATCCCAATCGCAATACAATAGATGTTTGTCAGAGTGAGAACCTAAATAATTTCCACCGTTCTTTAATTTTTTAATAATTCCCCTGAATTTTTTATTGCGATAAAAATTTCCTGTAAGAAAAAATGAGCCGTGGATATTTTGTTCTTTCAAGACCTTTGCAAAATAATTTCCACCATCAGCAAACCCATCGCCCGTAGAAACCAAAGCTATTTTTTTTAAGGTGGTATCACCTCGTATAATTCCTCCTTCCGAAACAATTTCATTCGGATTTCTGAAAACTTTTTCAGATTCATTTTCTTTTGCAGCTAATAAATAAATGAGGGATGCCGTACCATCCATTGTCGGCTCATTGGTACTGTAATCTCCGGCATCATCATGATACACTGCAAGGTCTGACTGAAAGGCTGCGTAAGGATCCGGATGTAATAACTTTAATCCCCGTAAACTATGAAAAACACTTCCGTATATCGGGCCATCAACCAAACCACCGTTAAGCGGGTAATGATCTAAGAAGGACAATGATGAATGTGGATCTGTAGGAGTATCACCATTTGCGGGTAACCCGTATACAAAACTGGTACCCCATGGATTACAACCGAAAAGCCAGTCAAAACAAGATTGTTCCAGTTCTGCAAATTGCTGATCGCCGCTTAATTGCCGATATAAATAACATTGTATAGCAAAGCAGGCTGTATAATTATCAGAGCACCAGATAAAAGGAGTTCCGCGTAAGAATGCATTTTTCTTTGCCTTGCTCCAAACTTTTTCGATGCCTTCTTTGTAATAAGAAATTAATTCAGCTTTTGTTTTCGACTCTGCTTTTTTCGCAATCTCATAATGACCAAAATTTACAAACGGATACCACTGGTAATGGTTGGCGGTATCTGCGCCCAGCCATGGCGTTATCTTTTCATCTGAACTAAAGTTGAGTGATTGCTTTAAAAATTTTTTGTTGCCGGTAATTTGATATAAAGCTGCCGCACCCAGTTCCATATCATCTACCCAATTATCTTCTTCGTAATAATAAGGTTCGCGGTTGGGTGCTGTCTGGCAAACACCTGGTTTATCTAATCCCAGTTGATAAGCCGATAAAGATTTTTCATAGAATAATTTTGCCAATGAAGGATCCGTTTTTTGATAAACATAGGATCCAAGCGCAAATGCGCTCGCAAATTTTCCGGCGGTAGAAGCTACTCCTGTAGAATGGTTTTTGTATTGCCCCAGTCCTTGCGGTTTGCCGGTGGCGAAATAAACCGGGCGCCCCAGGCCGGGGCCCAACCCATAATTGACGCTATCTTTATCCGGCAAACGAAATCCCGCATGGTCCCGGTCATCAGCCAATTGATTGAACAACCAATCTTTTCGGGGATGCATTTTTAACAGCCAATCCAACCCCCAGGTAGCTTCATCCAGAACATCTGCTTTTCCATTGCTTCCATCAAGTCCGTTGGCCAAATGTTTATCTTTAAAGACGGCAGGGAAATCGCGGTAGGCCGCCAATAATTGGTAAGTAGCCGTCGCAGAAGTGGTAACATATTGGAGGTAGTCTGTAGCGTCATGCCATCCGCCCCATACATTAATTAGCGTGGTATCGGGCATTGGGCCATACATCGTGTAACCATCATGGGTATGGCACGAATCTTTAAGGAATGGATTGAAACCGCTTCGTTGTTGCCGCATATAAAAAAGGCAAAAGTCGGCAGCTCCTTTATACACATCCTGGTTAATTTTAAAGACAGGTGATACAGCGTTCCCTGCCTTTAAATAATAAATTCCCGGTGTTTTACAGGAAGAAAAATCGAGACGATATGTATTCGTAAAAGGGCCATAACCTCCAAATGATTTGCCTGCATTTTGTGTCAAAACTATTTGGCCCGTGGCAGAATCAATAAGTGTAAAAGTATTGATAGGGGATTCGTCTTTACTGCACCAAACGGCCACTTTTATCCCGCCCGGCGTATATCCCAATTGATTGATTCTTATCCATTGAGTTGGATTTTCTTTTGGCGAGAAAGAAAAAATAACACAGGTAATAATGAAAATGAAAATAAATTCCAGGTAACTTATTTTCGAGAAAAAGTGATTGAGGTTTATTCTTTTCTTCATCAATTTTTATGAGTTTAAAGTATTTGATTTTCATTGGGCTTTGCCCAATGTTAATATATTACACCCTTCGGGGCTGAGAGAATAAAAGACAAATCCTGCTTATTTATGGCTTTACTGTTATGGCACCTTCTCATTCACCATTCACTATCTCTCCATCCAATACTGTATATTTCGGTTGATAATCTTCTGAAAAAATAGTAAGATTTGCTTTAAGCCCCGATTCTATTTTTCCCCGATCCGATAATTTCATTACCTGTGCCGGATAAGTGGAAGCCATACGCAGCGCTTCATCTAGAGGAATTTCAGCGTGTTTGACACAATTTTCTACGGCTTTTAAAAGTGTTAAATTAGAGCCCGACAATGTACCGTCAGGTAACGTAAAGCGGTCTTCTTTCTTTACATGAATATAAGCCCCGTCTTTAACTTCTTCAACAGCATCAGTTATCAGGAAAAGTCTTTCTTTCATTATTTGTTTGCTGATTTTTAAGGTATTAAAATCAACATGAATGCCATCAGCAATAATGCTTGCGTACACATCTTTAGAAAGATAAGCAGCGCCCGGAAGGCCTGTATTACGGTGATGCATAGGTGACATTGCATTAAACAAATGTGTGGTAGTGGTAATGCCATTCCTATAGCCCGTTACTGCTTCGTCAAACGTAGCATTGCTGTGGCCTGCTGAAATCACCACGCCATTGTCTATTAAAAGTTTGATGATGTCTTTATCTACCAATTCAGGTGCAAGCGTTATTATTTTTAACACTCCATCTGCGGCTTTTAATAATGACGTTACTTCTTTTTTATCTGCTCGTTTGATATATTTAAGAAGATGGGCGCCGCGTTTTACCGGATTAATATACGGTCCTTCGAAATGTAATCCCAAAACCGCCGGATGAGGATTTTCTCTAACCACCTTGATCGCTTCATAAAATACCTGCATGGAATTAGTAGCAAGCGTAACATAAAAGCTTGTAGTGCCAACACTGAGCAAGCTTTCTGTCATGGATTTTAAAGCGGTAGGCGTGGGATCATTAGAAAACAAATAACCACCGGCTCCGTAAATCTGAATGTCAATGAAGCCCGGTGCAATAAAGCAATTTTTACAATCTATTATTATTGAATTTGACGGAATTTGTTCGTTTACTATAATTCCTTTTATCTTATCATCTTCAATCAGCACCGCTTTTCCCGTAATTTTTTCTTTGCCGTTATAAACGGTGGCATTGATAAAAGTCTTTAACATGAGTTCCTTTTTAATATTCTTTCAATGAGATTGCAACTCTTTCAAAATAGGCATTTTATTAAGTTCCTGTGTCAAAGCTATAGTGTCTGCCTTGAATAGGTTCATAAAAAATGCAAAAAAACGCAGGCTAAAATTAATTGTTTTTTTTAATATGCAATTGAAATATTACCTATTACTTATTTTTAAAATAGTTTAAATCGGTTTTTAAGGCCGCGAAAATGCGTTATTCTTTCTTAATCATTGCAAACAAACGCAAGATTGAACCCGAACACAATAATTTTAGATGGACCATTTTATGAATAGACAAACAACGGCCAGATAAACAAACGATTGTTTTTAATTTATCTTTGCGGCTCATTCCTGTTGCAAAAACAGTAAATCAATTCTCATGAGCCAACAACCTTTTCAAAAATTTATCAATCCCAAAAATAACGCTGCTATAAAAGAAAAGCATAAGCAGGATAAGAAGAGAGTGAAGAAGCAAAGAGCTGCGGATATTGAAAAACATTTTGAAGAAAAGCGGGCGGCACGTACAAGAGGTTTTGAACAAAAACCTGTTCCTGAAAAGAAACCCGATAAGCGACAGAAATATCCGCAGAAGAAAACAGAAATTCCGGTTAAAGGTGCTTTTGCCGTAGAGCCTGATAAAAAGAAATCTCCAATCGGTGGGATGCCATTGAATAAATTTCTGGCGCATTGCGGGGTTACTTCCAGAAGAGACGCAGTGGCTTTGATTATTGCAGGAAAGGTTTCAGTGAATAAACAAATAATTACGCAACCTGCTTTTAAAGTAAATGAAAAAGACGACGTGTTCTATAATGGTAAAAAATTATTCGTCACAAAAAACCTGGTTTATATTTTATTAAACAAACCCAAAGATTATATCACTACAACGGATGATCCTCAAAACAGAAAAACAGTTTTGCAACTTACTAAAAGCGCTACTGACCAGCGTATTTATCCGGTAGGGAGATTAGATAGAAATACTTCCGGTGTTTTGTTGCTTACTAATGACGGTGATCTTACCCAAACACTTACTCATCCAAGCTTTAATATAAAAAAAGTGTATGAGGTAAAATTAGACAAGCCTTTGACAAAAGCCGATTTTGAAAAAATATTGAATGGGATTAAATTAGAAGATGGGGAAATTTTCGCAGATGCTTTGGCATATGCTGATTCAAAAGATAAATCAGTGATTGGAATAGAATTGCATAGCGGACGTAATAGGATCGTTCGCAGAATTTTTGAACATTTGGGTTATGATGTAAAAGGATTAGACCGCGTGATGTATGCTACTCTGACCAAGAAAAATGTGGAACGCGGCAAATGGCGATACCTCAGCGAAAAAGAAATTCGTTTATTGAAATTTATGAACAAACAAAAAAACATCAGTGGGGCGGGGGTCAATAAAAAAAATACAAATCCTAAATAATTAACTGTGAAAGGATTTTCTATCATTTATGAAAACGATGATTTCATTGCGATAAATAAAGATCCGGGCATGCTTACCATACCTGACAGGCATGATGACACGCAATTCTCACTGTACAAAACATTAGGCCAGAAGTACGGAAAAATATTTATTGTGCACCGTTTAGACCGCGATACGAGCGGATTAATTCTTTTTGCAAAAAATGAAGCAACACATAAATATCTTTCTCAATTATTTGAGCAGAGAAATATTGAAAAAAAATATTTGGGAATTGTTCGCGGAAGTATGCCGGATAAAAAAGGTACCGTCAATGAACCGATAGCAGAACATCCCGTAAAGAAAGGGATGATGTTTATCAATAAAAAAGGGAAACCATCCCTGACTAACTATGAAGTGCTGGAAGATTATGGAATTTATTCGTTGGTACAATTTGAAATACAAAGCGGACGAACCCACCAGATAAGAGTGCATGCCAAATCACTCGGGCATCCTATTATTTGCGATGCAGTTTATGGAGATGGCAAACCAATTCTTCTGTCTTCATTTAAGAAAAAATACAAACTCAGCCAGAATGATTTGGAAGAAAGGCCTATTATAAACAGGCTGGCCCTACATTCTTACCATTTAAATTTCATCGATATTCATCAGAAAAAATTTTCTATCGAAGCGCCTTTGCCAAAAGATATGAAAGCGCTTTTGCAACAATTGAAAAAGAACAGGGGATAAATAAAAAACAGTTAGATTCGAAATAGAAATATCCCGGATTTGTTTGTTTACTATAATAATTAAAGAAGCGGTTATTTGCTTACATGCAACCCACATTCCTTTTGTGAAGTTTCCCACCACCAACGTCCGGCTCTTGGGTCTTCTCCGGGTTCTATGGCGCGCGTACAAGGCAGGCAACCAATGCTCACAAATCCTTTATCATGGAGAGGATTGTAAGGCACGGAATTCGTATGAATGTAATCCATCACATCATCGTAACTCCAGTTTAGCAAAGGATTGTATTTAAATAGATTTTTCTCTGGCATCCATTCTATTATTGGCAGGTCGTGCCTGTTGGTTGTTTGAGAAGATCTTAGTCCGGTGATCCAAACTGAAGTCCCGGTGAGTGCACGATTCAGAGGTACTACTTTACGAATATGGCAACAGAGTTTTCTTTCTTCTACTGAATTATAAAACAAATTAATTCCCTTCTCATTCACCATTTTTTCTACTGCATCTGCTTCAGGAAAATAAATTTCAATTTTCTTCTTGTAACGGGCTTCCGTCTTTTCTATCAGCTCATAGGTTTCATTAAACAATCTTCCGGTATCAAGTGTAAAAATGGAAATATCAATCGAATGACGCGAAATCATATCGGTTAATACCTGATCTTCCTGTCCTAATGAGCTTGAAAATTTCACCTTCCCTGGATACATTTCAGCTACTTTATGTAAACCTTCTTCAACAGGTACACTCTCCAGGAATTCCTGTAATTCTTTTAATTCTTCCATACCGTATTTATAAAAATAATCCTAAATTATCAGTAAGATAATTTAGGATTACTAACTAAAAACATTTATGACAATTCAGGTTGTGGCGTATAGCGCAAGTAAGAGTTTACCACTTTAATTCCTTTAGGAAACTTCTTGTTTGCATCTTCCAGGCTAAGAGCAGCCGGAATAATTACATCTTCTTCATACGTCCAGTCAACAGGAGTAGAAACGCTGTGTTTGGCAGTAAGCTGAAGAGAATCAATAACACGAAGCACTTCAGTGAAATTTCTGCCAGTGGATGCAGGATAAGTAAGCATCAACTTTATTGTTTTATCAGGGCCGATAATAAATAAAGACCGTACAGTTGCAGTTGCCAAAGCTTTAGGATGAATCATACCATAAAGTGTGGCCACAGTTCTGTCTTCATCAGCGATGATCGGAAATTCTACGTTTACGTTTTGAGTAGTGTTGATATCATTTTTCCAGCCAATGTGTTTATCTAATGGATCTACACTCACTGCAATTATTTTTACACCGCGTTTGTCAAATTCTTTTTGCAAAGCAGCGGTTCTGCCTAATTCAGTAGTGCAAACCGGTGTATAATCTGCAGGATGAGAAAAAATTACTCCCCAGTTATTGCCGAGGAAATCATAAAAATTGATTTTACCTTCAGTGGTTTCTGCTGTAAAATCAGGGGCTGTATCGCCTAATTGTAAACTCATGATTAAATTTTTTTTTGTAAATAATTATGCAAATATATGTATATCCTACCAATTTAGTAGGGATTAATTTAATAAATTTGCAAATTCTTTGTATTTTCAATTTTAGTGCATCAATAGATCTATAAAACATGCTTTCAAAAAAAACACAATACGCTTTCAAAGCCCTTGAATACCTCGCTATTCAACATGGCAAAGGGCCGGTGAAGATTGCTGATATTTCGATTCATCAAAAAATCCCTTTAAAATTTTTGGAAAATATTTTGGTAGAATTAAAAAATGCGGGGATGCTTGAAAGTAAGAAAGGAAAGGGTGGGGGTTACCTGTTAAGAGTAGCGCCTAAGAACATTAACCTCGCGAATGTAATAAGAATCATTAACGGGCCTATCGCGCTTTTACCATGTGTCAGTTTGAATTTTTATGAAAAATGCAAGGACTGCGATGAAGCGACCTGTGGTATGAGAAAGATGATGATAATAGCGCGGGACGCCACTTTGAGGATTTTGGAAAAGAAAACGATGGCTGATATGATAAAGAGTGAAATCACAATTGAAGATCGATAATTGAGGATTTTAAAACGGAAAATTTAGAATTACAGCAAACGAATAAATATGCCTGATTCTAATTTCGTTACAGCCCTTTTTTAAACGGCGCGGATGTATTCCCCGAAGCCCTTACCACGCTGCTTTTACCAAACCTGTTCTTCACATCATCCAAAGCTTTGTACAACCCGTTTTTTCTTTCCGTATCATGAAATAAATTGGCTTGCAACGCATCATTACTAAAATTACTAAGCCGTACGCCCAGAAGCCGGACGGGTTTTCCTTTCTTATATAATTGATGAAAGAGCGCTTTGGCAACAGGAATTATTTGGTCATCAGCAGAAGTATAGGGAATGCTTGCCTGGCGTGACGTAGTTTCAAAATCAGGATATCTCAATTTGATGGTAACGCAACCGGCAACTTTTTTTTCTTTGCGAAGATCAAAACAAATCTTTTCCGTCATGCGCACTATCTCGCTCATTAAATAAGATACGTCAGAAATATTTTCGTGGAAGGTGTTTTCTTTAGAAATTGATTTTGATTCCCGGTATCCGTTGATAATCGATGCGTGGTTTCCCTGGGCTTTATTCCAAAGTTCATAACCCCATTTGCCCAATAATTTTTCGAGAGTTTCAGGTGTAGAATTATGGATATCGCGGATAAATTTTATATTATGATAGGCAAGTATCTTGTTGGCTTGTTCTCCAATCCCCGGTATTTTGTTGACCTCAAGCGGCGCCAGAAATTCCTTTTCTTTTCCGAGGGGAATTTGTAAATATCCATTCGGCTTAGCTTCATTAGTAGCCATTTTCGCCACCATTTTATTTTTGGCAATGCCGAAAGAAATAGGCAAGCCAGTTTCGTTTATTATTAACGTCCTCAATTCTATTGTCCATTTCAGAGGATCAAAAAATGTATCCATCCCCTGTAAGTCAATATAAAATTCATCTACCGAAGCTTTTTCAAAAAGCGGGGCTTTTGAAGCGATGATCTGCGTTACCCAATTAGAATATTTCGTATAATCCGTGTAAGTACCCGAAACAACAATAGCTTCAGGACACAGACGCATAGCGGTTTTCATGGGCATGGCAGAATGAACTCCAAATTTCCTGGCTTCATAAGTACAGGTAGTTACAATGCCTCTTTCGTTTTGGCCGCCAACAATTACGGGCTTCCCTTTGAGAGAAGGATTTTTTAATATCTCGACTGAAACAAAAAAAGAATCGAGATCAAAATGGGCTATTATGGGATAAGCAACAGGCATTGTTAAAATGTAAATTTACAAATTCAAATGTCATCAGGCCTCTTTATAAATTTCTAACAAACCATCCGGTATATGTACATATAATTTCCTGTTTTTTTTATCAATTTTTTCCAGTGAATTTTCATGTATCGGTATCAGCGCTTCTTTGCCTTCAATTATTATAGCGCATAAGACCTGGTGAGGTTGTTCTATAACTTCTATTACTTCGCCCAACTCTTTTTTATTATTAACTATCGTAAATCCCAGGAACGAAATTGGCGCACTCCCTGCCGCAAATTTTTTAAAATCATTTTCATGAAGCCATACTTCTTTTTTGATCAAAAACCGGGCAGCTTCTTTAGACTGAATTCCTTCGAGAGCAATAAATATTTCCTTTTCGTTTTTTAATTTTGTTGCCGAAATAAAATAAGGAATAAATGCATCTTTTTTTTCTTCGATAAAAATAGTTTCCAGTCCTTCGAGAGACGTTTTTTTCCCGAGGTTGTGCTCAAGAACTATTTCACCGGTTGTTCCGTATGTAGCTGCTAATTTGCCTATTTTAAAATATTGATCCATTGGGACAAAAGTAGTTGGTTAATTAGTAATTCAGCTAATTGGTTTCTACAACTTTTGAAGAGGGTTTTCCTATTTGAAGTAACGGTAAAATAATCTATCAGGGTAAAAAAATGGTAAGGCGAACGTTAGGTAATAAAAAAGTGAACATCAATAAAGACGTTCACTTTAAAACTATCAACTATGACTAAAAATTTTTAGGCCCCCATGTATTCTCTCAAAAGATGAGAGCCGGAAAATGTCTTTAATTTTTCTAATGCTTTATCTTTTATTTGCCTTACGCGTTCTCTTGTAAGTCCATATTTTATTCCAAGGTCTTCGAGGCTTACCGGTTGGTCTACTCCAATCCCATAAAAATAGCAGATTACTTCTCTTTGTCGTGGTGTGAGCAAACTGAGCGAGCGCTGGATTTCCAATTGTAACGAATCGTTAAAAGTGATTTGTTGATCGGCGCTCTCGGCATTTCCGTTTACCAATACATCTATCAATGTGCTTTCTTCGCTGTCGCCAATCGGTGAATCAACGCTCACATGCCTTGATGCCATATTCATCGTTGCGGCCACCTCTTCGATATCCACTTCCAGGTAAGTCGCTAATTCTTCTACAGTAGGTGCACGTTCATACTCCTGTTCCAAATGCGAATAAGCTCTGCTGATTCTATTGGTTAGGCCTACTTTATTCAGCGGCAGCCTTACAATACGGGCCTGTTCTGCCAGTGCCTGCATAATGCTTTGGCGAATCCACCAAACTCCGTAAGAAATAAATTTGAACCCACGGGTTTCATCAAAACGCTGGGCAGCCTTTATTAAACCAAGATTCCCTTCGTTAATGAGATCGGGCAATGTAAGGCCCTGGCTTTGATATTGCTTTGCCACAGAAACGACGAAACGGAGATTTGCTTTTGTAAGCCTGTCAAGCGCTTTTTGATCGCCTTGCCTGATTAGGCGCGCCAGTTGTACTTCTTCTTCGGGTGTGATTAATTCAACTCTTCCGATCTCCTGCAAATATTTTTCCAAGCTTTCGCTTTCCCGGTTGGTAATCGATTTTGAAATCTTTAATTGACGCATACCCATAGAAAAAAATAATTTAAGAGTGATTGGTAGATATTAATTCAAATTTTAAAATCTTTATGCCAATACAAACGGAAATTATCTTCAATAAAGTATGTTACTGAAAAAAATATATTTTATTTCTTATCCGCCTTAAGGCGTTTTCTAAGTATAAAATCGGGTAATTTTAAAATAAATCATTAAAAAAATAAATAAATATAGCGGGATAGTTGATTTATTTTCTATTATTGCAGATAATGAATTTAGTTTAAATAATAAGATGAGCAAGAAAATTAAATATACTGTTGAATATCCGGTGAGATGTTCTCCTGCCATATTGTATGAATTCCTTTCTACTTCTTCGGGATTGCAGGAATGGTTTGCTGATAAGGTGGAAGATGAAGGTGGAGTGTTTAGCTTTTCCTGGGCAGGTTCAGGAGAGGATGCAGAAGTTTTGGAGAAAGAAGAAAACAAGATGATCCGTTTTCGCTGGGTTGATGCCCCGAAAGACGAGTTTTTCGAGTTTAATATTGAGAGTTCAGAAGTTACCAATCAAACAATTCTTGTCATTCACGATTTTGCGGAAAAGAAAGATATCAAAGATCAAAGCCAACTTTGGGAAACACAGGTAAAAGAATTGTTTCATCGCCTGGGTAGCTAAATTTCAGGAACTCAATAATTTCCGCAAAGGCATTTTCCAAAAAATAAGGCACTGATTCCCATTTACACAATTCTATATTCTTTCCTGTCTTGAAAAAAGGTTTACTGATGATTTGTGCGATCTGTGGTTCGTTCAAATTATTAGCATTCATAAAATTCTCCGGGGAAAAATCGTGAACCCATTCTTTTTCATTGATACAAACAGAAAAATTTTTTTCTTTTAAATAGGAAAACCAATTTCCGGTTTCGTTTGTGTACTTAAAATATTTTCCTGAAAGATGCAGAGAAATACTGAAAAAGTTACCCCACCAAAACATTGTCCTGATGGCAAAAATACTTTCTTTACTAAAAATTGCCGGATAATCAAGAATAAGGTAGGGCAGTCCGTTATAGTTTTCTCCCTTAGCTATCTTAGCACCTTTCTTTTCTAAAATCTCCTGTGGTAATCCTTTATTATTTTCTAACAAAATTTTATACCGGTTTTGCAACGCCCCCAAAAGATGATGCACTTTCCCAATAATTTTTTGTTTTGCGAAAATCCATTCAGTATTATTTACAAGTTCTGTTTCAAATGTTGAAAGATGTATTTTTGCTGCTTCGCTCATATTTTTAAATTTACAACAAAAGAGACTATCGGATCTGAATATTTTTAGATGTTTAAAAAACTTGATAAACTAATATTAAAAGCTTTTGTGTGGCCGTTTGTTGCCACATTTTTTATCACTTTGTTTGTATTTGTGATGCAGATTTTGTGGAAATATATTGACGACCTTGTTGGCAAGGGACTCGATTTTATTACCTTAACAGAATTTCTGATTTACGCGAGCGCTACTCTGGTTACTCTGGCAATGCCTATCTCTATTTTGCTTTCTTCAATAATGACATTTGGTAAACTGGGTGAAAATTTTGAGCTGGTAGCTATAAAATCGTCAGGGATTTCTTTATTGCGATTTATGCGGCCATTGTTTTTGATTACCATTCTTCTTTCGGGTGTTGCATTTTTATTTGCCAACTATATAGCGCCAGTTGCTAATTTAAAATTTGCAACGATCTATCACGACATTTATGAAAAAAGCCCGGCTTTTGATTTAAAGCCCGGTATTTTTTATGATGGTTTCAGGGGCTTTTCCATTAAAGTGGATTCGAAAAATAAAGATACCCTTGCCGGTGTATTAATTTATGAGCAAGGCAACAACTTGCAGGATAATACGATCATTTCTGAAAAGGGGAAGATGACAATGAGTAATGATAAAAAATACCTTGAGTTTCAGTTGGAAAATGGGCATAGATATGAGGAACAGGGCAATTACAATTCATTGGATAACACATTTATTCAATTAGGATTCAAGGAATACACTAAATTATTTGATCTCAGCCAGCTTAATTTGCAAAAATCATCTGACAGTCTTTTTATGAATAATATAAAGATGAAAAATATGCGGCAGATAAACGTGGATCTTGTGGCGCTTAAAAAGGAACCGGATTCTCTTTATAAAAGAGATAAAAGGCAGATGGGTGTTTATGTAAAATATTCAAATTATAAGGATAGTTTGCCTTCTGAAAAAGAATTGTTATCTGCACAGAAAAATATCCCCGTTAAAAAGTTAGCTTCATTCGACACGCTCATTCCTGATAGTTTAAAAGACATTGTCTATTCACAAACGTTGAATGATGTTAACAACGCGAAAAGCGTTTTAGAAATGGCAGTCAATGATTTCAAAAACCAGCAAGACGATTATACCCAGCATCAGATAGAATGGCATAAAAAATTATCTCTTTCTATAGCCTGTCTTGTGTTGTTTTTTATTGGTGCGCCACTGGGATCAATTATTCGAAAAGGAGGCCTGGGCATGCCTTTGGTAATGGCGCTGTTATTTTTTATGATCTTTTATCTCTTAAATATTTTTGGGGAAAAATTTACCAAAGACCATGTATTGATTCCGATTGTTGGTATGTGGTTGCCCGTAATTATTCTTACTCCCGTAGGATTTTTTCTTACCTACAAAGCCATGCACGATTCCCAATTGTTCAACAAAGAATATTATTTTCGTGTCTTTAGAAAATTAAGATCTACTTACAGGCGCGTTTATGGCCTTTTGGCGACTAAACAGAATGCCTAAAAAATACAGAATCTAAAATCGGGTATTTGTTGGTTTGCCAGTCATTCTGTTTTTTGAGATTCATCCAACTCGTCTTAAATTGACTCAGCCTTTGCAATAGAAGTATCCATGGGATACAACTAATACAAAGGCTGATAAATTGAAAAGCAATCTGACGCAAATGTAAAGCATACTTACATTTCAAACCAAAAATTTTCATTCAAAAATTTACGAATTAGGTTATTTTTAAGAGATAAATTATCCTGTAAAAAGTTTTATATTCGCCCTCTCTACTGTATAAAAATAATACGAGATCTCATATGGAAGCATGGAAAAAATACCAGGAAAATAATGGGGAAAGATTTTTAAAAGAAATGATGGACCTTCTCCGGATACCTTCAGTTAGTGCCAAAAGCGAACATAAAAAAGATATGTCCGACTGCGCTGAGGCGGTGAAGAAAAGTTTTTTAGATTCAGGTGCCGATAAAGCCGAGGTAATGCAAACGGATGGCTTCCCTGTGGTATATGCTGAAAAAATTGTTGATAAAAACAAACCTACAGTTTTGGTATATGGTCATTATGATGTGCAGCCTGCTGAACCGCTGGAACTTTGGCACAGCAAGCCTTTTGAACCTGTGGTAAAAGACGGAAAGGTATTTGCCCGTGGCTCAGCAGACGATAAAGGACAATTCTTTATGCACGTGAAGGCCCTGGAAATGATGGTAAAGACAAATACCATGAGTACCAATATTAAATTTTTGATTGAAGGGGAAGAAGAAGTTGGCTCTCCTAACCTGGGAAAATTTGTAGAACACCATAAAGACCTTTTAAAAGCTGATGTAATTTTAATCAGTGACAGTTCGATGCTTAGTTTGGAAAATCCTTCGTTGGATGTGGGTGTAAGAGGTCTATCGTACATTGAAGTAGAGGTTACAGGCCCCGGAAGAGATTTACACAGCGGCACTTATGGAGGCGCTGTTGCTAATCCTATCACCGTTCTGGCGCAAATGATTGCAAGTTGTCACGACGAAAATAATCATATTACTATTCCGGGTTTTTACGATGACGTGTTGGAAGTTTCTGATAAAGAACGGGAACTGATGGGGAAAGCGCCATTTAATGAAAATGAATTTAAAAAAGAAACAGGATCTAAAGAATTGTGGGGCGAAAAAGGCTATACGACAAATGAAAGAACCGGTATCAGGCCCACGCTGGAATTGAACGGTATATGGGGCGGCTACCAGGGCGAAGGAGCAAAAACGGTATTGCCTTCCAAAGCGACGGCAAAAATATCAGCAAGATTGGTTCCCAATCAAACGTCAAAAAAGATGACCAAAAAGTTGATAGATTATTTTAAATCCATAGCGCCTTCTTCAGTAACAGTGAAGGCATTTGAGCATCATGGCGGTGAACCTTACCTTACTCCGATTGACAGTAAAGGTTACAAAGCTGCAAAAAAAGCGATAGAAACTACTTTCGGAAAAACGCCTGTACCAGTGCGTGGCGGTGGGAGTATTCCTATCTGCACTATCCTTGAGAAGGAACTTGGCGTAAAAATAATTTTTATGGGATTTGGGCTTGACAGTGACAATCTTCATTCGCCCAACGAAAAATATGGAATTGAAAATTTTAATAAAGGGATAGAAACCATTCCTTACTTTCATAAGTTTTTTGCGGAAGATAAAGGTTAAGAATTCAGCCCTTCTTTACAGTAAACCAACAAAGAATTAAGATTCTTATTTAGTATAACATTTAGCAAAAAAAAGTTGCCAGGTATTTCAACCTGGCAACTTTTTTTGATAGGGGATAATCTACTTCATTACTTCTCCAATCACTTCTCCCACATTTCCGTTTGGCATTTGTATATGAAGTAATGCTGCTAAAGTGGGCGAAATATCCGACATGTGAACCGTTCGGTTGGTTGTACCATGTTTAATTCCCCAGCCCATAAAAACCAGGGGAATGTGGGTGTCATAAGGATTCCAGTTGCCGTGTGTAGTACCTGTCCCTCCTTCATGGCCGCCAAACCATCCCGGATTGGCAAGGATTATTACCGGCCCGCAACGTTTAGCATCGTATCCATTAATAATATCGGTTTTAATTGGTTCAGGTATCGGCGCTTCGCCTATATGTTCGATATCCACAGCGAATTGAATGCCCGGTTGTTTTTGCAAAAATGAAACTGCTGATTTTTTTACTGCTTCGTAATCAAGTTTATTTTCACTAATCTTTTTAAGGTCAAAACTGAAATGATAGTTAATAAAGGAAGAGACTAAATTATCCACGCCAAATTCCTTATTTAAAAGCTCATTAAGCGGCTCTGTAATTTTTTTTGAAACCAAAAAATCTGCCGGAATATGATGTTCTCTCATAAAGCCAATTGCATGCGCTGCACCATGATCAGCGGTAAGAAAAACCAGGTAATTTCCTTTGCCGATTTTTTGGTCTAAAAACTGAAAAAAGGTGGCAAAATCTTTATCCAGCCTGAGATAGGTATCTTCTACTTCTATTGAATTAGGGCCATATTTATGACCAACGTAATCGGTAGATGCACAATTGATGGCCAGGAAGTCCGTAGCTTTTCCGTTGCCAAGATTGTATCCGTTTACGGCTGCTTTGGCAAAATCCAATGTAAGTGTATTGCCGTAAGGTGTACTTCGAACACTGCCATGATCACCCTGGTAAATATTTTTCATATCATGCGGGAATATGGGCGCATTTTCTCCTTTAAATTTTCCTTCCCACGTTGTATTATCAACTGTGCTTTGCGAGTAAGTGTTGAGAGGATACAAAGTATTCCATCCGTTAGCTACCAGTTTTTGTGGCTCATCTGAAGCGTTGAATTTTTTTGCCCAATCCGGTAGATCCTGCATATAATAGGTGCTGGTGATAAACCGCGCGGATGCATCATCAAACCAGAAAGCGCCGTTTGCTGCATGCCCGGCGGGCAAAATGGATGCGCGGTCTTTTAATGATACCCCGATTACGCGCGATTGGAAATTAGTTGCCAGCCGAAGTTCATCTGTTATGGTAGATACCAGCAAATTGTGCGGTGACATTTGGCCTGAATTGCCATTAGTTCCTACTGTTTGCACGGAAGTATCCTCTGTGCAATACCAGTTTTTACCAGAGATCTGATCGATCCAGTCATTACCCACAATGCCGTCAATAGCGGGTATGGAGCCCGTATAAATTACGGAATGCCCCACAGCGGTATAAGAAGGCAGATAGTTGATCAATGTATTTTCGCAGGAAAAGCCATCATTTAGGAGACGTTTGAAACCTCCTTCGCCATACCGGTCATAGTAGCGATAAAGATAATCCCATCGCATTTGGTCGACTACGATACCAACCACCAGTTTTGGTCTCTGAACCGGTTTTGGCGGTTGTGCAAAAAGAAAATTGCTGATAAATACAACTACAAGAAGAAAGATTTTTTTTTTGTTCATTATGTTCTTTTCAGATAAAGATAGCCCCCATCTCCTAAACAGGAAAATGAAAATGATGTATAAACTATTAATTCAATTATGTAACGGGAATTCATCATAGATAATTAGCGGTTAAATATCACCCCGTCTAATAAGAATTTAAAACTTAGTATATAAATATCTTACCTCTATATTGTACTTTTGCGCACATTGATAACAACTAAATTTATTACATGAAAGATCTTTTTGAAAAGATGAAGAAGGATGCGGGTCCCCTTGGTTCACATCTTGAAAGAGCTCACGGATATTTTGCCTTTCCTAAATTAGAAGGGGAATTGGGAAACAGGATGATATTTCGCGGAAAAGAAAAAATAGTATGGAGTTTAAATAATTACTTAGGATTGGTAAATCATCCTGAATCAAGAAAAATAGATACCATAGCTGCGCAAAAATGGGGAATGGGAAACCCAATGGGGTCAAGAATGATGACTGGCAATACTACCATGCATGAAGAACTTGAAAAGGTACTGGCAGATTTTGTGAGCCGGGAAGATGCCATGCTCCTTAATTTTGGCTACCAGGGTGTAATGAGTTGTATCGATGCTTTGGTTAATCGCCATGATATAATTGTTTACGATGCTGAAGCGCATGCCTGTTTGATGGACGGTATCAGAATGCATATTGGTTATACCTATAAGTACAAACATAATGATGTAGAGGATTGCGAAAAGCAGCTTCAACGTGCACAAAAAATGGCTGAAAAGACTGGTGGAGGGATATTAGTGGTAACAGAAGGCGTATATGGCATGAGTGGCACCCAGGGAAAGATTAAACAAATAGTTGCTCTAAAAAGTAAATATAATTTCAGGATTCTAATAGATGATGCACACGGCTTTGGGTCTATGGGTGCTACCGGCGCAGGTACTGATGAAGAGCAAGACTGTCAGAAAGAAGTTGATCTTTATTTCAGCACGTTTGTAAAAAGTATGGGAAGCATCGGTGCATTTATAAGTGGCCCCAGGGATATCATTAATTACTTACGCTACAATGTACGGTCTCAGATTTTTGCCAAAAGCCTTCCTTTAGTCGTAGTTGAAGGAATGCTGAGGAGAATGGAAATGTTGAAATCGATGCCGGAATTAAAAGAAAATTTGTGGCACATTGTAACCCGGCTTCAGAAGGGGTTAAAGGATAGAGGGTTTGATATTGGAAAAACAAATAGTCCCGTCACTCCGATATATATGAAAGGAGGTTTGCCTGAAGCTACTAACATGGTAGTGGATCTTCGTGAGAATTATAACATTTTTTGTTCTGTGGTTGTTTTCCCTGTGATTCCAAGAGGAGAAATTATTTTCAGGATAATACCTACTGCCGCACATACAGATGAAGATGTGGATATCACATTAAAAGCGTTTGAAGAAACCAAAAAGAAACTGGATGCCGGACAATACCAGGCAGACGATATTCCTGATATGGCCGATGCGGGCTTTGGGCAAAAAGGTGAGTTATAAAAAACGGGCAACGCGAACGTTACCCGGAATAATTAATCAACCTTTAACTTAAAACTTAAAACAAATGTGCCATTTAACTATATAGTCGCTGAAAGGCATAAAAAAGTTGCCTGAAGAGTTGAAAAGTTATAAAAAAGATTATAATAAGGCCGGTCATCTTGGCCGGTCTTTGTTTTTGATCTCTCTTTCAGTCTGGTTTATCTTCAAAAGTTTTTTTACAAAACAGAAATTTGAATTATTTGTTGGTATACTATCAGGTTACAAGGCGCGCCTAAAATTCATATCATCAGCAATAAAAATTTTTGTTTTTAAATAAAATCTGAATTTAAATTAATTGCTTGTTCAATTTATGACCCAATCCTGATACCTCACAACAAACCCGGTCTTCGTTCCTTTGTTCTTTCAATGGATTTCTCATTTCTCCAATTCTCAATTTTTGCATGATCGCCACTCATTAAAATCCCGGGGACTTTCCATCCCCTGAATTCTTCAGGACGGCTGTAAACTGGTGGCGCCAGCAGATCATCCTGGAAAGAATCGGTGAGCGCCGATGTTTCATCATTTAAAACTCCCGGAATTAATCTTCCTATTGCATCTGCCAAAACAGCCGCGCCTAATTCCCCCCCGCTCAGCACGTAATCTCCAATTGAAATTTCTTTGGTAATAAAATGATCACGCACCCGTTGGTCGATTCCTTTGTAATGCCCACAGATCAATAATAAATTATTTTTTAAGGATAAATGGTTTGCCATTCTTTGATTGAAATTTTCTCCGTCGGGCGTTAAAAAAATGATTTCATCATATACCGTTTTTTCCTTTAAAGATTCAATCGCATTTACCAAAGGTTCCACCATCATTACCAAACCTGCTCCACCGCCAAACTGGTAGTCGTCCACCTTGCCATGCTTATAATTGGTGAAGTCTCTCAGGTTAAAAATGTTTATTTCCATCAGACCTTTTTCTTTAGCTCTTTTTAAAATGGAGTGGGTAAAAAAACTTCCCATTAATTGAGGAATCACAGATATGATATCAATTTTCATTGGGCAAATGTAGCAAGGTTGCGGTAAGTTTTTGAATGTTTAATCCGAATAGATTGAAGCGCACTATCATTACGATTAGTGACTTTTGACTCTATTAATGGCAGATATTGAAATAAAACTAAAAGTGTTCAATTATCATTTGTAAAAAAAAATTATCTTACAGTACATTTTACAAGGCGATTATTGCTTATGAATAATTTGGAACATATAAGAAATATTCAAACCAAATTTCCTTTTCTGGCAAAGGGAGGCGAAATGGGAGACTTGATAAGTGCAAAGGATTGGAGTCATAGTTCGATCGGCCCGATCGGAACATGGCAGCAAAGTCTTTGCATAACACTTGGAATTATTCTTCATTCGAGATTTCCGATGTTCCTTTGGTGGGGCCCGGATTTAATATGCTTTTATAACGACGCTTATCGCCCAAGCCTTGGTGAAACGGGCAAACATCCTGACATCTTAGGCATGCCGGCAGAAGCCGCATGGACTGAAATTTGGGATATCATAAAACCCGAAATTGATCAAGTGCTCAGTGGAGGTGATGCCACATGGAATGAAGAAAAGCTTATTCCGATTTTCCGAAATGGAAAAATTGAAGACGTTTATTGGACGTATTCTTACAGCCCTGTAAATGATGACAAAGGCGACGTGACAGGAGTGCTGGTCACTTGTCGGGAAGTTACCAATAATTTGAAATTTCGGGATATGCTCGGTGAAAGCGAAAAAAAATTCAGAAGCCTGGTGATGCATTCTCCAATGGCAATCGCGATTTTAAAAGGCGATGATTTTACTGTTGAATTGGCAAACGTGGAGATGCTAAAAATGTGGAAGAAAAGAGAAAAAGATGTTATCGGTAAAAAATTATTGAATTTATTTCCTGAATTGCTAGACCAAAAGTTTCCCGGTTTACTAAAACAAGTCTTACAGAACGGCAGGGCTATAAAAGAAACCGCAGCGTTGGCGTTTCTTAAAACCAGTAAAGGCTTAAAAAAATTCTACTATGATTTTGAATATGATCCATTGTTTGATGACGACGGTAGTATTTCGGGGATCATCGTAACCTCAGTTGATGTTTCGGAAACGATAGAGTCGAAGAATAGATTAGCAGATGCTGAAGAAAGACTTCGGCTTGCTGTCGATGCATCCGAATTGGCTATTTGGGAAATTGATTTGAATACAGATTATATTACGTACAGTGATCGATTTGCGACGCTACTCGGCCATAATGTCTCGAAAAAGCTCACACTTCATCAAGTGCGTAGACAGATTTATCCTTCGGACAGGCATAACATCGTGAAGAAAGCTTTTGAAGAAGCCTTAATTACCGGTACCTATAAATTCGAAGCCCGGCTTGTTAAACCTGATAATTCAATTGTTCGCGTCAGCACTATGGGTAAAGTGTTTTATGATAATGAAGGCGCCCCTTCGAAAATCATCGGGACCCTTAGAGATATTACAAAAGAAGAAGAGTCCCGCCATGTTCTTGAAAAGAGCGAAAAGAGATTACGGAAATTTATTTTGAATGCTCCTGTGTCAATTGGCATATTAAACGGGCCTGACTACATCGTAGAAATTATAAATGAATCTGCTCTGAAGTTGATGGGGAAAACAAAAGAGCAGATGCTCAATAAACCGGTGCTGGAGACGATGACAGAACTGGATACAGCCCAGGCAAAATTATTATTGGATGGTGTGTATTATTCCGGGAAATCTTTTTCAGCCTCTGAATTTCCCGTAAAATTAAACAGGCATGGCACGCTGGAAAAAGTGTATGTCAATTTTGAGTATGATCCGTTAGTTAATAACGAAGGCAAGGTATATGGCATCATGGTAGTCGGCAATGATGTAACTGAACAGGTAGTTGCCCGAAAAAAGATTGAGCAAAGTGAGGCAAGATTCAAACTGTTGGCAGATAGTATGCCACAGTTTGTATGGACATCGGACAATCAAGGCAACATAAATTATTTTAACAAGGCAGTTTACGATTATTCAGGATTACCTGAACAGAAAATTGACGAGGGTGGCTGGGTCGATATCATTCATCCGGCGGACATAGATGAAAACATTCTCAAATGGAGAAACGCTATAGAAAAAGGGAAGGATTTTATTTTTGAACATCGATTTAGGAGATATGATGGCGTTTACCGGTGGCAACTTAGCCGGGCCATTCCATTACGGGATGAGCAGGGCAAGATCCAATTCTGGATAGGTACCAGCACCGATATACAGGAAATAAAAGAACAGGAGCAACAGAAAGATTATTTTATCAGTATGGCCAGCCATGAGCTAAAAACTCCAATTACTTCTATAAAAGGATATATACAAATTTTACAAAGCATGTATGAAAACAGCGAAGATCCTGTGTTGATAAAATCGCTTGGCAGAATACATGTTCAAATAGAAAAACTCACAACATTAATTGGAGATCTGCTGGATGTTTCAAAAATCCGAAATGGCTCACTTACTTTTCACAGGCAAACATTTGATATTAACAATCTGATAAGGGAAGAAATCGAAGAGCTTGAAATTATTCATCCCAATCATAAAATTGCTTTTAAAAATAATGCCATTATTCAGGTGTTTGGTGACAGGGAAAGAATCAGGCAGGTGTTGATTAACCTTATTTCCAACGCTATTAAGTATTCACCAATAAATGGCAATATTCTCATGAAATCGAAAGTAGATAAGCAAGCTGTTTTGGTTTCGGTAAAAGATGAGGGAATTGGCATTGACAAAAATTACCAGGAAAAAATATTTGAACGTTTTTATAGAGTAGAGGGGAAAAGTGAAAAGACTTTTCCGGGTTTTGGAATCGGACTTTTTATCGCATCAGAAATTATTAAACGCCACAAAGGGAGTATTGGAGTACAGAGTAAACCTGGCAAAGGATCGCGATTTTATTTTTCGTTGCCTTTGCTGCCGCCTAACAAATGATTTTACTTTTTATTCCCAAAAATTATCCAGGTTTCTTTTTTCTTTTTTAGTCGGTCTTCCCTGTTTACTTTTTCTCTTTCCGGTATTAAAAACAAAAGCGCTTGATTGTATTGTATTTGTAGTTTCTTCCGGCGAAAGGTCGATATAGTGCTTAACAGCTTCTTCATATTTAAGACGATTGTGTAATAAAGAAACGACTTCGATAGTCCATTTTTTATTTTCAGTTTTCACCTCAAACCTGTCGCCAATAACGACAGTCTTGGCTGGCTTTACATTATTTCCATCACATTTTACTTTTCCCGAAGTGCACGCATCTGCGGCAATACTCCGGGTCTTAAAGATTCTGATTGCCCATAAATATTTATCAATTCTTAATTTTTCTTTTTCTGCCATACACAAATTTATTATATTTCATTTGGTCGCTGTTTAAATTTGATCAAAAAGAATCTATAAGTAAACAAACAAATAACATGAATTTCTAATCGCTGATTCTCTATTAAAAATTAATAGAATAAAGCACTTTGGTCGTGACGATCTGAATCACCGGGCCAATTCGTCCAAAGTGCATCGGTTGAAAGAAACTAAAACCAGCTTTTCATTTCTGACTTCTAACAAATTGTAAGTTGGCAAGCATTTTTATTGAAGAGTCATTAAGGTCCTAAATAATTGAAAAGACTGAAGATTGTTAGAGACATTGTGGCGCGGCGGTGGGATGGCCGGACAAACGCGCGGAGCGATCGGGTTGTCCTTGAATTTTTTGTTTCTTTTTTGTTCAAGCAAAAAAGAAAAAGAATCAGAACTGTGATTGAATTGTATTTAAGGGGTTATAAGCACTCACGACTTAAACGCTTTATTCTAAAAATTAATTAAATTAACGATCCGACGAAACAGCAATTCAGCAGGCTAAATATATCCTTTGTACTTTTATCCGAAAATTAATTAAGATGATTTATAGACCTGCAAGAGTTTTTTTATTGATTATTTTTTCTGTCTGCACATTTACTTGTTTTTCCCAATTCCGGCCGAAAGAAATAAACTGGACTGCTGATGGCAGCTCTACACTAATGATTCAAGAGGGCAACATTGTAAAAACAGATCTGAAGACAGGTGATGCCGTTGTTCTTGTTAAAAGAAATCAACTGATTCCGAATGGTGCTATAAACCCTTTGTCGTTCAATATTTATAGTTTTTCTCCTGACTATAAAACGCTCCTTATATTTACGAACACCGCAAAAGTGTGGCGCTATCATACGCGCGGCGATTATTGGATATTGAATGTCGCATCTAATCAACTGCAACAACTTGGAAAAGGACTTCCTTCGCAATCATTGATGTTTGCAAAAATTTCGCCTGACGGCAAAGAAGCCGCCTACGTAAGCGACCACAATCTATATGTCGAAGACCTTACAACCCATAAAATAAGGCCACTAACGGTTGATGGTACCCGAAAATTTATCAACGGTACTTTCGATTGGGTTTATGAAGAAGAATTCGGATGCCGCGATGGTTTTCGCTGGAGTCCCGACAGTAAAAAAATTGCTTTCTGGCAGGTAGATGCCAGAAAAATCAGGGATTATTATATGTTGAATACTACGGATTCTGTTTATTCAAGGATTATTCCGGTAGAATATCCAAAAGTAGGCTGGCCACCTTCCCCCGTAAAGATAGGAATCGTGACCGTCGGTAATGATAATATAAAATGGATGGATGTTCCGGGAGACCCGCAGGAACATTATATACCACGAATGGAATGGGCAGATAATTCAAGCCAGGTAGTTTTGCAACAGTTGGACAGGAAACAGAATGAAAGCAAGTTGTTTTATTGTGATGTGAATACGGGCGTTGCGAAAAATTTTTACACCGAAGACGACAAAGCATTTATTGATATCAAATCAAGATGGAATGACGACGACCCTACCGGATGGGATTGGTTAAATGGAGGAAAAGATTTTCTGTGGGTGAGTGAAAAAGATGGCTGGCGGCATATATTTTTAATAAGCCGTGATGGCAAAGAAACATTGGTTACCAGGGGTGATTATGACATTCAGGATATTAAATGTATTGATGATAAGAATGGCTATGTTTATTTTATGGCTTCCCCCAACAATGCTACACAACTTTATTTATTCCGTACCAAGCTAAATGGCAAAGGAAAGTTAGAATCTCTTTCACCGTCAAACTTAGAGGGGATGCATGATTACAATATTTCTCCGGAAGCAAAATATGCTTTGCATTCTTTTTCCAATTACAAAATACCCCTGGTTATGGAATGGATTTCGTTACCAGATGGAAAGCCATTAAATGAAGGAATGAGCATTGAAAAAAATATGGAAGTAAATGAAAATAGCAATGTGCAATTTTTCAAAGTCACCACAGAGGATAATATCACGCTTGACGGGTGGATAGTCAAACCCACCAATTTTGATTCAACGAAGAAGTATCCTGTAGTGTTCTATGTATATGGTGAACCGGCGGCGTCGACGGTAGAAGATGAATTCGGCGGCCAGGATAATGTTTATCATTTATACAATGGAGATATGAGTAAGGATGGTTATTTTCAAATATCTGTCGATAATCGCGGTACGCCATCTCTACGTGGGGCAGCGTGGCGCAAATCCATTTATGGGCAAATAGGAAGACTGAATATTCGCGACCAGGCGATGGCTGCAAAAAAAATATTAGAAAAACCTTACTTTGATAAGGACAGGGTGGCAGTTTGGGGATGGAGTGGCGGCGGTTCTTCCACGCTTAATTTAATGTTTCAGTTTCCTGAAATTTATAAAACAGGGATTTCTATTGCGGCTGTTACCAATCTATTATTTTATGATAATATCTATGAAGAGAGATATATGGGATTGCCACAAGATGATATGGAAAATTATATTTTAGGTTCGCCGATTCATTATGCAAAAAATCTCCAGGGGAATTTATTATTCATCCACGGCACCGGCGATGATAATGTTCAGTATGATAATGCAGAAGTGTTACTGAATGAATTGATAAAATACAATAAGACATTTCAGTTCATGCCATTTCCTAACAGGACCCATGCCATATCCGAAGGAGAAGGAACCAGGAAATTTTTATCAACTTTATACACAAATTATTTAAGAGAATATTGTCCTCCGGGAGCAAGGGACCAATAGGGAAAGCAAGTAAAAAAAATAAAAACTGCATAGTAATGATGCAGTTTTTTATGACCTTGCTCCTGCCAGTAAATCAACATAAAAGAGCTTTTCTCAATTATTCATTATACAATCCTTTCAACGTTTCTTTCAAATCTGTAACGGAATCAGAGTCAGTTTCACCAGCATTAGAAAATATGGTTTTGGCATCATCATCGTTGCCGTAAAATGCCTGGTTTGATTTGGCATCAACTGCAATCTCAGAACCACCCAAACTGATTCCTGCGAACAATCCTTTGCTCCTTGAATAGGAATATACTTCTGCTTCG
>Ga0134126_10000913_pt1 | contig 37344 bp, 37 predicted proteins | sample KB31752_FD_96881 | JGI IMG/M metagenome (GOLD analysis project Ga0134126, IMG submission 96881) | Terrestrial soil microbial communities with excess Nitrogen fertilizer from Kellogg Biological Station, Michigan, USA - KB3-175-2 | ecosystem: Environmental > Terrestrial > Soil > Unclassified ...
CGCAGCCCGTAGCGTCGCACCATTCAGAAGCCCCTCCATCGGCTTGTGAACAGTGAAGCACAATACGCTTCCTGTGTGAATCCGGAAAACGCTCAGGCCGCTAATTGACGACACGCCCTAGTTTCACGTAAAACTTTCCCAGTATCGGTTCAGAAGAACCGAGCCCGGCGAACCACTTTAGGATAGAAGCGCGGTTCCGCGCCGCAATGAACGGGGCAACACCAGATGGATTCAGGAAAAAGTCGACGCGTATCATTGGCTCTCTTCCGCTATGCGAGGGGATTAATTAGCGGGTGATCGAACATCAATGCTTTTGCCGACAGCCTGATAAATCGCATGGGGGAGGTGTTTATACGCCGTCCCCTTCTCGAGCAATAAACAGGCACCGGCATCCAATAACGCTTCTCGATTCCCATTTCCAGCGTAAAAGGAGAGGCCAATGACCGGCAGGTGCGGATGTTTTCGTATGATGGAACCTGTCGCTTCGATACCGTTCATTCTCGGCATGTTGATGTCCATCACAACGACATCAGGCTTCAGTTGGTCCGTCAACTTCACCGCCTCTTCTCCATCCGTCGCCTCACCCACCAGTTCAATGTCGAGATGATGGCTAAGATACTTACGCAACCCTTGCCGGACGAGAAAGTGATCGTCCGCCAGCAACACGCGAATACACTTCATCTTCGGCCGGTCAGCGATGGAACTCTGAGCATGGGAGACTGCGCCTGTCGACATACGACACCCCTGTTCCCCCATCAACCCCAGACTTGAACGCGGCACGAGATCTTAGCCGACGCGATCCTGGTCGTGGGCTGACGTCTTTGAGTTGCTGTTCGAGGCCACCCTGCGCCTCCATCGTTTTCGTTTTTCTTGGAAGAAATACCGGTCCTCCAAGCGGACAGGCGATAGCCGCTTGCTCCAACGTGGTTTTGACTCGATCAATGACTGTCGCCGTGTCCATGACATCTCTCCTCGCATGTTGATTTTTTACATGTTAGGACAAAGAGGAATCCTTCTAAACTAGTGAATTACCTAGTTTGCAATGGGAACCTTACCAGCGGACGTCGTGAGGTGATGTGTTCCAGCGACGCATTACGGGACGAACAATTCCCTCAAATTCTACCGACCGCTTAGGCTTCTTTATGCTTAGGCCGTGATATGCTATGTTCCCGACTATGAAAGCTGCGTTTCCGACGGCGGCCGATGCTCTGCACGAAGAGCGAGACCCACTGCCGGAGGCAGTCACAATTGGGAGGGAGTCTTTATGAGGCAGTCCCTTGGGATACTGGGTTTTGTCATCTGTTTGAGGCTGACCGCTGCTTCCATGACGGCGTCGGCAACCGAGACCGGCGAGCAAGACTTTGCCAAAGGGGAGGCTCTACTGAAGAAGAACCAGTATGCGGAAGCGCGCGCGACATTGGAAGCCGGCATCATGAAGAACTCCTCGAACGTGCAAGCTCATTTCAACCTGGCGGAGGCCTGTCGAGGCTTAGCAGCCTGGGCCTGCGCGGAAGAACATTACGAGACCGCATTGCATCTGGATGCGAAATCCAGGACCACCGGGATGAGAGATCTTCGGTTACGGAGGTTGGAAGTGTGGCGCTCGTTGGAGGAAGTGACGGCGTGGCGGTTGCTGGAGGAAGCGAAAGAGTTGATTGCCGGTGGGCATACTGAACCGGACCAGATGAAGAAGGCGGAGGAGGCCTTGGACGGGGCCAATGAGTTAGGGCTCAACCAAGAGCAACAGGCTGTCTATCAGCAGTTACAAGCGAAACTCCCTGGGCGGCCTTCGACCACCGTGCTGGATAGTCTGAAACCGAGTGAGACGCCGATGGCGCTGGTGCCGGCAGGGGAATTCACGATGGGAAGCACCATGGCAGACGATGAAAAGCCGGTGCATCGCGTCTATCTCGACGCCTTCTCTATGGACAAGTATCACGTGACGGTGGGGCAGTATGCCAAGTATCTGGAGGCGACGGACAAGGAGGCGCCGCCGGAGTGGGATATCATGAACCAACCTCGACATCAGAAACGCCCCGTCGTCAATATCAGCTGGTCGGAGGCCGCCACGTACTGCAAATGGGCCGGCAAGCGTCTGCCGACCGAGGCGGAGTGGGAAAAGGCGGCGCGAGGGACGGATGGCCGCCTCTATCCCTGGGGCAACGAGAGACCCACCAGGCTCCATGCGAATTTCGGCAAGAAGGAATGGGCGAACCATATGGCCCTGGTTCCGGTAGGAATGTTCGAAATGGGCAAGAGCCCCTACGGCATTTACGACATGGCCGGCAATGCCTGGGAATGGGTCAACGACTGGTATGACCATGACTCCTACAAGAAGAGTCCGGCCAAGAATCCTCAAGGACCGACGAAGGGTAAGTCGAAAGTCGTGCGAGGCGGTAATTGGCTTTATCTTCAGGAATTTCTGCGTTCGTCCTTCCGGTTCAATGCCGAACCATCGAGTCGGCAGTTCGGCTACGGGTTCCGCTGCGCGAAGACCCCGTAGCTATTGACCGTTGCCGGAATCAGGGCCTCATGCCAACAATTCACCCTACCGGGTTCTTTTTCTACTGTTCGTGCTGAACTTCGGCACCTTTCTGGTCTGCGGCAAATCTGTACATGTCATGACAAGCCGTGCAGCGAGCCGTCATACTCGATAACCGTTGCAAGATTTGCTGAGGCGTCTCGTGTCGCGCGATCGCATTCGCCAAGGCATCCATGTCTTTGTGGATCGACATGCCTATCTGCTTGAACGGCAGCGGCAACTTGGCCATGATCGTCGGCTCCACGTCCGCCGCCATGTTCATTCCAACCGCCCTCGCGGTTGCTTCCATCTGCTTCGGATCAGGATTCGGCTCTCCCAGTCCTCTGATAATCCCGTCCACCGCTTTCAAAAGCAGGCGCATTTCCGCGAGGATTTGATCGCGCTCTACCGCGGCCAGCAGTATTTCCGCTCGGCCATCACTTCCTGCTTTTGTCACACCCTTGATAAAGAACCATCCTCCCATGCCCAGCGTGACAACCCACAAGCTGATGGCGATTATGCAAAAATTTCGCTTCATCTTGTTCCTTTCAAAAGTCAATCTGCGAAGCTATGGCAAGAAAAGAACCGAATAGCCCAAAGATGCTGTGAGGTTTCACGGAGAATAGTCGGGTGCTTAGCTGAGTCCGGGAGCGAGGCTGAGCATCTCGGATCCTCATAGCACCGTCTACGTCTGTCCTCTCCGCTTCACCGCCTCCACTATCGCATTATAGAGCTGTTCGACCGCCGCTTCTTTGTTGATCAGCGTCTCGGCGCCGGCTTCCCGCATCCGAGCCTGATTTTCGCCGCCGGCGTTGACCGAAATGCCGATCACCACGACCTTCGGATGGTCAATTTTAATCACCGTGGTCGCCTCGATGCCGTTCATCTTCGGCATATTGATGTCCATCACGACCACATCGGGACGAAGCCGCTTCACCTGAGCCACCGCCTCTTCACCGTTTCCGGCTTCGCCGATCAATTCCACATCGGGATATGCGTCCAGCACGGCTCGGAGGCCTTGACGCACCATGACGTGATCGTCCACCAACAAGACACGAATCCGGGAAGCAGGGAACGACAAGGTGGAGGAAACATTGTCCTTTGGATCCGCAGCCTGAACCTTGACCTCACCCTCGCGGTCCTGCGTCAATGGCAAGACCAGCGTCGCCGTGGTGCCTTGTCCTGGCGAGGATTGCAAGTCGAACGATCCGCCCAACGCCCGCATGCGCTCGCGAATACTGAAGAGGCCGAACTTGGATGAAATGCCTTCATTCGGTGTCCCACCGGTGGCGGTGGCAAGATCGAACCCTTTTCCTTCATCCTTCACGGTAATGTAGAGATTCCCTTTTCGCTGCTCCATCGTGAGACCGGCCTCCGACGTCTCGGCATATTTCGCCGAGTTGATCAGGAGCTCCCGCACAGACTGGAAGAGCAACACCACTTGGTCTTCCGGAAGCGTGAGATCCCGATCCTCCGGCACTGTGACGGTGACGGTCTGCTCATGTCTCTGCATGTAAGTGCCGAGCCACTGAAGCGCCGTCGCCAAACCATGATCTCGCAGAACGGTGGGGCTTAAGTCCGAGACCAACGTGCGGGTATACTGGAGAGCCTCGGACAAGACGTCGTCCGTCTCCTTCATCAGCTTAGCCGCCGCGGGCACCGCCTCAGCCAGCAGTCGTTGGCCTTGACCGAGCTTGATTTTCCCGAGGACGAGTATCTGCTGCAAATGATCGTGCAACTCGGTCGCGAGCCGCTTGCGCTCGCGTTGCTCGGCGAGATTCAGCTCCGTCGCGAGAGTGCGCAGGCGGTTCTGCGACTGCACGAGATCCCGCGTCCGGTCCTCAACTTGCGCTTCGAGCTCCTTGGTAAATAACCGCAGCCGTTTCTGGAGCGCTTTGCGCTCGGTGATGTCCCGCACTTCGATGATCGTGCTGATGGGTTGCCCTGTCGGCCTTGGAATCGGACTGGCGGTAAAGGCCACATCGTAGAAACGGCCATCCGGATGGTTGAATTGTTCTTCACCCTGCATCCGATGGTCTTTGGGGAACGCTTGAACGATCGGGCACGCGGCCGGCGAATAGGGACGTCCATCCGGGCGAGTGTGGTGAATGAAGTCGTGAAGAGGTCGTCCACGGACTTGTTCCACTGTAAACCCGGTGAGGGCTTCAGCGGCGGGATTCATGAACACACAGTGCTGGCGTTCATCGATGATAAAAAGGGCGACGCTTGCGTTGTCGGTGACCGATTGGAGCAGCCGCTGCTGCTCGGCGAGCGCGTGCTCCGCTTCTTTGCGGTCGGTGATGTCGATGACCGAGCCGATGTAACCGAGAAACTCGCCATTCGGCCCGAAGCGGGGGCGCCCCGCGTCGATCGCCCAGCGATATTCGCCGTCGCTACGACGCAGGCGATAATCGAGCGCGAACGGCTCTTGCTTCTTGTTCGCTTCGAGAAAGATGCGGCCGGCCTGCTCGCGATCCTCGGGATGTACCGCATCGAGCCAGCCGAACCCGCCCTTACCGAGCCCTTCCTCTTCCGTCTGTCCGGTCAACTCGTACCAGCCGCCCGAGATGAATGGACAGGAACCGTCCGGTTCGGTCACCCACAGGATGGCCGGGGCGGTATCGGCAATATTGCGAAATCGGGCTTCGCTCTCACGGAGCGCGGCCTGGGCGTCGCGCCGCATGCGGGCCATCCTCACATGCGTTTCGACGCGGGCCAGCAATTCGCGGGCGCTGAACGGTTTGACCAAATAATCATCCGCCCCCGCGCCGAGACCATCCACGCAAGCTTCCTCGCCCGTGCGCGCCGACAGCATGATGACGGGAAGGGTGCGCGTGCGTTCATCGGCGCGAAGCGCTCTCAACAAGCCAAAACCGTCCAGCCGCGGCATCATGACATCGGCCAGGACTACATCCGGTGGGTTGGCGCGCACTGCCTCTAAGGCGGCTTGTCCATCGGCGACCGCCTGCACCTCGAAACGGTCGTGCAGCAACCGGCTCACATACTCCCGCATATCAGCATGGTCGTCGGCGAACAAGACCCGCGGACGGGAGTGCTGAGTGCTGAGTCTTGAATTATCTGGTTCGGCTAACTCAGAACTCCTGACCCAGAACTGTCTTCGAATGGCAGCCGGCGCAGGGCCTCCTCGACGAACGCAGCGGAACCGATGGCCGTTGAAGCCGGCCTCGGAGCGGTACCGATGCGCTGCTGGTCCAGATGCGCCGTGCCGAATGGGATCGTGACCGTGAATGTGCTTCCCTCGCTGAAGATGCTGTCCACATGCACAGCGCCTCCGTGGAGTTTGACGAGTTCCTGCACCAACGCCAGCCCGATCCCCGTGCCTTCATGCGTACGCCCGAGACTCTGCTCGATCCGATGAAAGCGCTCGAACATGCGCGGCAATTCTTCGGCAGGAATACCCACACCTGTGTCTCGCACAGTCAAACCGACGTGGCGTGTGGCGCGTGGCGCGTGGATGTCTGTCTGGCTATCAGATGGACTACTCTCCTCCACTTCTCTGATGCGGACTTCTATTTCGCCTTCAAACGTAAATTTGAACGCATTGGACAGCAGATTCAGGACGATCTTTTCCCACATGTCGCGATCGACATAGATTGGTTCGGACAGCGCCGGGCAGTCCACGATCAGCCGCAACCCGGCCTTTTCGCAAGCCGATCGGAAATTACTGGCAAGTTCCGCCGTGAAGGCCGAGAGGTCGGTCGGATGGTACGACGCCTGAATGCGGCCGGCTTCGATGCGGGAAAAATCCAACATGGTATTGACGAGCTTGAGGAGCCTGAGAGCGTTCCTGCGAGAAACCTCCAAATCTTTCGCTGCGCCGAGCGGAAGTATGCCATGCGCGTTCGTCAACGCATCCTCCAGTGGACCAAGCATCAACGTGAGCGGCGTACGGAACTCATGGGTGCTGGTAAAGTTTGATTACCAGTCGGATGGTTTATGAAACTCGCCTTTTCCGTCTGTGAGCTTATTCGGAAACTGGCTATCGATAAGATGCTTCTGGCGGATTCGTTTTACAAACGTCGCATATTGCTGTAGCGTCTTACTATCACGGTCATGGGGATTAAGTATTCCGATTGGCATGTTTAAGACTTGCCTGACGACCCTAACTGGCTCAGTAAGATCCGAATCGTTGGTTACTATGACAGCAGCTTCAAAGAGCTTCAGAAATCCATCGTGAAGAAGGTGTGTGGCTAGATTGACATCTGATCCCTTTTCTTCTGTTTTATCAACCCACACTCTTTTTACTGGGACAACGCCCGATAATCTCATCAAGACTGGGTGCGTAGAAAAATGGCCGTAAACTATGGTTACATTGGGAATAGTCTTGAGGGCGCGAAAATAGATTTGTTGACGAACTGGCAATTGTGCATCATGCGGGCGGGCACCGACTCTAGCTGTAAAGAACTTAATAGTTTGAATGGTGTGCAGGGGCAACAGCTCTCGACATAGCTTACCTATGTCGAGCCACTTATATGGAGCCCCCTTAAGTGAGCCATAATAAAGGTTAAAACCATCAATGTACACGTTGGTCTTAAGGTGGTTCCCCATATTGACATGTCTCCCTTAAGGAATATACTCTTCTTAACGAGTATCCCCCCTGATCCTTCGGGACAGGGTGCGAGGCCGGTTCCCGCAAGGGTCCGGCCTCAGTTTTTTGACCTGCTCTCTTATCTAAAGTAACCCCACAATTTCATCAAGCGACCAAACATGGTCAGCAATTTCTACCTGCATCGCCGGGGTAACTCTCAGCGTCGAATGAATCCGAGCAAAGTTGTAGTACATGAAATAGAGAGCCAATGCGTGCCGATGGTTCTCAATCTTCTTGCTATGCGCGTTCGTCAGTCTGGTAAACCTTCTCATGCCCATTCGTATCTGTAAATTCATTCGCTCTGCGTAGCTTGTGGAGATATGTTCTGAATCTGGATTGCCTGCAATTCGATGAGTTTTGGTGCCGCAACATTGCGCGGGGCTATACCTGGTCGTCACGCCTTCTTGGGGTGGGGCTGCATAAATCTTTTCAAGCACGGCATAGTCAATGTCTGCACCAAAAGCACCTTCAACGGCTCGCAAGTATGGCTTGTGTCCATCCGTAGTCAGTTGCACACGATAGGCTAGGCGAGAGGCTAGATCGTCGATGAATTTTACGGCATAAGTGACGCTGCGCTCGCCGACTAGCCACGAAATCATGAGCTTGGTGTCCGCGCAAATTGCCGTCCAAGTCCATACCGATCCAAAGCCAAACTTACCCTTCATTTCTTCAGAGAGATTCTTGTCCTTGGCAAAACAGAATGACCAGATTTCATCGGCCTGAACGCGCTTACAAGGAAGGTTTTTCAACTTCTCATCCTGATATTTTGCGCATGCTGTGCCAAGATCGGCGAGTAACTTGAGAATGGTCGGCTTTGAAACGCCAGTCATACGGACAACACTGTTGACGCTTGCGCCTTCCACTAATGCCGCTACGACTTGCGCCCGCCGTTTCTTGTCTAACTTATTCATATGCTCACCTTTCGTCTAACATCATTGACATATCATCTAATAGATGGCATACTATATCTAATTATATGATTATGTCAAGACATTAGATGAACAATTGTATTATTAGACATGGGAGGGTCAGATGAGTGAGTCGCTAACAAAAGATGAACAAATGAAGCTTGGTATTCAGGTGGGCTACGTTTTCAGACCATCAGCACCAATCAATGAAAAGGATCTGTTCGCAGGGCGTACCGATCAAATACGTAGAGTTATTGATGCTATCTTCCAGGAAGGCCAACATGTGGTCTTATATGGCGAGAGAGGTGTTGGCAAGACCTCTCTCGCCAATGTGATATCTGATTTTGTTGAAGAGGCAGGAAAAACGATTTTGGCTCCGCACGTCACATGCGATCGAACCGATGATTACTCCAAGCTCTGGAAAAAAATATTTGGAGAGATTTATGTAGTTAAGTCTGAGCGAGGACTTGGCTTTCTCGGGAAAGAGACTTCTAGCACTGTATCACTTGGGCAAGAGTTGCCTAATGTTCTCACGCCCAACGATGTGCGCATTCACCTAAATCAATTAGGTAGGCAATGCATGCTTATCGTTATCATAGATGAATATGATCGATTGAAAGGTAAAGAGATACGAGAATTATTCGCGGATACAATCAAGACATTATCTGATCAGACAGTACCGGTTACTCTCGTTTTGGTCGGTGTTGCTGAGTCTGTAAATGACTTAATAGCGCATCACCAATCTGTTGAACGTGCGTTAGTACAGATTCATATGCCAAGAATGAAACAGCAGGAACTCGAAGAAATCGTAACAAAGGGAGTTGGCAGGGTTGACATGACAATAGATAACCAAGGTGTAAGAAGACTGGCTTCACTATCCAAAGGCTTACCTCATTACACACACCTAGTTGCCCTGCACTCAGCGAGGTTAGCAATTGATTCTGGACAAAGACATATTTCTCTCAATAATGTTGATGATGGGATTAAGCGGGCATTAGATGACGCACAACAAAGTATACGAGATGCTTATCAGAAAGCCACAATGAGCACTCGCAAGGAGAGTCTTTACCCGTCCGTAATGCTTGCTTGTGCACTTGCAATACCTGATGAGTTTGGATGTTTCGCGGCTGGAGATCTGCGAGAGCCATTGAATAAGATTACCGGCAAGCCTTATGCCATCCCAAATTATGCCAGACATCTAAAGGATCTATGCGAAGAGACGAGAGGACCGATCCTTAAAATGAGAGGGACTAAGCACAGGTTGCGCTTTCATTTTATTGACCCACTGATGCAACCGTTCATTCTGATGAAAGGCTGTGCAGGGAAGGAAATCCCGTTTGACCTTCTAGATTCTACGACGCTTTATTGATGACCTACGAATGGGATTTTTGGTGGTAAGTGGCTCCCCTATGGCCGCTTCAACCACTGATCGGGCTAATTTCATCGGATCGGATGGATTCTTGGCGGGAAGTTTTTTCTTTTTGGCTTTCGGCTTTGGCATAGCGACATCATGCCAGAGCCGTTCCGCTTTCGCTAGCCCCTCGGAGATTCAAACTTTACCAGTACCAACTCATGACTGACGTTGACAAAAAACTGAGTCTTGAGCCGGTCCAACTCTTGAAGCCGCTCATTGAGTGTCCGCAGTTCCTGCGCCTGCCTGGCCACCTCCTCCTCTGCCAAGACCCGTTCGGTCACATCGGTGTTCGTCCCGAACCACCGCACAATGCGGCCGTCTGTATCGCGGATCGGTAAGGCCCGCGAAAGGAACCATCGATATTGTCCGTCTCGCCCTCGGAGGGGAAAGGTGTCCTCCCATGCCTCGCCGGTGTCCCATGATCGTTGGACGCGTGCGACGACACGGTCCACATGGTCCGGGTGATGGACCTTCATCCACCCCCAGCCCTGCATTTCTTCGAGTGCCGTACCGGTATAGTCAAACCAACGCTGGTTGTACCAAAAGATCCAGCCACGCTCATCAGCCATCCAGACGAACTGCGACATGTTATCCGCCAGCATGCGAAAGCGCTCTTCGCTCTTACGCAGTTCTTCGGCAACCAGACCTTGCTTCTGGACTTCTTCGCTGTCACCCGACTCGCGTTGGGTTTGCTTCTCACCGGAGTTCATCTCACTCCCATCCACCTGTCGCTCCAGTTTTCACCGGCGGTTGGCGGTTGGATAACAAGTCTTCTTGTAGACCCTTCATCTCGCCGCCGACCTAGCTTTGCTACGGCTTTACAAGCAATGAATGGATTATGATTTGGCGCAAGTAGAGAAAAAGGCATCCGTTTTGAAAATCGCGCGCAATGGTAACAGCGAAACCCGGGCTCATCACATCGTAATCTATAAATCTCAAGTGCGGTAGAGACACCATAAAATTCCTTGAACTAGGGGATTCCCTAGTCCACCGCTAGTCGGCGCCCCACGAGGTTGTCCAATCGTTGATCGTCCCGTGCCGCAACCGCAACCGAAGCCCATTCCTCCAATGAAGCCACAAGCGCCGAAAAGCCTTCCTTAGTAAGGAGAGAACTGTATACGAAAATGAGGACCGACAGATCCTAATATCAGTAGCAGCTAGGATCGAGTCAGCATCGCTGCCGCTACTAATACGCTCAGAGCGATCAGCAGTGACAATCGGGGGAGCCATCGCGCGGTCTTGAAGACAATCCGTTCCCCGGGCGTTCGCTGAGAATCCGGTATGGCGCTGACTCGACTGACCCGAGGACCAAAGACAAGATCATGAAGGAGGGTCAGGAACAACAACAGGGCGACCAGCATCAACTTCACGGTCACAATCCCCGACCATGAAGCCGGGCTGGTCACATCGATACTCCGTAGGGACAAGAGCATCGGACCGGTGATGAGCAATATCCCGATGGCAACCCACACAATAGGGCGAAATCGTAGCGCCGCAGATCGAAACAGCGCCATGAATTCCGGCGCCGCCTTCCGGCCTCTGACTAACGGCGCCAAAACCAACGAGAGAAAAACCATCCCGCCGATCCAGGTGACGGCGGCAAGGATGTGTAGGACAACCAGAGTGGAGTACATACGGCCTCAGTCGTTGAAGAGAGCAATCGTTGTAACATGAGACAATGAGTGAAGATGATTTGCTCTCTCCCGGCGTTGTGATTCTTAGCTGTGATCTGGTGCGGCGCAGGCAAGGCGTGTATTTCGTCCAGTCTGTTCGAAGGAATCCGCCAGATTGCCGGTTAGAGGAACCTGTCGTTCATACACGGTGAAGTTATGGGGATCCTTCGCCGTGAGGCCGTACTTGTCGATCAGCATCTGATGTTGCCGTTCCGTCTGGATGTGGTACCGCACCTTCGTGATCAGCTTGAGCCCGGCGCTCTCCTTCGGCAATCGATACTCGAACGTATAATCCCGGCCGGCCAACGGCATGAGGCGATTGTCATACAGTTCGATGATCGCCGGTTGCCACATGATCCATCGACCCATCGTATCCGACTGGTCATCCAACACCTTTCCGTTTTGATCCTCCACGGCAAACTCGACCGTGAAATGGCGATCGGGGTCTCCCGTCGGGAGTTTATGTCCTGCGCCTGCATTGATCAACGTCAGCGTGACTCGGACTTTGTCGCCGGGTTTGGGTTCCGCCGGATCGGCTACCACCTTCACGTCGATCGCTCGTTTGATCATCTCGGGGTCATGTCCACCCCGCCAGAGGTGTTGACGGCCCTGGCGGACGGGTCCGCCTAGAGCGACCGGCCGTTCGACTTCAGGCATGTGGCAGTTTTGGCAGATGAAGCCGCGTTCCTTACTCCAGTAGCCGTCCTCAAATTCGGGATAGGTGCCGCAAGGCCCGCCATTGTAAAACTGGGCCGGTCCTCCTACGACGCTGTGGCAGCGATAACACGTCTGCGTGGTGCGAAACATAGGATCGTACTTCGTCGGATGGGGGGCTTTCGCATCCTCGAACGGTCCCAGGATCACTCCGTCTCGGACATGGCAAGCCGCACAGGTCACGCCTTCCCGCTGATAGTCCGCATCGTAGTGGGGATTCGGCTCTTGCACGGCTCGTTCGACCCGGTCTCGCGGGATTTCTTTAATCAGCGTCGGTTGTTGATTTTCCAGCGGCGTGTGACAGTTGAGACAGACCCACGTGTGCTTATCTTTCGTCCAATAAGCTTGGAAGAAGGGATCGTCGTAGGCCTGTGCGTGAATGGTGGTCTTCCACTCCTTGTAGATGTCGGTATGACAGGCTCCGCAGGACTCGGCCTTGAGGCTTGTCAACCCTTCCGGAATCTTTTGATGGGGAATGGCATGGGCATAGTCAGACCGAAGCCCGAATATGACGACCGGTTTCACTTCGGTGTAATACAGGTATGTGAGGCCCCCCAGGACGACGAGTCCGATCAGAATGTTCTTGAACCACCGCATCGATCTCTCCGTTTCCCTGCCCCACGATTGACATCACAGGGTACGGGCCTCTCTGTTATCGGTCGGATTGTGAAGGACGAATGAACTTACGATACACCACGGGCATGAGAAATAGCAGGCCCAGCAGGATGTACGCGAGGAGGAGTCGAGGAGAAGCCAATTCGGCGAGCGAATTGATCGTACCCAATTGACGGCCGGCGAAGGTGTAGACGAGACTGTCGGGGATAATGCCGAGCGAAGTCGCGGCGACGTACGTCCGTACCGGCACTCGCGTCAACCCGGAGAGGAGGTTCATGAGGAAAAATGGGAACATCGGAGTGAGCCGCAACGTGAGAAGATAGGTGAAGGCGTTTTGGGTAAAACCCTCCTGAAAAGCCGCGAGCCGGTCGCCGAACTGTCGTTCCACCCAGCCACGAAACAGATACCGAGCGGCCAGAAACACTAGTGTGGCTCCGGTCGTGGCTCCGATATTCACATAGAGCGCGGACCACATAGTCCCGAAGAGGAACCCTCCTGTCAGCGTCATCACGGTCGCTCCCGGCAACGAGAAAACTGTCTGGGTGACATAGGTCAGGATGAACAAGGCCACGGCCAACACGTAATGCTCTTCGGTAAAGGCAAAGAGCTTGTCCCGGTTGACTTTGAGCACGTCGAGCGAGACATAGGCCATGAGGTCGAAAAAATAAAAGGCGCCGATCGCGGCCAGAAAGACGACTGCGACAATGACCGTTCCTTTGATTGAGGCCGGGCTCCGCACATCGGATGTCAGGATCTGTTCCTCAGATGACATTGCAATCCTCGGTCTGACTCCGTACAGTCATTCGTCACGATGTCGGGAGACTCGTATCGTGAAGCACATCCTGCTGGTGGTGGGTAGTCTCTTCCTGACCTATGTTCTCGCCTTTGTCACGCTGATGATCCGCTGGATGAATTTTTGGATCCGCGGGTCCTACTTTGTCGTCTATCAAGCTATTTTCCTGATCACGCTGACGATCTTCCTGCTGTGGTGGCTGCGTCGCCATCATACTGGACCGCTTCCCGTTTCCTCAACCATCCTGTACGCGATCGTTGTTGGATATGTATCAGGGCTGATTGCGATGGCGCTGTATCCCGTCGCTCAACCGGATGGGTTACAGCAAGTGGCCATGAATCTCCGGTTTTCCACGCCTGAAGCCGCTGCAGCTTTCTTGTGGTTCCCCGTTCGGATGCTGTCCTGGCTGTTTGGTGGCATCGCCGGCATGGTCATGCTCGCCATGAGTCGACGCTTCAAGTTTCTCGCCCTCGCGGCACTCACGGCATTCCTGTTGAATCCGATGACCGGACGAGCACAGGAGGAATCACCCTATGAGCGCATCGCTGCGCTCGCTCACGGTTCCCCTATGATCACCGTCGGCGAAGGGTTTTTTCTCATGGGAACTGCCAGGACCGGCCACGACCTCTACAGCCTTGATCTTCCTTACGATGACACCGAACAACCGCAGCGTCGCTTGTGGCTGGATCAGTTTGAGATCGATCGAGACGAGATCAGCCTTGGAGAGTTTCTCCTATGGTTGAACCGGCAGCCACGTTCCATTCCAGCAGAGATACGCAAACTGATCGACCACATGATGACCGTCCATGCGGCGTCGCCGGACACCCTCGCCCGTTGGCCGGCACTCTACGTCACCTGGACCGAGGCCTCGGACTTTTGCCGCGCGCAGGGCAAACGTCTTCCGACCGAAGCCGAGTGGGAAAAGGCCGCCCGGGGAGAGAAGGGTAATCTCTTTCCCTGGGGTCACAAACCTCCGGTAGTAGGATTGGCTATGTTCGGACAGTACCATGTCCATGAAATACCCATCGTGGCTTCTGTCGAGAGCGGCAAGAATGGTCGAAGCCCCTACGGTCTGCATCATATGGCGGGGAATGCCGCCGAATGGGTCGAAGACTGGTTTGGGATCGATTACTATGCGACCATGCCAGACCATAACCCACCTGGAGCAAAGCAAGGTCGCTATAAGGTGGTGAGGGGTGGATCGTGGAAGAGCGCTCCGCCGTTGCTGCGAACGGCGACGCGAAGCGGCGCTGCCCCGGAGCAGCGAGCTGCGACAATCGGGTTCCGCTGCGCCAAGTCGGTCCGATAGGGAGGATAGGGCTGCCATATGAAGACGCTGATGATCCGGGGATATCTTGTGTTGACCCTAGCCGCGATGAGTCTCGTCCCAAACGCCCCGCCCGCTCTGGGCGCAACGATCGAAACGAACGATGAGACTGGTTGGAAGCTCTATACGAACCCCCGCTTTGAGTTTTCCTTCCGTTATCCAGACGACTGGCGCCTTGGCAACCCGCTGCCGGGCGGAATCGGAGTGACACTGTTTCCTTCGATCGAGCACAGCCTGGTCGCATTATCCGGCCACATGAATATGGTCAGCGGCAGCAGCCAGGACGGACGACAGACGCTTGAAGAATTTGCCGCGTCACACCGGCGCGTCATTACGGGGCTCTACGACAAGAAGAAGATGGAGATCACCTGGCAAAAGGATGCAAACACCGCTCTAGCTGGATTTCCGGCGAAGCGCCTGACCTTCACCTATCAAGACGACCGACGCAATACGATGCTGGAGATCCACATTTTTTCATTGGGGCGCAACGAAGGGCGCGGCGTGCGGATCAAAATGCCCGCCGATCGCACAGCCCAACTGATGCCGACGATCAGACGGATGCTGAAATCCTATGAGGGGGGAAGAGATCAAAACGCCGTGAGCCCGATCGTGCCGAAAGGGAGAGATTAAGGTTTAGGCTAAGGAGTCCAGCCCAATACCTTTGGTAACCGCACAAGCCCGCGGTGAGGAGCATCGTCTCGAAAGATGAACTCTCCAAAGTCCTTGTCCATCGTGACGAGGATTCGTTGTTCAGAAGCAGCCCATGTCAACAGCGAGCGATCTCCAGGGTTAGGTCCGCGTTCGCGCGACTCAACAACGTCATGTCCTTGCTGTCGTAACCATTCCGCCAGGCGATGTCCGGCACAGCGATCAATAAGAAACTTCACTTTCCACCGACTTGAATGGCGTCAAGAGAGTCATGAACGATCACGGCATGGGCATATGCCAAGCAGGCGCGAATGTCCTCCCCTTCCAGATCCGGATAGTCGCCTAGGATCGCCTCAACGGTTTCTCCCTGGGCAAGCAGGCTCAGAATAAGTTCGACCGAGATCCGCATGCCACGGATAATCGGCTTTCCGCCGAAAATCTCTGGCTTGGCAGTGATGCGCTGAAGCAGCTGTTGTTCGCTCATCGTGGCCCTCCCCTTTCAGAAACGTGATTTCACCATTGTAAAGCATAGCATCAAGCAATCGTTCGCTTCACGATCTTTGGGGAAACTTCAGAAATCTCATTCGGTCCACACCTCGCATACCTTCAGCACTTCATCGCCGTAGTAGTTGATGACGTTCGCTTTTCAGTCGGTGCTCTCTTCTGGCCCTACAGACCCTTCCCAAAAGTGCTGCGAGGTAACGTCTACATCAGGCTATACGACCGCTTACAAACCTCTTTGCATCGATGGTTGATACAGATACTTCTGAAATCCCACGAAGACTTTGCCAATCTCTTCGGGCTGGCCGAGATCGGCCACGGCATCTGCGATAGCGTTGTGGTACTTAAGTTTAAGCAGGGGCGAGAGTTTTTCTTGCGCGAGTTCCTCTACCCCCACATTCACGTATTGAGCAAGAACAAAGTCTAGGAAGGCTTGCTGCTTGCGGTTGAAGTGAGCGCTGATCTCCAGTTTTGCTCTAGCTGCCCGCTCCTCGCGCGTGAGTGGGGCAAGAGCATAAGCCACATGGGCCAGCACGTCGAAGAGATCGCTGTTCTCAGCGTCGATGATCCGTTGCATTTCGGCCATCTGTTCATGTCCAAAGCCTTTCTCTGCAAGACCTTGTAACAGTGTGGCTCGCATATCGGGCAGACTCCAGATGGCCCGAAGTTCTGCTTCGTTCTTGAAGAATTCCGGGAGTTTGCCGAACAGCATTTCCAAGAATTGCTGCGCCGACATAGGCGCGCCGGCCGGATGCCAAAAGGTCGTCACCATCATGTGCTGAATGGTCCGGGCTTTTCCGTCGGCCAACTTGACCTCGATCTTGGTATATCGTCTTGGTGATTCACTAATGCGTCCTGCGCCTCCATGACGGCTTTCCTTTGGCTCATACGGTCTGACAGGTGGCTCCGGCTCGATCGGCTCACCATCCCATTCAGGATCACTGAAGTGGTGGTGCGCCTTCACAAAATCGCAGATCGTGAAGTAGTCCTTCCCATCGTACAGCCGTGTCCCACGCCCGATGATCTGCTTGAACTCAATCATGGAATTAATCGGACGCATCAGAACGATGTTGCGAATATTGCGGGCGTCCACGCCGGTCGAGAGTTTCTGCGAAGTGGTGAGGATCGTCGGGATGGTCTTCTCGTTGTCCTGAAAATCGCGGAGGTGCTGCTCGCCGAGTTCGCCGTCGTCGGCCGTCACCCGCTGACAGTAGTTGGGGTCGGTGCTTCCCTTCATCTGATTGATGAGGTCGCGCACGGCTAGCGCATGGTCCTGGGTGGCGCAAAAGACCAACGTCTTCTCCTGCTGGTTGATCTGGTTCATGAAGATCCCGACCCGCTTCTTTTCTCGTTCCTTGATCTCAATGATCTTGTTAAAGTCCGCTTCGGTGTAGCGCTTGCCGTATTCAACTGCACCTTCCATCACCCGGTCGTCCGGCGTGTAGACATAATCATCGAGTGTCGTAGAGATCTGCTTCACCTTAAACGGCGTGAGGAAGCCGTCGTTGATCCCATCCTTCAGCGAATAGATATAGACCGGCTCGCCGAAATAGGCATAGGTGTCCACGTTGTCTTTGCGCTTGGGCGTGGCGGTCAGCCCAAGCTGTACGGCGGGGGAGAAGTATTCAAGGATGTCGCGCCAGTTGCTCTCGTCGTTTGCGCCGCCGCGATGACACTCGTCAATGACGACGAAGTCGAAAAAGTCCGGTGGATACCCGCCGAAATAGGGTGTCTCTCCTGGGCCACTCATAAAGGTTTGGAAGATGGTGAAGAAGAGACTCCCGTTCTTCGGTACCTTGCCCTTCTTCCGAATATCGTCCGGCTCGATCCGCACCAGCGCATCTTCAGGAAAGGCGGAAAAGGCATTGTAGGCCTGATTTGCCAGTATGTTCCGATCGGCCAGAAACAGAATTCGCGGACGGCGCGACGGCTCGCGACTCAAGTTCCAACGGCTGTGAAAGAGTTTCCAGGCAATCTGAAAGGCGATGAAGGTCTTACCCGTGCCGGTGGCGAGGGTGAGCAGGATGCGAGGCTCGCCCTCCGCTACAGCCTGCATCACCCGCTCGACTGCAAGGTCCTGATAGTAGCGGCTGGGATGCGACCCACCCTTATCTTCGAACGGCACAGCGGCAAAGCGGTCGCGCCACTCGTTTGGTGAGGCGAAGGTCAGGTTCCAGAGTGCCTCTGGGCCTGGATAGTGAGCAACTTCGCCTTCCCTGCCGGTCTCCATGTCGATACCATAGATACCTTGCCCGTTCGTGGCATAGGTGAAGCGAATGGCAAGTTTCCCGGCATATTGCTTGGCCTGCGCGACGCCCTCGGTGAGCGCGGCATCCCAGGCCTTCGCCTCAATGACGGCGAGCTTGGTGTTCCTATACACGAGGACATAATCAGCGATCAGCGGCTTGGCCCGTCGCCCAAAGCCTTCGATTCGGCCTGGTGTGACTGGATACTCACGCAGAATTCGGGAGCCTTCGACCACGCCCCACCCCGCCGCCTTGAGGGCGGGATCGATATGTTCAGCTCTAGTTTCGGCTTCGTTCATGGCTTCGGGCGTTTTGGTTTCTTCGCGGCAGGCAATTTCTTCACCTCGTCCTCAAGTTGTTTCAAGGTGTCGGCTTCGGCCTGATCTTCAAGTTGAGTGCGGCGACGCGCTGCGAAACGCTCATACTCCCGCTCTGCGAGCGTGGCTGCCTGCTCACGACTCACCTGGCCAGCGTTGGGCAGAATGGCGCGTTCGTTCAATTCCAGAAAGTCATCGAGCCGTGTCTGCCAGTTATGCAAAAAAATCTGTTTTCGCCGCCGGGCCTGATCCTCGGCGAAATCGAGAAACATGACGACAATGCGGTTCAGCTCGTTGATCTCTTCCTCGCGCAGATAGTTCTTGGCCACGGTCACGTCGCCCTTGCGGACGACGCCGCCTTTCCACGCCATCAGGCCCATGTTGGGCTGGGTCGCGTCGGCGCGCTCGGCGATCAGCTCAGGCGCGGTCTTGCCCGTCGCTGCAAAGTGCAGCTTGTTTTGGACGGTCTGAAAGAACACCTGCGTCGCCGGCTCGGAAGGTGAATAGTCTGATGCCAGCGCGAGAATCTCCCTCACTCTCAGATAAACCCGACGTTCACTCGCCCGGATATCCCGAATGCGTTCCAGCAGCTCATCGAAATAATCCGTCTGGCCCTTGCCCGGCGGATTCTTGAGCCGCTCATCGTCCATCGTGAAGCCCTTGACGATGTATTCCCGCAACCGTTGCGTCGCCCAGAGACGAAACTGTGTGCCTCGATGCGACTTCACCCGGTAGCCCACTGAGATAATCACGTCGAGGTTGTAAAACTCGATGTCACGGCTAACCGTCCGCCCGCCCTCGGTTTGAACTGTTGCAAATTTTGCAACAGTTGCCTCCGCGCGCAGCTCGCCTTCAGCGAAAGTGTTCTTGATGTGCTTGGAGATGACCGATTTGTCCCGCTGGAACAGCTCCGCCATCTGGTTAAGCGAAAGCCACGCCGTCTCGCCCTTGAATCGCACGTCCATGCGCGTGCGGCCGTCTTCCGTTTGGTAGAGGAGTATCGAAGATTGTGGTGGCGTCTCTTCAGGCATCGTACCCTCTAGAGTTGTCCGCTGAAGGCCTGGTGCAACAGCGACTTCTTCAACTCGTCCAGCGCGGCGAGCTTTTGCTGATAGATGGATTTGAGACGTTGAGTTTCTGGGTCAAAGGCACGAAGCCTCTTAACAACGGCGCATTGATCATCGAGATTTGTCGGGACTGGAATCGTGAAGTTGACGAGTGTCTTAATGGGCAACTGTGGCTGTGCTGCTCCAGTTGTTCGTTTTCTTATTTGGCCTCTTACAATTTCCGATCGAAGAAGCTCAAAAAGATAGGAAGACAATACTGCATTTTGGTTCGGGCGAAAAACGAGCATCCCCGAATTGATGCGAATATGGTCGAATGGAACGTCCTCGGAGTAGAGGCCGATATTGCCAATCGTGCCGCGCGTGGTCATCACAACGTCACCTCGTCTGAGCTTTCCCTTACGTAGTTGACCGTCTTTTTCAGCCGCAATGAACATGGTGGAATCAAAATCAAATCCATAAGGTCGCACGTTCTTCGTGTTCAAGAAAAGACAATGCCCTTCATCGCGAAAATCAGATGCTTTCGGATAGTTCACTCCCCGGTCACCATCAATGATTTCCAGCAAACTTTCATCACCGAGATTTCTTTCCATCTGCCCCTTGCCACGCTGAGCGAAGACGGATTGGAGGTGGCTTTCGAAGAGGGCGTGGGCGTTGCGGAGGTTCTTTTCAGCGTTGGCTTTGGCGCGGGCGATGCCCTCGAACGCTTCGTCGAGAATGCCGACGATCCGCTGCTGTTCGGGGAGTGGGGGAACGGGAACCGGCGTCAGCCCGAGATTGTTTCTACTAATCCGACTTCGCGTCGTACCAGTGCATTCCTTTTCCACCGTGCTTAGATATTTATCGGACTGGGAAAAATAGTTGAAGAACGCCGCGAGAAGAAGTTTCGCCTTGAATCGAACGATTGTGCAATCAACGGCGGTAATCATCCGCTCACCGGTGTCTGGCAGGATGCAGGTTCGCCCAACGGGATCGGGCAACCGAGAGATGAGGCAGTCTCCCCTGAACACTTCGGTGCATCTCAGACGTTTGAACGTCGCTTCAGAAATGTATCGAGCTTTCTCAACGCGGTCTTTGAACACTCCTTCGCCGACGTTGCCAGTTTGAATGAGGCGAACCCCTTCAGCCGACTGATCTTTGCTTTCGACCCAGTCACCATCGTCGAAGACCTCGCACAAATCGGCGAGTGGCATTGTTTCCCACCTCTTTCTCATAGCAATGCCCTGATACTCCCCAGCACCTCCGCGCTCTCGGCGTCTAGCGCAGCGATTTCGTCCATGATCTCTTGCGGGCTGCGGTGCGTGACGATCTCGCCCCCGTTTGGATTCTTCACAGAGAGGTCGAAGGTCGTCTGGTCGATGCTCTTGGCGTCCACGGTCCAACTCTTGGGCGAGTCGGCAAAGGTCTTTTGCAGTTTTACGAACTCTTTGAGGTCGTCGTCGTTGAGCGGGTTGGTCTTGCCGAGGCTGCGACCTGGGTCGAGCTGGTAGTACCAAATCTTTCTGGTCGGTGCGCCCTTCTCGAAGAAGAGCACCACGGTCTTGACGCCCGCCCCCTGGAAGGTTCCGCTGGGGCAGTCGAGTACCGTGTGCAGGTTGCAGCTTTCCAGTAGCAGCTTTCTCAAACTGATGGACGCGTTGTCGGTGTTGGAGAGGAAGGTGTTCTTGATGACTACGCCGCCGCGCCCACCCGCCTTGAGCATCTTGATGAAGTGTTGCAGAAACAGAAAGGCCGTCTCACCGGTACGGATAGGGAAGTTCTGCTGCACTTCCTTCCGCTCTTTCCCGCCGAATGGCGGATTGGCGAGCACGACTTCGTAGCGATCTTTCTCCTGAATGTCGGCGAGGTTCTCCGTGAGCGTGTTGGTGTGGATGATGTTGGGCGCTTCGATGCCGTGCAGGATCATGTTCATGATGGCGATGACGTAAGCGAGGGACTTCTTTTCCTTCCCATAGAAGGTGCGGGTTTGGAGCGTCATCAGATCTCTGGTAGTCAGGTTACCCTTGGCTTTCAGATAATCGAACGATTCGCACAAGAAGCCCGCCGACCCACAGGCGCCATCATAGATGCGCTCGCCGATCTTCGGCTTGACCACCTGCACCATGGCGCGAATGAGAGGGCGCGGGGTGTAATACTCCCCGCCGTTGCGTCCGGCGTTCCCCATGTTCCTGATCTTGGCTTCATAGAGATGCGACAACTCATGCTTCTCTGTCTGAGATCGGAAGCGCAACTCGTCGATGTGGTCGATGATTTCTCGCAGGTTGTATCCGCTGGAAATCTTGTTCTTGATCTCGCCGAAGATTTCGCCGATCTTGTATTCAATGGTGTTCGGCCCGCTCGCCTTCTGCTTGAATCCATGCAGATAGGGAAAGAGCTTCAGATTAACGAACTCAGTGAGGTCGCTACCGGTCAGGGCCTTGTTGTGATCGAGCTTGCCGTCCTTGCCCTTGGGCGCAGCCCAGCTCTCCCAGCGGGAGTCTTTGTCGAGGATGAAACCGTCGCGCTTCCCTTCCAGCTTGGCTTCGTCGGCTTTATCCTGCTCCAACCCGTCGAGGTACTTCAGAAACAACAGCCATGAAGTCTGCTCGGTATAGTCCAGCTCAGTTGTGCAGCCGGCTTCTTTTCGCAGAACATCGTCGATATTCTTGAAAGCTTGTTCGAACATATAGAGGGCTCTCCTCGGTAACTGCAGGAAAATTAGCGCCGAAGCTTACCCGTTTTTCATTGAAGAAACCACGTCCCATAAGAGGGAGGAAGTGCTACCCTTCGGCAAACTTACTGTAGGACAAGGGAGGTGGGTGCCAAGAGGGAAGGAACTCCGTCAACGATCACTTGCAATTGCCGGAGGTCGCAGGGCTAGTCGCGATGTTACGCGCCAGAATCTTTTATGGCCGCGAGATGCTTCATCGCTTCCCGTGCCGCCGCGCGCGCTTTCGTGGCGGGATTCAAGCTCGCGCCTGGATCAACTTTGTCGCCCATGTCGGCCACCCGCTTACAGTGGGTGATGGCCTCTTGGAGGAACGGCGCCGCCGCTTCGCCGTGCTCATCGCCCTTGGGCAAGACGCCGAGAATCGCCTGCGCATGTGTGGTCACTTCGGCGCAATGGTGCAGGATGGCGCCGCCGTCGCCCATGCCTCCGTGCATGACCATGCCTCCGCATCGCGAAGCATCGCCTTGCCGTGCTCTTGAATCGCTTGCGTCGGCCCTGCCAGGACCGACGCCGCTCCGACGGCCACCGTCAATAGGATGACGGAGAACATCTGTTTCATCATCAGAACACTCGACCTTTCTTCACCGGCGGTTGATCGGCCGGCGTGAGCCGGCGATACAGCGCGTGAAATTGCTCCGTTGTGAGCGCGGGATTTTCCAGCTCCCTGAACTGCTCGGCGCTGACGGGATATTCCACGCTATCATCGAAGCTGGATGATGCGATCGCCACATAATGATCCGGGAAGAGCCGCTCGGGCAACAGGATGGTGACCTCTCGATTGTACTTCTTGGCCATCCGGATGGCGGCGCGGGCCCACTCGGTAGTGACCGATGAACCCAGGCCGATATTGGTCGGCGGTTTGCCCACCTTCATGAATTGCACGTGGAGGTTGGTGAGGCCCGCCTCAGCGAACTCCTTCTTGATCTCCTGCAGATCCTTACGATGTTCGTTCGCCAGGACTACTTCAACCCGTCCCGACGATGCGACATTGTCCGGCTGTGCGGCAAGTGTGCCGACCGTCGGCATGCTGAGAACAATCGCGAGACACAGAGCGTGGAGACCTTTGATCATTCGATCACTCGTTTCGCGTCAAACAGCCAATCAAGCGAGACGGTCTCGTTCGGTTTCACGGTGATAGTCCGCTCTTGAGTCCCCAAAATCGGGTGCCAGGCCTTGATATGGTACGTGCCGGCGGGGAGGTCATCGATAGCGAACGACCCATTGAGGTCGGTGACCGCATAATAGGGATTGTCGATCGCGTACCCCCAGTTCTGCATGTAGGGATGCATGCCACACTGCATGGTAAACACTTTCCGCCCTTTGACCAGTTGCACGATATCGGTGGTCCCGCTCTCATGTAACGCAGGCCGATGGAGGACAATATCGACGCCTGCTTCATTGTACGCATACCCTTGAATATCGTGTAAAACCGGATCGCGATTGAACACCGTGACTCGACGTTTGTCGCTGACCACGGTGACGAACGGCAGGAACTGACAGAGGCTCGCTTCCACTTCGGCATCGGTGAAGGTGAACGGCTTGCCTCTCTCGATGCCCTCCAGGACCACCACCACATCTTTGAGCCCGCTGTCCGGCCCGATAGTGACTTCCTTCAGGAGCCGATGCCCATTGCCGTCCGACACAGCGCTGCAAAACTCGCGGTCCGGGGACCGACGCAGCTCGAACTCTTTCGGATCCGGCACGGTTCCGGTGAACGTGACCTTGCCCCGCACGACCGCACCGTCCTCCACGGTCCCTGATTCATATGCCCCAGCATCTGCTTGAAGTCCAGACATCAAGATAGCCGACACAGAGCCGGCCAGCCACAGTCCTCTCAGAAGCGGTTGTCTCATATACCCTCCGGTCGCGCGCTCAATGTTGCGTGCCTGCCGATTGATCGGCCGGATCCAATCGCTGCGGGAGCTCGAACAACTCCGTGGGATAGCCGTTCAACGTTTCGTCCCCTACGAACTCCCGCAAGATTTCTCCTTCCATCTTCTCGCTCATTGTTAATCGATGATCGCTTGTAATGGGCTCCTCGACATACTGCCGCCGCCTCGAGAGGATCAGCCAGGCGGTCCCCAGATCCGCTCGTACGATGATCACGCCGGCGCCGCGCTGAGGTTGGGAAAACTCGAACCGCCAGCGATCGCCCTTGGCGTTGACATGGGCTGTGACGACTGACTCTTCACTTTTTACGACTCGCTCGGCTGAAAAATCAAGCGCCGTCGCCGTCTGCGCCGAACCGGCCAGGATGATCAGCATGAACCAGAACACCATCCACCAAACCGGTATGGGTAAACCGCGCACCTTCATGGGTAGGTTCTACAGGCTCATCTTAGATGGGTTCAAGACATCATTCGTTGATGAGAAACGAACGGGGGAACCTGGCTCTCACTCGCCAGGTTCCCCCGCCACGTAGGTGCCGGACCAGCCTACTTCGCTTGCCTGGACACCGGTATGGATTTCGCGGACGATCGCTCTTCAGCCTGCTGGGTAGCCGGGACCTGACCGCCTAACGGCAGGATCGCACGACTGTCACGGTCCAAGACCTTCAGCATTCCCCACTGCCCGGCATCGAGATACCCGGGTCGCTGGTTGAGCCAGAGATAGTCGCCTGCCACACCGTTGGGCCCACCGGCTCCACCGTGCAACCAGGCATTGATGATTTCGGACCCGCCGAACTCCATGGTGCTTCTGCTCATCGCTCAATCAATAGACACCATGACCGCAAGCGTCTCATCTGGCCTGCTCACACATTTATCTTCGGGATGCGCAGGTTTGGACACCAGTCCACTTCCGTGTGGCGTGCCAGTTCCATAAGCTGAATCGGAACCGAACCGGCTTGTCGATCGCGCGACACTCCCACACATCGTGAACAAATAAACTGACAGTGGGACACACAGGATCGATCAGGACATCCTCCGTCAGCACCCACTTTGGCCGACTGCTGAAGGCAATAGACTACCGGGTCCGTGGCATTGAGACTCCGGCGATAGCAGAGGAGGGCGACATAGAAGTTTATGCGACTCTTGACGGATCTACCGTCGAGCGTGATCCGGACATCGTGCAGGTCCCAGGCTTCCTCGATCAGCCGTGCAACGGGCTCGACCGATTTTGGAAAGTCCTCGAAAATGGCAACGTACAACGCCCCCTGTTCAACGGCCTCTACGTCGCAAGCCGGCACCATTCTGACCAGCCTTAGTAAAGCCGGTGCTTCGACCACTTGCGCCTCAGGAATGGCGATTGAGAGACGCACCGCCGGCTCCTGCGAGGAATTGTAATGTTGGATGATCGGTCATCGCATCGAACTACGACGTCGTAGAGCCGCCGATCGATGCCCGCCCTGCCTTAGCCTGATGTATCAAGGCAGCCGGCCCGAAGTAGGCGAAGGCATCCTTCATATTCGAGAATGTGCGCTGAAACGGCCCCATTTCCTGATCGGTCACATATTGCAACGTGAGCACGATCCGTTCTTCTCGGGGCCCGAGCGGGGTGACGGCATGCCATAACTTGTCGCCGTTAAAAATCACGAGCGACCCAGGATCAAGCGGAATGGCCTGCTCCTGTACGTCCTCCGTTGTTCCGAGCTTGCGGCATGTGGGCCACCAGTCGGCATTGTTCGGATCGCTCGATCAAGCCCATCAGGACCGTGTACCGCTTGCCCTTGTAGTACGAGGTATCGTAATGGAATCCGATGTGGTCTCCCGGCCGCGTGTAGTAGTACAGCGCGCAGGAATGGGGATCGTTTTCCGGGCAGAGGAACAACTTCTCGTTGACGATGTCGCTTAGAAATCGGCGCAATGCGGGCGAGCGATAGAGAGAAATAATGGCGGATGATTCATGCAACTCATTCCAAATCGCATAATAGCTGACGCTGCCTCCCTGCTTGTGGCCCGGCACGTAATTGCGATAGATGTTCTTCCGGAGCAGCTCGACCTCGGTGAGACAAGGATTGACGATCTTTTTTGGGATGAAGCGATCGAGAATGAGGCATTCATTCTGTTCCCAGTAGGTCCGGCCTGATTGTGCAAAATCCATCTCTGCCAACACACGATTCATGGTTTCTTCCACATCCTTCATCGTCTGGCACTGCATGGAATCTCCTCTCTCGTTAGATCGATCTGATCGACCGACCCACACATCAGTGAGCATCCATGTGGGACAGTCACCAACCCAACCTGCATAGAAAATGAGGGGGTTACTCTCACCTGTGACCCTCTCACCGCTGACCGGTGGCGGTCGGGACAACCGCTCACTTTCTGGCGAACGGCGCTGGATTGTGACAGGGCGAATCACGACCCAGTACCTACAGAGCCGGACCTCTCTGCATACGTACGCCATTTCCACAACGTTCGTGCCATGCTTGTTCGTAGTCTCTAGGCTCAGGACTCATTCTTTGAGATAGAAGATGAAGACGGCAGCGAGCTGAGAAGAAGGTGTGCGCACAGCGGTCATCGCGCATCGCGATGCGGCGCCAGTCCTTGATGCGACCGACCAGGATCTCGATGGTATGGCGCTATTGGTAGAGGAGGTTGCTGTCGCGCGGCTGTTTCCTGCGGCGTTTGCGTGGCGGGATGCAGGGGATGACGCCTTTTTTCTTCAACGCTCCCCGGAACCAGTCGGCGTCGTCGCCACGGTCGGCAAGAAAGGCAGCAGACGTCTGGCACCCGTGTCCTCACTCATCTGCCCTGCCGACAGCACCCGGCAGCCGGGCCGGCCTGTGGCGGCGCAGATCGCGTGCAGGGTCGAGTTCACGCCGCCTTGCGTGCGACCACGACCCCGGGGCACCGCCCCTTGTTGAGCAGGCTGGCCGCGGGGCGGGGCGCTTTCAGAGGTGTGGCGGCGCTCATCCCTCCGTGCCGGGCGTCGCCGCTCTGCGCCGGCTCCCGGAAGATCACGTTGAACATCCCGGCCCGGCTCCAGCGCACAAACCGGGTGTCCAGCGTCTGGGGTGGACCATCCGCTGCCGGTGCTTCCTTCCATTGCACGCCCGGCCGGATCACGGACATGATCCCCCTGATCACGCGCCGATCATCCACGGGCGGCGTCGGAACATGACGCGTGATCCTGTGCAACTGCTTTTGGCTCAACAGAAACACTTCACCCATGGCCACCTCCTGCCAGCGTGAAGCACCTCCCACTTCCTGAGGGAATCCTGAAACGTACTGAGTCCTGACCCTAACGCACGGAAATGAAGGCGGTGCAGCGAAAGAACTGCGCTTCTATACTCATTCAAACAGTCAGGCGCGATCAGCTCTCACCGATGCTCCCGTAATCGAGTAATTGTTGCACACAATTCTTGAGGTCGGCAATACGAACCGGCTTGTCGAAGTAGGCGTTCGCACCGGCTTTCACCACCTGCGCTTTCAATGTCGCGTCGCCGAACGCCGTGATCACGACAATTGGGCACCTTGGCGCGATGGTCCGCAACCGACCGATGTAATCATCCCCCCCGGCGGGCATCCGGAGGTCCGTCAAAATCAGATCCGGCACGGATTGCAGCACCGTCAAGAATGCTTCGTCTCCATTCCTCGCTTCACGTAGCTGATACCCCATTCCGCAAAATTCATCGCACAGGAGACTGCGCATCTCTCGGTCATCCTCGACGATCAGCACAGTCGTTGATTTTCTGTTTCCCGCCGACGCCATTCTCTACCTGTCCATACATGATTCCATTGGAATGTTATGTGGATGAGAGCAAAGACGATGCCGACAAGTGGGCAACCAAGATATGCCTGAATTCAAAGGGATCTTGATAATGATGGATTGTGACAAACAGACAGTGGTGAGAAACACCACGACCGGAAAGGAGCTGGCCGGTGCAGGATGCTACAGTGCTCTCCAGCGCGGAGCACGCACGATCAGACGCCGGGGCCTGCAGGCTGGTCAAAAAGGCCGTCCAGCAAGACCGCAGCAAGCGAAGAAGCGAAGCGTAACCAATTTGTACCAGGCCCGCCCATCACCTGTCGGAACAGGCGTTTCCCCAGGCCGTACGTTGAGCCTCTGAGCGATGCGAGAACGCCGATGGCGGATTTTTTCAACAGCCTGCTACTGACTCATCGGCAGGAGGACGGTAAACCTGGTTCCCATCTCCTCCTCGCTCTCTACGGCAATGGAGCCTTGATGTTCTTCAATGATCCCCTTCACCACTGTTAATCCCAAGCCCGTTCCTTTCCCGAACTCCTTCGTCGTAAAGAACGGATCGTAGATCTTCCCGATGACCTCCGGTGGAATTCCATGACCGGTATCAGCGATGGTGAGTTTCACCATTCGTTGCTCAGACTCCAAGCCGACACGAAGAGTCCCGCCATCCGGCATCGCATGGAGGGCGTTCATGATGAGGTTGAGCAAGACTTGGCTCATCTGATCTGCATCGGCCAGCACCATGGGGCAAGGGTCGGCCATCCTCATTTCGACTCGAATCTGATTTATTGCGAGACGCTCCTGAAACATCTCCATGCCGTCTTCGATCACTCTTCTTAGGTCAAGCGGAACGCGCTGCGGAGCTTTGCGTCGCGCAAACGAGAGCAACTGATTCATCACCCTCGTAATCCGCTCAACCTGCGTAATGATCGTCCTGAGGCCTCTTTTGATCGGCTCCTCCGTCACACGATCCATCAAATATTCCGCCCGGCCAAGAATCACGTTCATCGGGGTCCCGATTTCATGCGCCATCCCGGACGCCAGCGTCCCCAGTTCAGCGACCCGCTCAGTCCTACGCAATTGTTCTTGAAGCCGCTTCCGCTCGCTGACATCACGGAACATGATCAAAATAGCCGGTCTCTCTTCGTCAACAAATCGAGCTCCACTGACTTCGACGTCCACGGCCCTTCCATCAAGCGTCTCGATTTTCTCCTCGAGCATGGGGCCTTGGGCCATGCCTTCACACAATTCCTGGATTCGTTCTCGAACGAGGTCATGGTCATCGGCATGGAACAGGTCCTTGAGTGACTTTTCGAGAATCTCCTCGGCCTTGATCGCTCCGAACAGCTTGATAGCCTGATCATTGGCAAAAATGATGCGGCCCCCTCGATTCACTAAAATCGCATATGGCGAAACGGCGATCAGGCGCCGGTAACGTTCTTCACTTTGCCGCAGCAAGTGTTCCGCTCGCTTGCGTTCGGTCACGTCGGTCACGAAACCTTCCAAGTAACTGCGCGTGCCGTCCTGCGCATAGATCCCTTCGCCTCTCTCCCAGACCCATTTGACCTCGCCGGATTTCGTCATAATTCGGTAGGTCAACTCGAAGGGGCAATGTTGCTCCAACGCAGCCTGAACGTCATGCCGGACTCGTTCGCGGTCACCTGGATGGATATTGTCGCCATAAGAGATTGTTCGTTGTACGAGATATTCTTCTACGGTGTACCCGGTCAGATCTGACACTCCCTCACTGAGGTACTCGAATATCCAGCCACGGTCATTTCGGCAACGATACACGAAGCCCGGGAGATTGCCGATTAAGGTGGTAAGTTGCCGCTGGCTCTCTCGGTGGGAGTCTTCAGCCTGTTTTCGTTCGGTGAGGTCTCGAAGAATGACGGTATAGTATTTCTTCCCCTCCACAGTGATATGCGAAATGGCGGCTTCGATCGGAAACTCTTCTCCGTTGGAGCGGAGTCCCATGACGGTTCCCAGTTTGCTCATCTTTCGGCTGGTCACGCCGCATTGCCCGAACGTCTGAACATGATGACGATGGGCCTCACGGAACCGTGCGGGCAAGAATCGATCGAGCGGCTGTCCGATTGCTTCTTTAGTGGGACAGCCGAACATCTGCTCTGCTGCTCGGTTGAACAACACGACTCTCTGATCCTCATCCACCGTGATGATCGCATCCATCGCGGATTCGATGATGCCTTCCAGCCTGAGTTGGCTGACCAGGAGCTGCTCTTCCGCCTTTTGACGGGTGACTGCCGCCCCTGCTGTATCGAGCTGAGATCCGGTCTCTTGCGCTTCCATCGTCAGTCGTCGATCAGTGGTAAGAAACGATCATGGACAAAGACCGCGCTCTTGCTGGATTGGAAAAGGTATGGTGAGGCACATACGGCACGACTGCTTATAGATCTGATGGCCAGGAGACAATTGTCACTCTTCGGAATGAAGCCGGCCTTCGATCTCGGCGAGTTTACGATACAGGGTCTTACGGTCGATGCCAAGGGCATGGGCGGCCTGATATTTATTGCCACCGGTCTTTTCGAGAACTTTCTTGATGTACTCTTTTTCAAGCTCGTGCAAGGGCAGAGTGTGCTCGGCTGCTTCGTCCAGTATACGCCGGTCGCCACGGGCCCCCTGCACCGCCGTGGGTAGATCATCAGGAGAAACCTTCTCGCCGCGGCTGAGGGTTACGGCTCGTTCGATGACGTTCTCCAATTCCCGCACGTTACCGGGCCAGGTATAGTCCATCAACATCGCCAGGGCGGCCTCACTGACACCCTTGACCTCTTTGCCGCGAGCCTCACCGCACTTCTTGAGAAAGGCCTCCACCAGGAGAGGAATGTCCTCGCGTCGCTCTCGGAGCGGCGGTAACTTCAGCTCGATCACGTTGAGGCGATAATACAGGTCTTCGCGAAATCGCTTGCTCTTCACTTCTTCACTGAGATTCAGGTTGGTGGCTGCGATGATGCGCACATCCACCGAAATCGACTTGGTCGCTCCCACCCGCCTGATTTCTTTTCCCTGAATCGCGCGAAGAATTTTGGCCTGGAGCATGAGCGGTAGCTCACTGATCTCATCGAGAAACAGCGTGCCTTTCTGCGCTTCTTCAAACAATCCCCGCTTGTCCATCTTCGCATCGGTAAAGGCGCCTCGCATATGCCCGAACAGTTCGCTCTCCAAGAGCAGTTCTGGAATCGCCGCACAGTTCACCGGAATAAAGGGAGCATCCTTTCTATCACTATTGTAGTGAATGGCTTTGGCGACTAATTCTTTCCCGGTTCCGCTTTCTCCGGTGATGAGCACGTTGGTCGGGCTATCGGCCACCCGCCGAATAAGATCGAACACCGCCTGGATCGCCTTGCTCTTCCCCAATATCTGGTGGAAGCTGTATTCCTTGCGGACCTCTCTTCTGAGCCGGTTGACTTCCCGCCGTAACGCCGCTTCTCTAATCACCCGTTCGGCGACGCGGATCAGTTCGTCTTTCTTGACCGGCTTGGTGAGATAGTCGCTCGCCCCGTGTTTCATGGCCTCGACGGCCGTTTCCACTGACCCAAAAGCGGTCATGAGGATCACGTTGATATCCGGATGGTCTCGTTTGATCTGAGTCAGCAATTCAAGCCCCTGCATGCCTTTCATACGAAGATCCGTAAGGACGACTCCATAGTCTTCTTCCGTCAATCGCTTCAGAGCTTCCTCGCCGCTTCCTGCCATGGTTACCTGATGACCCCGGTCTTTCAACATGTCATAAGCCAATTCCCGCATATCGACATCGTCGTCCACGACAAGGATGGCGCCCCATTCTTCGGTCATTACATTACATTCTCCACTACAACAATAAGGAATGGCACAGGCTGTTCATCTGCCCCAAACTGCCACGGGAAAGCAATCTCTGTGGCGCATTATGCATCAGTTCGTTTCAATTTGGTCGGTTGAAACGGTGAGACTGCAAGGACGAGACCGGAAGGCTTGTAATTGAAGCCTATCGACAGGAGTATTCATTTGCTGGATCCATCGGATCCTCGACCATTGCGGTCACTCGACCAAGCCATTGATCTCCTTGGTTGCGGGATCAAGAATGTCCGCGCATGTCTTCTTGTCGGAGGCGATGTGCAGTGCCCTCGTTTTGATCTGTATTTCGGGGACCAATTGCGCCGGTATATCGGTCATCCGTTTGCGATGATGACCCTGCTTCGCACTTGCCGGATCGTGTCGCAGACGATGTTGAAAGCGGTGCCCTTCGACAGGTAGACGGAGGCACCGGCCTCGTACATCAACTGCTCCAACTTCGGATCCTCGTGCATCGACAGGCCGATCACGGCGATGTCCGGGAATCGGTGCTTGATGCGGCGGGTGGCCTCCACGCCGTTGAGCTTCGGCATGTTGATGTCCATCAGGATGACGTCCGGATGGACGGACGCGGCGAGCTCCACCGCCATTTCGCCGTCCACCGCTTCGGCGGCGATCTCGAATCCCGGTTCGCTTTCGAGCATGCTGCGCAGGCCTTGTCGCATGATCTGATGGTCGTCCACCAAGAGAATACGAATCTGAATGGAATGGTCTTCCGCACTGCCTGCCATGGCTGCCGCATCGGTTTGGTCCTCCTGATGCCCGGCCGGTGTCGAGATCGTTAAAAGGGTCCGCAAGGGCAGCAGAATGGTGACCCGGGACCCGCGTCCGAGTCTGGAGGAGACGCGGATGTGTCCATTGATCGTGCGCAGTTGCTCGCGCAGGTTGAACAGACCGAACCCGCCCTCCTGGGTGGGTGCCTGCTTGCCTTTCATTTGAAACCCGGCGCCGCGATCCTTGACTTGAATGGCGAGATAGCCGCCGATTCGGCGCAGCCGCACCGTTGCTTCGGTGGCCTGCGCATGCTTCAGCACATTGAAGAGCAGCTCATGGAGCGACTGGTGCGCGATGCGCAGCACGTCGGGATCCAAGAGCTTCCGCCGGCCGTCGTCCACCACGCGGACGGTCAGCCCATGACGCTGGAGCTTGGCCGTCACCCATTGGACCGCCGCCGCCAGATCCCCGTCGTCGCCGAGTATCGGCGGCTGCAGATCGCTCATCAATTGCCGGGTGACCGCCAACGCTTCTTTGAGCAGCCCGGTGACCGGGACGATGCCGGACGTGATCGATGGCGTCGTAGCACGCGACAGGGCCGCCAGCTTCATCCGGCAGAGCGCAAGCGTCTGCGCCAGGTTGTCGTGCAGCTCGGTCGCGAGGCGTTGGCGGGCCAGTTCATCTGCCTTGCGCAGCTGGGTCGCGAGCGATTGGAGACGCCCTTGATACTGCAGCAGCGCCTGGGTCCGCTGCTTACGCTCGGTAATATCCATAAACGTGAACACGAAGTCGGTCGTGCGGCTGTCTTCCGTGATGGGAAAGGCAGAGCATTCAACGTCCAGTACGACCCCATCCTTGCGGTGAAACACTTGCTCGGTGAGTCGCGGGGAGTCCCCATTGGAGAGCGCGCGCACCAGCACGCACCGGTCGTCACAGGGTGCGTTTCCTCCGTCGTGCACCTGGTCGTGGAAGGAGCGCCCCAGCAGTTCGTCGGGCGTATAGCCCAGCATCTTGGCCGCTGCTCGGTTGATGAAGGTGCAACGGCCCTGGTGGTCCAATCCGAAGATGCCCTGATCCGTCGTTTGCAACAAGAGATGGTACTGCGCCTGGGCCGCCGCGGCGCGCAGGCGTTCCGCCTGGGCGACCCGCCATTCCTTCCGCAGCCGTGCCTGCATCCACATGAGCAGATAGAAGATCGGCGCGACAATAGCGGCTCCCGCCGCCGCAACCTTGAGATGAAAATTTTGAACGGGCTGCACCAGCGACGCGGTCGGGATGCGTACCAGCACTGTCCACTGGAACGCATCGAGCTCGTCCCACCGCCTGGTGCGGCTGTACCCGGTGATCACCGGAATGTGCCGGCGCAGGTGCATCTCCTCGATATATCCGGCCGGACCTTGGCGGGCCATTTCTAGCGACCGCAGTGTGAGGGTGGAAAGGTTGGATCGGCCCTTGTGAGTCAAGTCGCTGTCGATGTAGGCCACGCCATCCTCGGCGATAATCTGGTACTCGACGTTGGTCAACGTAGAATTTGTGTTCCGCAAACCGTGGAGCGTTTCCACGGCAATGGCTTCCAAGTCCAGGATGGCGATGCGGCTCGTGGCCACGCCGGCAAAGACTCCGTGCGAATCATAGATGGCCAATGCGATGGCAATCGCGTCCGGTGCGCCTTTTTCGGTCAGGAAAGCATCCACTCCTCCCAGCAGCGTCGCATCCGGCCGGCCCGCTGCCCGTGCGCGGACCTCCTGAAACCAGGGGGTTCTGCTGACGTCCGTGCCTCGCGGCGATTCAGCGGAAGTCGTCCCCACCAGGCGTCCCTCTCTGTCCGCCACCCCAAGCCAATGGTACGCCTCATAGGTGTCCCGAACCGTATCCAGATAGCGCTGCACGAATGCTGGATCGTCCTTCATGCTGTTCGAAAAGACAACCGCCATGGCGCGCAGATCGCCATAGCGCTCGTAGATCGTCCGGTCGAATTTCGAGGCAATTTCCGCCGCCCCCAAGCTGAGCGCTTCCCCCGCTGTCCGAATCAGCGTCTGTTGGACATATTGCCAAGCGGCCAGCCAAGTAACCACGATCACCACCGCGATCGCCGCAATCAGCAAGGGCAATTGGAAGGGAAGGGGTTTAGAAGTCCTCATGGTAAAGCAGAGGAGGTCAGGAGGAGGCCATATATATGAATTGCGCGACTACTCAACCTGGGAGAATCCCTAGTCATGTCATGAAGCGCGGGTCCGACCAGGACTCTACCGGTGCGCTGCCTCCCGCGTCATCGGGTGGCTCACGCTCAGTTAGCTGCGGGCTTCGAGCGCTATCGCGCCAATCAGTCGGAATCATCGTCATTGCTCTCTGATTTGTCATCGGAATGTACGGACTCGATCACCCTGCTTCACATTGACATCCAATAGCGCTTGGGTTACTCGTGACCGGGATGATAGCCCAAGGCTACGGGCTGTACTGCTCAATCAAACGGATACAGCAACCGAACTTCTGATCATACTTCCTCGCCTCGCGTGATCCATGGTTGGCTGAGGTTGTGAGGACCTCACCCTATCTAGGTAACATGACTCGGGGTTTGTGAAGAAAGGTACCGAGATGCCCATCGGAACGTTGGTGTGGTGGATATTCCTGCTAGGCCTCACCTCCGGCTGTGCGATTAGACAAGGGCCGCTTGTTCATCCCGAGGTTGTCGAACGGCGATGCGGGCCGGTCTCAACCGTTCAACGAGCGACCGATCAACATCTTCGCCTTCATGCCGACACAGAAATCCCGTCTGGCAATACTGATGTGCTGGCCGGGCGATTTTCTCCGCAATCACAGATTATCGCCACCAGTCTTGGTGTGAAGGAACTTCTTGTGCAGATGACGGTGCTTGAGAGTAAGGCGGAGCGAGACGTAACGGCAGCCCTCCAACGCCTCCAAGTGCAGCAACAGATCTCGAATCGTATTTTGCTGGCGTTGCTAGATGTTGCCAGGTCCGCTGCCGAAGCGGATTGCGAAGAAAAACGAGCCGATCAGCTTGCAGAACTGTTGCGAGAAGAGCGCGACAAACACATTCGCCACCTACTCCTCATCTCTATCGTGGGTGATGCCATGATCGGCATAGTCGCGGGAGGCTTGAACTTGGCGGTGCTGGAAACCGCCGCGGCCGCCGCTGAGATACTCGGGGGATCTGTGGCTACGTGGTTTGGCGTCGCATCCCTTTCCTTATCCGACGAAGCACGCCACGACTTCCGACATCAGCGCAACCTCTTGCAAGAGGTGTGGATCGGGCCGAAGGAATCTGCGCTGATTCCTCCCTCGGTATGGCGGCACATGACCCGTCCGTTACCCGAGGATCCCGAGCAGTACTCCTTGCGAGAATCGCTCATCATGCGCTGGCGGCAAGACGGCCGTTTGGGGGAGGCCGGTTCGGAACTGGAACAGCGGCGTATCGCGCTCTTCTTCGGCGAGGGTGGCTCGTATAGCATTGAAGACCTTCGAGACCGAGCCGCCATGCTGGAACTCCTCAAAACAGATGTCAATCTTATGAGTCAAGATCTCGAGCGGCTCATGGAAGAAATTCTTTTACAAGGTCACGGAAAAGGATGAATCCATTGTTCGTTCGCCTTGATGTGCCACTGACCACTATGAAATTGAACTCGCACTCATGTGTGCGACCCGATGTGGTGCGAGAAAATCTGATCATCCAGAACTTATACATGGACTGCTGACGAACGTATCGGTGAATCTACTCGTTGCTTTCTGTCAGGTTGCAAGGGAATAGCCTCGACTACCGTCCAGGCATTGACGTGGACAGGCTGTCCGCTACCCATTTGACGATTGCACTCTCTTTCTACTCATCGGTAGACTGAAGACATGCTGTCCTCCCAAAACCCAACAGATAAGTGGTGGCTACGGGGCGTCATCGCGCGATCAGTCGGCATCGTCGCCGTTGCTCTTGGATTTGTCCTCGGCATGTACGGACTCGATCGCCCTACCTCACCCTGGCTTTCGACGGCGCTTGGATTACTCGTGACCGGGATGGTGGCCCAGGGGTATGGGCTGTACTGCTCGATCAAACGGATGCAGCACCAGAATTCCAGGTAAGGCTTCGCTCGATTCTGTACCTTTTCTGTTCTTTCGGAGCGGAAGAGTTACGTATTACGATGGAAAAGTGTCTAGGAGGCAGGTCTCCACGGAACGTGATGTTCATGCCACGGTGCTGTGTGGAATCGACGGATTAGAAACCCGCCGTCATCAATGCGAACACGACAGCTGCTATCATGACAATCGCAATGGCGATTAACATGAGCGGAGGGTTGTCGCCAAACATCCCAGCCATTTGCTTCCTCGTTTAGCAGGCTGCTGAAAAAGTCCGCCAGCGGCGTTCTCGCATCGCTCAGAGACTCAACGTACCGAAGCGTACGCCTCGCCTCTTCGCTTGCTGCGGTCTTGCTGGACAGCCTTTTTGAGCATCCTGAGCTTAATTTGGTGTCAGCACCGAACGGACACTTCCGCCCATATTTGAGGCATCAACCGATGCTTTTCCGCAGCCTGTTAGAGAGGAGACTTAGGCCATCTTAGCTGAGGCCCGGAGGATCCTCACGATCTTCTCCCGTGAGCACCTCAGCTTCCTGCACGTCGAGTTCCTGCAACTCGGTCAGAATGCTCCGGAGCACCTGCCTGCGTTGCTGAAGTCCCTTCATGGGGATGTCTCGCGTCAAGGGTTCTTGCGCGGATTCCGGCAAATTGACCAACGCTTCGGCCTCGCCTACGGTGGCATATTTGTACGCTTCCACGCACCGATGGTTGGCGCCGTAGATGTTGATCAAGAGGTCTTCCGTCTCGGCATCAAACTGCTCGAAGGTGGGATTCACCACCGTGTGGTGCGCAAGGCCTTCGAGCTTCTCGATCTGCGACTTGAGCACATCGCTCCGGGTTTGGGCATGATACATGGAATTGACTTCAGTAGACCTCTTGCATAACCTCATTTTCAGGATTCCCTCGCCGTCCCAACTGTGATTCCATACCTCGCCAGTCAAGGGAGGACCGTCATGGAGATGCAGGGAGGGGAAGGAATGCCGGAGGAG
>Ga0134126_10000914_pt1 | contig 37310 bp, 36 predicted proteins | sample KB31752_FD_96881 | JGI IMG/M metagenome (GOLD analysis project Ga0134126, IMG submission 96881) | Terrestrial soil microbial communities with excess Nitrogen fertilizer from Kellogg Biological Station, Michigan, USA - KB3-175-2 | ecosystem: Environmental > Terrestrial > Soil > Unclassified ...
AGATTCTGTTTTGCATAGTAGGGACCCTCCTTTTCACCTCTCAGCTCCATATTTCCGGGACTTCATGGCAAGCTCAGGTTACGGAGCCTGTAGCTGTTTCTGGAGCAGTTTGACTTTGGCCTCAAGCTCGTCCGCTTGCTGATGCACCGTAGAGGCCTCGCTCTTCTTCTGTTCAGCTTGAGCCCTGGCTCGCGCAGCTTCGGCCTGTGTCGTCGCCTCAAGCAGACGCTCGCGTGCCACCCTGTGATCGCCCTTTCCTGAAGCCTGCTGGGCGGCGCCGAGAGCCTGTCTGGATTTCTGCAGGAGATCCGGAGCGCGCTCGAACGCTCCTGCAGACTCAGCACTCCGAATAGTTGCTTCGGTGTCCGCCAGTTGCACGGGGGTCACCGGCGGGCCGCTCGAGGCGCAGCCGATTCCAATGAATGAGATTACGATTATCAGGGTCGGCCCAATAACAGTCCTCATAGAGAACTCCTTTCGTCTTGTGGAACTTCTCTACCTTAGACCGCACTCGCTACCCAAATTCATAACATTCCACATCTGCTGCTCCTGTCGGTAGTTCGGTTTGTCTGTCGCAATGTTATGGATTTGTCTGGAGCTTGTATTTCACTTGGCGCGCCTTTTCCCGATGGCTCTGTAAAGCCGGCAGGGTCGAGGCGATCCACTGCTTGATGTCTTTATCCTGCATGCTTTCCACACGCCGCTGGAACTCATCCACGATGGTTTCGTGGTCTTCTAAAATATAATTCATGTAGGCACGGTCGAAGGCATGGCCGGACAGTTGGGAAAGCTTGTTCACTTTCTCCTTACGTTCCTCGCTGACTCCGGGAGAAAGTTGCACGCCGTCCTTCATGGCCAATTGCTCGACTTGTTGACTGCCCTTCTTATGCTCCTCGACCATTTGCTGACCGAAGTCCTTCACTAGTTTGTTCACCGCACGTTGGACGGCAAGTTGACCTAACGAGATTTCGATCTGCTGTCCTTCGGCCGCCTTCTCAAGGAATGATTGAGCGTCGGTGTTGGCAATCTGCGAGAATACAGACGAACTGAACCCTACAACTCCACACATCATCAGGCTTAATGACAGGAACCTCGACATGACATACTCCATTTGAATCGTTACGCACTGCATGCGCTATTCCTGCAGCGGTTCTATTTGTGTACTCCGCCCCGAGCGCTCCAATCGGTCGCCAGGGCGGGAAAAGACCGGATCGTCGAACCACCCGTTCATGCCGTTCGCGACCAGTCGCACGGCGTTTTTTGCATCGCCGACGACGGCGCCCATTCCGAAAAACTCGTGCGTGACTCCCTTGAAATTTTGGTAGGATACCGGAACCCCGGCTTCGAGGAGACGTTCGGCATAGCGTTTTCCCTCCGATCGCAATGGATCGATTTCTGCCGTAATGACTGTGGCAGGCGGAAGTCCGCTTACGTTGCGGGCATTCACCAGATCGATCCAAGGGTGTTTCCCATCCGCCGGCTCTCTCAAATATTTTTCAAAGAACCAAGCCATCATCGACTTGTCCAATGGTTCGGCTTGGGCATTTTCACGATACGATGTGGTGTTGAAGTCATATCCGGCTATGGGGTAAATGAGCGCCTGATACACGGGCAGCAGTTCACCGCGCGCCCGCGCCATCAGACACACAGCCGCCGCCAAATTGCCTCCGGCGCTCTCACCGGCCACGGCGACCATTGAAGGATCTCCCCCGAAACTGTCGGCGTTTCGCAGCACCCACCAATAGGCTGCATAAGCGTCCTCATGCGCCGCCGGAAATTTGTGCTCCGGAGCTTTACGGTACTCCACGGACACCACGATGGCATCCACGGTCTTCGCGAGCGCCCGCGCCGATGAATCGTAGGTATCGATCGTCGCAATGACCCATCCACCACCGTGAAAATACACGATCACGGGAAACGGACCGTCGCCTTGCGGAGTATAGATGCGGATCGGGATATCACCCCCCGGACCGGGAATCGTTCGATTCTTGGTCTTACCAATCGACAAGGGAGCCGTACTTTGCTCTCGTTCCCGCAGCAATGCAGCCACGGCATCGGCGGGTGTGGGTTGCGCTCTTGCTTCCTCGGCAGAGAGCGAAATAATCGGCTTTGGTTTCAAGTCTTCAAACTCTTTCAGCACCGCGGCCATGTCCTTATCTGCTCGTGACTTTGTGGCGGCCATCGCCTGTTTCACTTCATTGGCAGGCGGAGCCTCCGTTTTTCGGTGTCCGCCTCCGTAGGTTTCCGTCTGTGGAGTTTGGCAACCCGCAAGTGTCTGGAGGCCGAAGAGAACGGCGACACACAGAAATGATTTCACGATACTTCGTTGCGCGATCATGTCGCTTCCTCCCTTTTTATCTTTTTGACTCGCCGCTGTCGGCCTATTCACCGAAAATCTTCGCTCGTTCGGCTTCGCACCGGTTGCATGCGACGGTCATGCCCATCGAATCGCATTTATATTCGGTGCCGGCACCACACGACCGTGTGTGACAACCGTCCTTCTTATTTTTGCAGTCTATCGGAGCGGCCGACAACTAGATGATTCCCGAGAAGTGACTTTTCTTTTGCAGAGAGAGGGAGATTCCGGAAGCAGTAGCGCAGTGCGACCCCCGTTGTGCCAATCCGAAGCGCCATTCTCAAGGGAGCGGCCCCGGTAGCTCGGGATAGATATAGCCGTCTTGTTTAGCGGTAATTCTTATCACACCCTTGACGAGTCACGGACTCGTTTGCAGAGAGTTTTTTACCAGCCGTGCCTGATCACGATGTTCCTTCAAGACAGGCAATGTGGCAGTGAAATATTCTCGAAGGTCGGGATATCGCATCGTTTTTATATGCTGCTGATATTCCTCCAACGTGGTCTCATGATTTTGCAGGGCGAAATTCATGTAGGCGCGATCGAACTCATGGCCGGATAATTTCGACATCTCCTCCACTTTTTTCTTATCCTCCGGCGTGAGTTTCGTGGGCAGCGCCACTCGGTGTTTCGCTGCCAGCTGTTCTGCCTCTCGGCGGACTTTCTTGTGCTCTTCAACCATCTTCGAGCTGAATTCCTTGACCTTCTCGTTCTTTGCTCGTTGCGTTGCAAGTTGACCGAGAGTGATCGCGACTTGCTGCTCTTCGGCGGCTATGGTGAGGAACGTTTGCGTATCTGCCTTAGGATCCAATTGTTCCCCTTTGGGATCTGATTCCACACTCTGTTGCGCTCCAAGCATTCCCGGAGAGACACTTACGGCGACAAACATGAAAAGACCTACGAATATCATGCGATACATGGGGATGCTCCTTGGATAAGGTGAGTAGCCTTGGTTCGGATTTATTTTCTCCGACCCAGTTTCCTGGCGCCCTCCTTCAATGTCCGGTGCAAATCATGGGCCCGGGGAAGTTAGCTTAACCCTATCTGTTTCAGAGCCATGCCCTGGAGGCGCGGACATGAGAGCAGGCGCCGTGTCGCGCCGACTCGTTCGCTGAGGAATCCCACTGGCACGTCATCGCGCATGATAGTTTCAATAGACAAGATGTCTCCATAGAGGACAGACATTCTTTCAATCCATGCATAATCAAACATCTTACAGCCAGGTACTTAAGTGGCACTGCGTCTTTACACAACAATTATTGTTTCTTCAGTCGCTTCGATACCGTTTGCTCCAGTTCCTGGCTGTCCGACACCAACACATTATTCACAAAGAACGTGGGCGTCCCCTGCACTCCACATCGATGGCCGGACTGAACATCGCGCCGCACTTTCAGTACACCGGCTCCTGCATGGAGGTCGTCTTTGAAGTGTGGGACATCCAATCCGGCCATCGCGGCGTACAGATAGAGATCATCTATTTCAAGATGCGCTTGGTTTTGAAACAGCAAATCGTGCATGGGCCAGAAGCGGTCTTGCAGAGCGGCGGCTTCAGAGGCTTCCGCGGCAAGCTGTGCATGCCGGTGTTTCTTCACCAAAGGGAAGTGCCGGTACACGAACCCCATATGGTCAGCGAGTCGAGCGCGCCATCCGCCAATGAGAAAGTACGCTTGCCGGCAATGTGGACATTCGAAATCGCAATAGGTAATAACGGTAACCGACGCCGCTATGCCCCCGATCACATGATCGTCCGGCAACACGATAAGGTCATATCGATCACACCTGCGGCGGGCCTCTCCGGGCATGACGTTTACAATTTCCCCTCACCGTCGATGCTGATTATCATCGCCTGGGTGAGCTCTTCGTGGCCAGGCAGATACATGGCTATCGAGCGTCGGCACGAGAAAAGACTCCCGTCTCCATCTCTTCTTTGAATCGCCGCAGATCTTTCGCAATCTTCGTATTTGGGTCTTCCCCGAACCACTGGGCCACAGCGGCCCCGAGCTTACCACCCGATGATTCATACTGCAGGCGCACGGTCAACCAGGTCCGCTGTCCATCGCCCGTCGGCTTGAACTCCACCGAACCGGCATTGTCCACGTCGGCGCCCTGCAGCGACCTCCATCCGATGCGTTGATTCTCCACATCGTTGATGATTTCGGCATCCCACTCCACCTTGGGCACACCGGGCATCGCCTTCACCACCCAGTGAGACAGTCGATCATTGATGACCTGTACCGAATCAAGATGGTTCATGATGCGAGGCAAATTATCCAATGACCGCCAAAACCGATACATTTCAGTCGGTGGGCGATTGATCTCGATGGCCCTTTGAATTTTCGTGGCACGGTCTGTATGCACTTTGCGCCGACCCAATCGACTCGTATCGCTTGGTCGGCTCGATCGGTTGTTACCGCTCATATCGATACCCATGGCCCCGAACGCAGGGCAATAGCCGCTTGTCGCACGATAGAGAAGTCCTCCTCCTATCGTAACCAACGCCGCACCCGACCAGTTGCGGCGAGACAACCCGGAGGCGAGGAAGAACATCCCTGCTATGGCGGAGAGCATCCGCTGCATGTCGCCGATGTTTTCTCGATGGTCCTCGAACTCCGCTCGTTCTTCTTCCCATCCCAAATCCTGGGTATTGGTACGGTACTGTTCTTTCCCTAAAAGATTCGTGGTCATCGGCTTTCTCCTTCATTTTCTTCCCATAGTCGTTTTCTTCTCATACATGTGATGTGGTCTACTTTCCATCATTCATTGCATTGTGCAAGAGGCAGACCGACCGCGACCTTCTCCCTGGAGAAGGTCGGGCAAGAGCTTTGCCGCCCAGAAAAAGGCTGCGCGATATGTCTCTACCTGGACAGCTTTTCTCAGTGGGGGCTTTCAGCGTGTCGGAAAAAGAATGCAGGGCCGCCCCTCCCAAGCAGGTCGGCAAGGGCGGCCTGTACGCGTAAGACGCTTATGCGGCCCGACGTTGGCCTCGGGAGGATTTGGCCATCATTTGTTCCTTGATACTGAGGGCTTCCCGTCCTAGTTCCTCCCAATCGATATCCACATTCTCTGCTTCAGGAAACATTTCCTTCTCTTCCTCTTCAATGTGGTGCTTCACGAGCTCGCTCATCACTGTAAACTTCGCCTTGTAACCCTCGGCCGATGCCTTCAGTTTTTTGAGTTCTTTAATCACCAACGCGACCACGTGATGTTCTTCGTTGGCTTCACCGACCAAGTCTTCTTCACCGGTCGCTTCCAGGATGGCAGGGTACACGAGGCTCTCCTCGATTTTCGTATGGATCTCCAGAGCTTTGATCGCCTCGTCCGCAATCCCTTGCCGAGAACGACCATCCGCCGTTTCAAACGATTGAAACAACTGTTCTACTTTTCGATGATCTTCTTTCAACAGTTCCAGTGCGTGCACGGACTCATGTTCCGCCGGAGCCTTATTCAGTTCGTCGTGGTCTTGATTCGACTTCTTGTGTTGTTTTGCCATCACGACCCCCTCGTTGCATGTACATCGATCAGGTTGCTCCATCAGGATTTCACCTTTTCTTTTTCTGCATGTCTCGGCATCTCATCGCTGAAGTATAGTCGCCGCGAGCCCTCGGTGACGGGGTCACGAAATCCATAGCGTCCTCCTCTCTTCCTATTGGTACCTCTTCACTTCTTCCGAGACTCAACACTGAGTTGCATAAACTTTGCCCTCTCGTTTCTCATCGGCGCCGAGAAATCGGGCTCTATTCAACCTTTCAACCTTGAAAAACATGGAGCACATCGCCGGCAAGGCATTGTTCGCGACCAAACCTTGCCATGCTGCTCGGACAATCTGTCTGGCGAAGGACAATCTGCATTGGAAATCCTGACGGGTCGAATCTACGACGATCTCAACGCGGTGTGAACCTCAGAGGCTCTATGTACGGTTTTGTTTTTCGTGGCCTGGTATGCCCGCAACACTTCGGCGACACTCCATGCCTGTGCGATACACCCGCGTGGTGCGTAGGGAGGATCGGCATCGAATATTTCGCTGATGGTCCCGATCCCGTCATCGGCCAAGTGGGAATCAAAAGCATCCAGGATGCGGCGACACTCCGATCGGTCCACGCCGGCTTTCAGCGAGGCATCGATGAAATGACCGATCGGCCAGACCCACACAGTGCCTTGATGGTAAGCGGCATCCCGTGCGCGGAGGTCGCCGAAGTACATGGGCTTATAGTCGCGATGGCCGGGCGCCAGGCTGCGCAGGCCGAACGGAGTCAAGAGTTTGTCGCGCACCACGGCAAGGACAGGTGTCCATCGGTCCTTCCGCAAGACGGGATAACGCAGAGACATCGTGAGAATTTGATTGGGACGGAGACTCGGGTCGTCGCCCGCTTCACCGTCCACGATATCGTACAGATACCCGCCGGATGCATACCAAAATCGATCATTGAAAGAGTCCTCGGCCTGTTTCGCCAACCCATCCCATCGATCTGATTGCTCTCCCAGCTCTTCGGCCCATTGCCCCATCAAACGAACAGCGTTGTACCACAGTCCCTGGATCTCCACCGGCTTGCCTCGCCTCGGCGTCACCACCCAGTCCGCCGCCTTGGCGTCCATCCACGTCAACGCATAGCCCAGCGCGCCGGCCTTCAGAAGACCGTCCTTCGTATCGACACCGATACCGAAACGCGTTCCGTGAAGATGATGTTCGATGATGCCCTTCAGGGACGGGTACAGCACCATCAGCGTGTCCCGGTCTTTTGTGACCTCGTAATACCGATCGAGCGCGTGGAAGAACCAGAAGGTGGCGTCCGCCGTGTGGTACAATCCCGTGCGCTCACCTTCCGGAAATAGATTGGGAATAAGCCCATCTTTGATGTAATGTCCAAACGTGCGTAGAATCGCGCGGCCTTCTCGATGCCGCCCGGTGCACAATGTGAGCCCCTCCAAACTGATCATCGTGTCTCGCCCCCAATCGGTGAACCAGGGGTATCCGGCAATGATCGTTCGCGCTTCGTCGCCGGAGGCCAACGCCATCGCGTGCTCCTCCATGCGACTACCGGGGAAAATGATGAACTGGTCGGCCGCAAGGGTCAGCTGTGTTTCGAAGGAGCCGGCGGCTTCGGCTTGAGGTATGAGTTTCAGCAACCGAGCCTGCTCTGCATCGAATACGGCAGCGGGGTTGTGCTGGAGATTTTCCCATGGCTCCATGCTGGCCACAAAAGACACCGGATGTTCCCGATCCAACTGCACGGTGAAATAGCCGGGGCTTTCGAGATCCTCGACATGCGGAGAGCCGCGATCGCGATCCACCCGATAAGACACGTTGCGACTGATGTAGGTATCAGCCACGAATGCGCCTGCTTGCGGTCTCAGGCACAGTTTCAACGGAGACACTCCTTCACACAGCGGCATTTCATACTGTTCTCTCATGATGGTCAGGAGAAACGGCGGCTTACGCGCCTCACTCAACGGCGCGTCGGGCATACGAAATGTCACGAAGGGCCGCAGTCGCAACGTGACGGGCTCTCCCGCGTGCAGCCGATATTCTACATAGACGGTATTCTGGCCATACGGCATGATGATGCGCTTGAGCACCTCTCGATCATGACATGAGAATTTCCATATTGGAGTCTGCCATTCTCGACGAAACGTCCTAAGATATTCGAAGATATCCGTGTCTAATCTGCCGTCTGCGTGCTCCGCTCCGCTCAGCCGAATGGTCGTCCCGCCGACATCGAGTTCTTCATCAAGTCTTGGAATGACCATGGTGCGTCCACGCGAGGGTAAGCCGGGGACGAATATTCCATGATAACGGCGTGTCGCAATTTGCATGACCGTGCTGGACGAATACCCTCCTAATCCGTTCGTCACCAGCCACTCGAGAGACAAGAATGCATTCACATCTCCGTTTCGTTCCCACGGCAGAGTGATGCCCGGTTCGGATAGCAGCGGTGACTCAACCATCTCTTCGTTCATTGGGTTCACTCGCGGGCAACTGCCGCAACATTCCGCTCGATGCGAAACACTGTCGCCGACTCGGCCGGAATGTGCCACCCCTTTTCCGTCAGCGGATTCAGCGCGCCGAGGCCCCCATACTGCGGGTGATTGCTGGACCACACCAGATCCCAATACCCCATCGGGTGCGGCGCCAGCAGCGGTTCGGGAGCGGGAACCAGATGGAGATCGGCGCCCAGATTGACGATCAGGAGACGGTCGAACCCCGCCTCTTCGAAATACCGGATTGCAAAAGCATGCGATCCCAGCACTGCTCCGTCCAGACGATCTCTCGCCTGCGCCGAGAGCACAAGATCTTCGCGGCGCAGGCGTAGCAAATCGCAATGCAGGCGGTAAACCGACGCATGCTCATGCCGTTCGCTCCAGTCCAGTTTCGATCGCTTGAAAGCCGTGGGATCGTTCGGGTCCAGCATCGACATTTGAGCGCCCTCTGAGGCAAAGGTGGGAAACTGGCGTAAGAACTCTAGTCGCCCCTTGCGGACTTTTGGGCCGAGGTCTTGTCCCGCAAAATCGACGAAAAACAAGAACGGACTCGAAGAGGCAAATTCCTGCCCCATGAACAACATGGGAGTCTGTGGAGCGAGCAGACACAAGGCCGTCATAGCGCGGTATCGACCGGGACTGGTCAGCATGTGGAGGCGGTTCCCCATCAAGCTGTTGCCGATCTGATCGTGATTTTGAATATAAAAGACAAAACTGCTCGCCGGTTCCTGCCCAACCATTGTTCCTCTCGCCTTGCCTTGCCAATGGTATCGCTGGCCCTGGTATAAGAATCCTCGCTTCACGGCAGACACCAACTCTTGCGGCGTGCCGAGATAATCCGTGTAGTAGGCTTCACGCCGTCCCGTCGCAGCAACGCGGCAGGCATGATGGAAATCATCGCACCAAATGGCGTCAAGACCCCACCCACCCTGTTCCACAGGACGAACCGCGCGAATCTCCTGCGCCTCACTCTCGGCGATCAAAACGATGGATCGGCGTCCCGCAACCCGCCGCGCCTCAACGGACAGGTCCGCCAAGATATGTTGATCGCCAGCATCGTGGATTGCGTGCGTCGCATCGATCCTCAAGCCATCCAAATGAAATTCTTCAATCCAATAACAGGCATTCTGAACAACCAATTCCCGCATGCCCTCCGACCCTGGTCCATCGAAATTGAGAGCTTGCCCCCACTCATTCGGATATCGGTCGGTAACATAATCATCGCTGAATACCGATAAATAATTTCCATCCGGCCCAAAATGGTTGTAGACCACGTCTAAAATGACTCCCAGCCCCTTCTCATGGGCGGCATCCACGAAACGCTTGAGGGCATCATAGTCCCCATACGTATGTGATGGTGCGAACAGGCACACCCCGTCGTACCCCCAATTCCACCGACCGGGGAATTCGGCAATCGGCATGATCTCCAACAGTGTGATCCCGAGACGTTTGAGCGCATCCAACTCGCGAATGGCGGCGTCGAACGTCCCTTCCTCGGTGAAGGCGCCGAGTTGGAGTTCGTAGATGACTTGTCCCGCCATGCGGACACCGGCCCAATCGTGATCTCGCCACCGGTAGGCGGAGGAATTCACAATTTGAGAAGGGCCGTGAGGTCCTTCCGGTTGAAAACGGGAACAAGGGTCCGGAAAATCCTTGTCGTCGTCTAGTCGATAGCGATAGGTCATGCCCGGACATGCATCCGAGGCGATTCCAGTAAAGTAGCCTGGTCCATCATCTCTCCCCAGCGATTGGGTCTTGCCGTTCCCAAACAGAACCTCTACGCGTTTAGCTTTGGGAGCCCAGACTCTAAACTGAACACCATCTTCCAGCACCTGCGCTCCCAACGGAATTGTATGGGTCATAGTGCAAGCCTCTATCCTCTGAGCTGTTTTGCGCGTATCCCTTATAGCGTTCATGTGGCGCGCGTTTTACGTACTACCTATAAGGTCCACAGCAGGGTTCGTACTGGGAAGCCCCCTAGCAGAGGACCTACGCGGCGGTGAAGAGTGGATCAAATGCCGACGAGAAAGCCTTCCAAGCCGATGCGTCCGTCGTCGGTTTTGAAAGCTTCTCCTTCATCCCATACCCATCTGTTGTTTTTGCTGTCGTTTTTGTCTTTGCCTTCCGCACCGACGAGCCGATACACCAGCATGTAGGGACGTTGAGCGCGGACTGCCTCCTCGATGGCATTCCACGCCGACTCACGATCGAGCGGATGGATCCAGTCACCGAGCGCTTGTCCTTGCTCCGACGGAACTCCGCCGGCTGGATCATGAAGCAATTGGGCGCTTTTAACATCGATATAGTCCAGTGTCCGATTCGGCTCAAAGCGACACCTATACAATAAGACATCCCTGTTATCCCTCAATACTGAACTCACAGGTCGACTCTTCGAACTGCTTCCTTTTCTCACCGGGGGGGACTTGGCGAGGTTGTGCATTACTATTGAATATCCGTGAAGACGTCTAAATCGGTTTTGCAAGGGTTTGACCATCATATGTATCAAACACCATGAGCCGTCTCGTCGTCGAAAGACTTCCTCCCGAGCAACGTGACCCTTGCGGCGGGCCCAGTGATAGATTTGCCCCCAACGAGTACCCGGATTCATCGTTCCCGGAAACACACGATAGAGCGGCCGAGCCTCCATGTCGTCGCTCGTATAACCGGTGAGAAGTTGAGCGCCCTGATTGCATTCGGTCACACGTCCTCGAAGATCACACAACACAACACCGGTGTTGTTCATCTCATCGACGAATGAATGGAGTTGCTGTCGGCTGGCGGCAAGCTCATCACAAGATTGGAACAGCTGCCGCCTCTTTCGATCCACGTGCAGGCATATCAAGCCGAGGCCTGTGAGTGTTATGACCCCGATCGCGCGATTCATGACGCCTGTCTGGAAATCTCCCAATGGACCGATCCATAATCCTATCAGCGTGAGCGCCAGTGCCGTTGCGGTGACGGAGGCAATAGCACGAGCACCGTCCCACGAGAGGGCAAGGACGATGGCTATTGAATAGAGCGCACAAGCGGCAATTCCATCAGGCAATCCGGCATCGATAATGAAGGTGCTGAGTAGGGTCAGGGCTATCAAAAACCCCGGGACGCTCGAACGCGCATTCAACCAGCTGTGTTTGAAATCTGTCCGTACCACGTCCATGGCTTGACGTTATCGGAACATATCAAGAAATGAACTCGGAAATACCAGAGCGAGGACACATCGGGGGGGTGCTCTATCATTTGAACTCGGGTGTCTCAGTCCACAACTGTCGTATCTTTGCTTGCCAAAGTGCTGCTGCATCCGGAGTGATGGCTCCTACCGCATCCACCAACGAAAGCGCACCAACTAGATCGCCTTTTGCATTCACGACCGGAACATGACGGGTGCGATGGCTGAGCATTGCATGAATTGCATCGGCGAGAATGGCATCCTCACGACATCGAATCATCATGCGCTTCTTGATCAGCTCATCGAGAGTGAGCGAATCAGTGCGATCTTCAGTAAGTGCGTTGATGGCCAAGTCATATTCTGTGAGCGCGGAGACCGGCTCGCTCTCGCGGCACACAACCAGGATGGGCACGTCCCGATCTCTGATGACATCAATCGCTTCTTTGGCAGTGACGGAGGCCCTGGCTATAGCTATCTCATGGGTCATGATGTCTTTCACAAGGCGGTCTTCACCAGGAAGCACATCGTATGCTTCATCATTGGTGGATTCCCCAACAATTCCAGAACGAGGGCGGGGGATCACAGTCAGCATTGGAACACTCCTCCGGCTGAATTGTACTGAGCGAGTTCCTAACTCAATGTACTTAGCTCTGCCATCTCCGGAGCCGCACCTGCGCCTGTCGACCATATTTATGACGTAGATGTCTTTATCGGATCGCTTGAATCGACAGCGCATGATTCTGATCGTTGACGGTCGCTTCTATCTGATCACCCTTTCTAATTTTCCCTCTCATGTTGGTGGTCTTATCAGTGTGCAAGCGAACTTCGGCTCCACCCTTAGTCTTGACAAAATATTCGGCGTCATCAATGCGGAACAATTCGCCTTTGATTGTCTTCGCACCGCTTGCATGAGACTTTCCGTCGTTCACATTCTGTTGCTTATCATCATCAGATTGAAAATTATACTTTTGCCCTTCGGTTAAGGAATCCATTTTCATCACGTCTCCGGAGCTAGGTGAATGTTCAGCCAGTCCTATAGTAGTAGATGCCCCTACGGACAACGCCACACCACATACTACCATCCAGACGTTTTTATGAATTGACTTCATAGGAGCCTCCTCACGGTTCAGTTGTGAGACAATTGCTCTCTCGGCAAAGCACCCCTTTTACACATAAGCTTGGCGGGAAGTTTTTTAAACTGGGACTTTCCCCGGTCGGCAATGTTGCAGGGGTTTCACCTAGTATCTATATGACGCGAGAGGCGTATATCGTATACATGGTCCTTGAGATTACCATCCATCGATGCGGGAGACCTCGCAGTCATGAGCCGAAAAGCCGTATTCTTAGATAAAGACGGCACATTGATCGAGCATCAGCCATTCGATCGCAGCCCCGAACACGTCGAATGGCTGCCTGGGACAATCGAAGGGTTGCGTTTGTTGCACCGCTTCGGCTATGCCCTGATTGTGTTGTCCAATCGTGAAGAAATCACACAAGGTCGGTTCACGGTGGAAGCCCTGCTGCGTGAGGAGCTCTGCCTCCGAGCCGAGCTCGCAAGGTCCGAGGTCCCTCTTGCAGGCTATTATTACTGTCTCCATCATCATCCGGAGGGTACCCTACCCTCGTTCAATGTGGACTGCTATTACCGAAAACCCAATCCCGGTCTGCTGATCCAAGCCGCCCGTGAGCTCCATGTGGATCTGACGCATTCATGGATGATCGGCGATATCCTGCACGACGTTGAAGCCGGCCGCGCAGCCGGTTGTCGCACCGTCCTACTCACGAACGGCAATGAAACCGAATGGAATCTCACGCCTTTGCGTTGGCCTAACCTCATTGCCGACGAGGTGTTCGAAGCGGCCAAGCTCATCACGTTCACCGACCTGATTACGACCGACGCACGGCTGTGCATGCAAGATGACGGGTCGAAGGAGGCCTGATGGCGATTGCCGTTGATCGACCGAGAACCCGCTCCGGCGGCAGACACGCAGAATTCTCTGCATGGGGCTGAATGCGCTCGGCGATGTGATCGCGGCGAGCCCGGCGCTGCGCGCTACAGAGAGCAGTCGTTCTCCTGTTGCGGAAGAGGAATCATCAGATCCTGTTTCCCCGATCGATTTCCTAAATGGCTGTGTCTCGCTCGGCCCTAGGCATATTGCTCGTGCTCTCCATCCTTATCGCAAATTTGCAAAGCCGATGCCCTGGGAACAAGCCCATCAAAATGAATGTCCATCCAGAGCTCCATTCCGTTGCACGGACAGAATGTCTTGCATCCTAAGACATCGTGTCTTGTAGAGGCATACGCGGGCTCCGTTATTCAGCGATCAATCAATCGTCACAGAGGGGTCTGTATTTTGCCCCGAGATTTGAAAGTCTGCACACAAATTTTTTGAAGGAGGTCTTTTATGAGTATACGACGGGCGTGCGCATACATGTTGATGGTCGGAGGAATGCTCCTGTTCACCGGTGGCGCAGCTCAGAGTGAAACCCAAATGGGTGGCGCAGCGGGGGGTGGAACAGGAAGCGGATCCGGAAGTGTCGGAGGATCGAGCGGGACCATGAAGCAAGGGAAACAAGGTCATGAATCGTCGGGCAAGGTGGGACAAGAGCCCTTTGGCCGAACCGACGTCCCGAAAGTAGGCGGCGAGGCAACTCTGGGAGGCTCCGGACAGATACCCGATTCGGCCAAGGTTCCCGGCAAGGGATCGAGCGGCGGAAGTGGGGCGACATCAGGAACCGGTGCTGGCAGCATGGGATCCGGCGGCACGGGATCATCCGGGGGCATGGGTGGATCATCAGGAGGAGCCGGTCGTTAGATCCTAATTTGGTCACGATTACACACCAACCGAGGCAGGGAGGAACAAATTCCGCCTGCCTCGTATGCCACGGTCGAAATCGAGTTTCCCTCGCTCGCCGGATTCGATGGATGCAGTCGAGGCTCGATCATATTCATCGGAACCGACACGGCCGGCCAACCGGAAGAAGTCGCGCCTTATTATGTGTTTCTTGCGTCACAGGATGCCTCGTACATGACGAGACATCCGTGGAGCTATTCCGTGGAGCTATGTGGGTCAATCGAGAACTTTTATCATCAACATTCACAAAGGAGACATCTATGCCGAAGCGCGATTCAGGCAAAACCCAAGCGACATCGTCATCGAAAAAGACACGATCCACCGACGCGATACAAATGCTGAAAGACGATCACCGTAAAGTCGAAGCGCTCTTCGATCAGTTCCTGGAAGAAGAAGGTGGAAAGAAACAGCAAACCGCGCAACAGATTTTTCATGAGCTTGAGGTGCACAGCACCTTAGAGGAGGAGCTTTTCTATCCGGCGTTTCAGAATCGAGGCAACCCCGCTGCGCTCGCCTCGCTCGAACAGGGCGAGGAGCCCGAGAGAGAAGAGACGATGGACGCAACGGAGTTCGATGAGGACGAGCACATAGACGGCGACACCACGGAAGAAGACGCCGAAGAAATGATCGCCGGCTCGTACGACGATCACCGTGTCGTTCGGGACATGATCGCTGAGCTCAGAAACAACGATGCGTCGAGCCTGGAGTTCCGGCAAAGCATGATCCAATTGCAGCAGACGGTGATGGATCATGTGTCCCAAGAAGAAGACGAGCTGTTCCCCCAAGCTCAGCTCAGCATAGATATCAAAACGCTCGGCATGCACATGCAGCAACGGAGGCACGAGATTCTTTCCGCCGTCGCCTGAATCGGCTCGACGGAGCCGCCGTGCGGTTCCCGCACGGCGGCGGGCCTATACCTTGCTGGACAGAGGCAGCTTGTCTCTTCGAGAAGAACCTGGCAGCTTGCCCTTGGAAAGTAATGCGCGGCTGATCGCCTCATACAGCTCTTCCGTCACGGAGCCCTTCGACACGAAGGCCGCCGCGCCGGCCTTCGTCATCGCATCGATGATCTGGTGATCGTCATGGACGGACAACCCGACAGTGACGGTGTCGGGATAGTCTTTGTGGATCCGGCTCGTCGCCGTCACCCCATCCATCACGGGAAGATTCACATCCATGAGCACAACATCGGGCCGCAGCTTCGCCATCAACTCGACGGCCTGCTGTCCGTCGGATGCCTCTCCGATCACCCGCAAGTTCTCATGCCCATCCACGAGGCTCTTGATCCCGCGCCGGACCATGATATGGTCATCGACGAGAAGCACGCGGACCGCCGGCTGCTCCGACGAGGGCTGCGTGGTGAGACCCGAGCGTTGGTCAGCTTTGTCGAGTTCGCACAGTTCCGGCGCGGCGGAGGCGGGCCAATAGGGCAGAATTATGGAGGCTCGCGTTCCACGGCCGGGCGTGGAATTGATCTCAAACCGTCCCCCCATCGCCCGCATCCGTTCATCGATGCTGAACAATCCGAATCTGGATGACCTAGACTCGGGAGCAGCGACCGTCGCATGATCGAACCCCTGTCCGCCGTCCGTGACCGTAATGTACAGTTCGGTGGGAGTGGTAGTCACCATCACACTGGCGCGATTCGTCTCCGCATGCCTCACGATGTTGAGCAGCAATTCGCGAACGGACTGAAAGACCAAAATCGCCTGATCGTCCGGGAGATTGATTCGGTCTGATCCGAGCTGCACATCCACGGTCAATCCATGGGCGCGCATGTGTTCGGACAACCATTGAAAGGCATGAGATAACCCGAATTCTTGCAGCGAGGGTGGCGCCAGGTCGGCAATGAGAGTCCGCGTATACCGCAGGGATTCGTCGAAAATCTGGTCTAATTCGGCGAACAGGGGCGTTCTTGGCTCCTTTGCAATACAGGCCACGGCTTGCCGCAGCTTCATGCGTCCCGCGACGAGCAATTGAGCCAAATAGTCGTGGAGGTCGCCGGCGAGCTTGCGCCGCTCCCGCTGCTCCGTCAACGTCAAGTCGCTGGCAAGCGCGCGCAGCCGTTCTTGAGAACGCATGAGCTCCTCGGTCCTCGCCTGCAGGGCGACATGGGCGGCTCGATTGTCATCGCGCAACCGCTTCTTCTCGAGCACTTGCCCTACAGCGGGTCCCAGTCGATCAATGCGATCCTTCATAATGTAATCCGCCGCGCCATGGCGCAACAAGGCCACGGCTTGCTCTTCGCCGATGGAGCCCGACACGATGATGAAGGGAATATCGAGCCGGAGTTCTCGCAGACAGGCAAGGGCCCGCAGCGCGTCAAAGGAGGGCATCGAATTATCGGAGAGAATCAGGTCATATGGCCGATCGAGACACTCTATCAAGGCTTCTTCCGTATCGATGCGATCCCAGACAAGATCGAACCCGGCGCGTTTCAACTCGCATACCATCAATTCAGCATCCGTATCCAGATCTTCCAGCAGCAACACACGCAACAATTGAGCCATACGACCTCCCCCATCCGGCACATTCAAAGGGTTGATCACTCCGGCCTCTGATTGAGCATCAACCAGTACACATTCAGCTGTTTCACAGCCTCCACGAATTGATGAAAATCCACCGGCTTCACGATATAGCTGTTGACGCCCAACCTGTAACTCTCGATCACGTCCTGCTCCTCGCGCGACGAGGTTAACATGACGACAGGAATGGACTTCGTCCGCTCGTCGCTCTTGCAGCGGCGGAGGACTTCCAGTCCGTCGACTTTCGGCAGTTTGAGATCCAAGAGAATTAATTTCGTTTGCTCGCACAGGCTCCGCTCCGCATAGGTCCCCGTGCCGAACAGACAGTCCAACGCTTCCGCGCCGTCCCGCGCCACATGAATATGATTCGCAAGATGATACTGTCGGAACACCCGCAGCGTCAGCTCCGCGTCGTCCTCATTGTCCTCGACCAACAAGACCGAGATGTTGGTTGGCACCGTCCAGCTCATAAATCCGCTCCAGCGTGAAGTAAAATGTCGCGCCCTCCTCCAGGCGTCCCTCGGCCCATACCCGACCGCCGTGACGTTGAACGATCCGGTGCACCAGCGCGAGCCCCACGCCGGTCCCCTCAAAGTCCTCCGTCCGATGCAGCCGCTGAAATACGCCGAATAGTTTGCTCACATATTGTTGATCGAATCCCACTCCGTTGTCTCGAATCCAATACACCACGTTGCCCGGCTGCTGTTCGTCATCGCGCCATCCGATCTCGATCCGGGGCTCACGGCGCGGTCGGGAATATTTCAACGCATTGGAGAGGAGATTCACCCATACCTGCTTGATCAGCTTCCGATCGGCCAAACATTTCGGCAAATCTCCCACTACCAACTCCGCGGATTGTACCTGATCCTGCCGCCGCAGTTCGCCCCAGACTTCTCGAATGACACGTTCGACATCCACAGCTTGACGATCAAGCGCTGAACGGGACAACCGTGAAAATTCCAGCAGGTCGTCGATCAATTCTCCCATGCGACCGGCGCCCTTTTGGATGACGTGGAGATGTCGCTTGGCCTCCGGCGGCAATGAGGGGCCGAAATCCTCGGCCAGAATTTTGGCGAATCCGTTGATCGATCGCAATGGTGCGCGCAGGTCATGCGAGACGGAATAGCTGAACGCCTCCAGTTCCTTGTTGGCCTCCCGCAACGCGCGCTCATTCCTTTTGCGTTTGGTATTATCATGGATGATTTCACAGATGGACAACAACCGATTCTCCACCAGGACGGGAGACATGGTGATGGAAACATCCACCAGACTCCCGTTTTTTCGTTTGCGCTGCGTGTCGAATTCTCGAACCGGCTGTCCCAGCAGCACTGTCCTGATCAACTCCCGGGACTCCGGGAGACGGTCATCCGGCACGAACATCGACTCGGGTCGGCCAATGGATTCCATTTCCGTCCACCACAAAAGCCGCTCAGCTGCCTTATTCCAGGTGTCGATGACACCATCCGGCGCAAATGAGACAATCGCGTCTCCTGAGTGCGTCACAATGGCAGCCAGCCGTGCGTGCAAGACTTCGGCCTCCTTCTGGGCAGAGATATCGCGGATGAAACAGCGTGAATGGGAAAAGCGCTTGCCTCGCCACGAGGCGTTGGCCGCAATCGAGACGTGTCGGATCACCCCGCTCTTGCACCGTAGACGCGCTTCATAATTGTAGAGCGTTTCACCCTTTCCCAGGCGTTGTACAAGATCGTCAGCAATGTCGAGATCGGCATGAAATTCACGAATCGAATGCTCGATATATTCCTCAGCAGCATAGCCCAGTAGATTCAGCGCGGCTTGATTGGCCCACAGGATGGTGCCGTCCAGCCCTACCCAATGAAGTCCCACCGACGCCCCTTCGACGAAATCGCGCAGTTCTTCCTCGTTCCGCAGGATCGTTTCTCGCTGCCTCATCAGGCGCTGCAACAGTACTGTGTTGAGTCCGATCACGATGATCCCAGTCGCTCGATTCGCGGATGAAGTCCATGGAGATTTGCCGGATGGCTCCAGCCAGAAGCCCGCCACAACTAATATCACGCTCGTCAAGCCAACCAACCCCACCGAAGATGGTCGGCGCTGCGCAAGACGGACGGAGAGCCACAGCGGCAGGAGGTATAGCATCCAGACGACGAATCCCAGCGGCCTAAAGACATCAAGCATAAAGATGCCGGCAATGCCTCCGACGATAAGAGCATTAACGAGGAGCCGCTCTACGACCGAGTCACTGTTCCATGAATCACTCCGGCCTGGATTTGAGGATCCACTGGGGGCAGAGAGCGACGCTATGGCCGAGGTGAGACGTCCGTATGCCGAGCGAGAAGCTTCTGACGTGTTGCGCATGGATTCATTTGCCTTACGTTCGCGCTGTCGTGTTCCTCAGTCGCGCGGGCCATTTCAGGACGCGAAAGATCGTCGATAAACCTTTGAACACTTGAACACTTCGATTTCCGATTTCAAATCTCCAGTCGCATCTGGAACGAAAAACAATATTGAGCCAAGCATTCTTCTACCGTCCGCATGCAGCGCTTGCCTTATAGTCACTTGACTGATGGAATGGTACTAGACTAACCCCTAGCGCCTCAACTGCAGAATGCAGCCTATTCGTGGAGGCTCGATTGGCTTGGGTGTACTCCTCACACTCCTAGGGAATCTCCCTGTATGCCTCATACCTCGGGCAGGGTATGGTGAACATAAGAGCTTGCAGTGGAAACGTTGTGAACACATAGCGGAAACGTTGTGAGAGACGCAACGTCAAAATTGCAACCTCTGGAAAGCTCCGCGTTCTTTCGAACGCGGAGCTTTTTTTCAGTCGGCGATGGCTCTCGCCGGAAATGTTGCCGCCCTTCCTGCTCCGTCTACAAAGGAGTGTTTTGAAACTGGTCACAATACTGGCGGGCCGTCGCACGAACCGGAGCATATGATGGCGCGATAGTCGATTTTCATTGAGAAGCACCGGAACCGACAGTTCACACTGTCGATTCCGGTTACCTTTCTCCGTCCAGTCTTAAAAGTGCACCGCCAGCCCTCCCACGAAGTGGCTCGCACTGTAGTTGCCCTGGATGCCGGCCGTGGTGCCATAAGCCCGTGCAAAGTCGAAACCGGCATGGTTAAACTTATACTCGCCGAAGATCGCCACGTTCCGATGCACGAAATATTTCGCACCGGTCAGAAAATTCACTCCGACTTCACCCAGATCACTGCTCTGCCCATTTACGTTGGACGTCTGGGTAAAGAATATCGCCGGACCGACTCCGGCATAGACTTGTAGCGGGCACCGTTCGTTCTCGTCTTCCGGCGACCACCCATCATAATGCTGACCATTCTTTTCGTAATGCCGACCATACTGATCGTAGGTCGCCTGGCGGGTGCGATCGTAGTGTTCACGATTGTCGTCCCGGCAGCCAAGTCTTTTCCTCGCAATAACATTGAAAGCCAATGTGGTCACACGAAGGTTGGATCCAATCAAGCCGTCTTGCTGCTTCAAATGCGGCGTCGTATTAAACCCTTCCATTTCAAAACCCAGCCAATTCAATCGCGCAGGGAGGAAGTAGCCGACTTTCATCCCGTATATCACCGAGTTGGCTGTATCGAAGTTGCCTATATTTTGCGTCGCCAGCGTCCCTATTCCATTGACGTTCGAGAAACCCTGCCCCAACGTAAACCCGCCGAAGCCGGCCACATAGAGCTCGCCCTCGTATCTTCGCTCCACGACACGTTCTTCCACCACGACGGGCTGTACCCGCTCATCGACAGCTCGCTCGCGCTGGACCGTGTCATGCTGGACTGTACGTCCTGTGTCCGGATCGATCAGGAGCGGCTGATCGGGAACGGTTGTCTGCGCATAGGACATCGTGGCTCCAGCCAGGATGCCGAGTACTCCGGACATGATTACTGATCTCCACTTCATATTCATACGACCACCTCTCATTAAAATTATTAATTGAGCACACATGCTGCCAATATTGTCCGCTTAAGGTAGTCTTCAAAACCAGTAAAAACCCCAGGCTGAAAAATAAATGGAAGTTACCGGAGACACGGAACAGTTCTTTCGTGGACATCAACGGTGAGATTGCGCTCGGCTGAGAGCATCGGGACGGACATCCACGTGCGGCATCGTTGAGTGAATAACCTTTTACGCCGTTTTACGCCGAAGTCTGTCTGAACGTCCCTCCCGCCGATGATCTGAAGAAGACCGTCTCCGAGACTTGTCTTGTACGCTCCGTTTGAGCAACGCCATCAGATCGACCACCTTCCCCCGGCTCGGCTTCTCATCGGTTTCCTGGGATTCCGTGGCGCTGATGATTTCGGTTTCTCCGGTCTTGATCCGCTTGTCAATCAACTTGAGCAGATCCTCATGATAGGTATCGCGATAGTCCTTGGGATTCCAGTCCCCCGTCATTTCCTCCACCAGCTTCACTGCCATCTCGGTCTCCCGAGGCGTCACCCCGGCGGCTTTTGAATTGTTCGGCGGAACTTCCAACTCATCGGCAACCTTGACCTCATCGGCATACCGAAGCGTGTTCATGACGATCGCATCGTCCACCGGGATCAGCGCCGCCACATACTGGCGTGCGCGAATGACGACATTCGCGATGCTGATCTTGCGCGTATGTTTCAATGTCTCCCGCAACAGCGCATAACCTTTCTCCCCTCGTCGGTCAGGAGTCAGGTAATAGGGCGTCTCAAAATACATCGGCGTAATCTCTTTGCCCTCCACAAAGCGTACAATATCGATGGTCTGAGTCGCCTCGACATTCGCGCGGCGGAAATCTTCGTCGGTGAGGACGACATAGCGTTCTTTCTCATACTCGTACCCCTTGACGATCTGATTCCAGGGCACCTCTTCTCCCGTCTCCTTGTTGTATTGCTTGAAGCCGACGGGCTTCATATCACGGCGATCCAACATGGTCAGGTCGAAATTGTTTCGCTTTTCAGCGGAGTAGAGTCCGACAGGTATATGGACGAGTCCAAAACTGACGACGCCTTTCCACAGGACCCTCCGCATCGGCATCCTCGTCACCGTGACAGAACATTCGGTGTGACATCAGGCCGGTGATGAGGAGCTGCCGGACTCAGGCGGTCGATGTTTCAACAACGTAATCGTATTGGTGATCAATAGCGAATTCGGCACCAGAAATGTCTTGTCCTCTTGTTCCAACCTCGTGTACCGCAGATCGATCTCCGAGACGACTCCTTCAAGACCGGCCACGATGATACGATCGTACAGCTCAAATGGCCGATAGAGAAGAATGAGGACGCCCGACACGACATTGGCCAGGATATCCTTGAGGCCGAAACCCAGGGCAAATCCCGTCAGACCCAGTCCGGCCACCAATGCGGAGACATCCACTCCGATCGTCCCCAACGCCGTCACCACTCCAAACACCATCAAACCGGCTGCGCTGATGCGACCGGCCAATTTCAATATATAGGCGGTGGCCGATTCCGCTTGCCGACTGAGTCCAAGCAGGATTCTGCGAACGATGAGACCGCCCAGCACTGATCCTAAAACGATGACGACTGCGATGAGAAGGTGGGGCATCCATCCCATCACGTCTCGACCAATATCTTGAAACGCCCTCGTCTGATCGAGCATACAAACCGGAACGACCCATCTTCTCGTTCACGAACTGGGGAATGAAGCGACCTTATCGGCGGGATCCAGGTGGTTGAGACGTCAAAGACCTCAGGATCGTCGGAACGATTTCTTTAGCCATATCTCGCGCGAATTCGCGAAGAGCATACCCGATAGCGTCTTTTGAACGATGGGTTTCAGCGTGAACAGTGCCCTTCACATCGCTCCACAGGTCCGATACAAAGGAGGGACGACCCTTATCTGACTTCTGATGCCTTTCTGGGAAATACTGATAGACTCCGGATTCTGTTTCTCTGCTTTTTCTTTCTCCCTCTGGAGGCATCACCGGCGCACCATGCGCTTTAGGAGGATAATAGGGATAGACTTTTGCGCGACCAAATCTCTTTGCGAACGTTCCGATCACAACACCAAACAGCACCACCCCGGCGAATGCCGCCCATGGCGGCGCCTTCATCTGCCGGACCGGATTCAGCATGGGAACGGATTGGTCTATGAATTCTTTCCCGGTCTCTACCACGGCGCCGGCCAACCCGGACAATTTCGTCTTCATGTTCTCCATCTCATAGCGCACATTTTCGTCGATCAACTCTATTTTTCGGCCGATCTCGAGACGAGTTTCAAGGATATCTTTTATATCTTGTTCAACGTTACTTGTTCTTTGATCCATTGTGCATCTTCCTTCATTGAGCGCAACGTCCGGCGCGGCATCAAATTGAACCTTTGCAGCGATTGTTTGGCCGTGATAAGCAAGACGGCGCCGATGGCGAGAAGAACGACGCCGATCAGCCCGTAGCAAGCCCACAAGGGAAGATTCGCGTACTGATGAAGCAGATGGACCAGCATGATCAGCGCAAATAGTCCCCCCATGGCCATGAACCCTATTCCCATTCCGATCGTGACGGCCGCTTGGCGGATCTTGGCGATCTCCGAGAAAAACTCATCCCGCAAGAGTTGAAGCTCCTGACGAAACAATGTCCGAGCATCTCCGACCAGCCCACCGAGAAGCCCGATGATTCCGATTATCCCGTTCCCCGTTGTGTGTGTTTCTTCTTCAGTCCTCACGGCAGCCTCCGATGTCGGGACGCAACATAACCCACTCCAGCTCCTATGGTGAGTACATCCCAGAGATACCGTCATATGATCGTTTTCGTGCGATAAGACGCTTTCCCATCTTCATGCCCTCTTCTGATCCCATCTTGACTGCGGATCATATCACGCCGACTCCAATGAGCTACTCGGTAACGCCCTAGCCCGCAGTTGCTATGAACCTCCGACGAGAAAACCCACAGGACAGGCGGCAAGGAGTTCCGACGCCCGCACCATATACCGCTCTCCTTTGCGATCGGGAACGATTGAACGCCCGGTGAGAACGTCCTCAAGCTGCAGCGCCCCCCATTCAGGCGGCATCGTGACCCACGTCTCATCCCATATCGACCCCATCGCTTCCGTCGAGCGTATAGCGACAAGCCGCGGCACAGCCACCATGACCATGTGCGCCTCATGAAGTCGCGCAAATGCGAGAAGATGGTTTGCTTCGGTTCCTTCCGTCTCCAGCGGCACGTATCGGCCGTATTCAAAGACGTCCGCGTGCATCCGGCGACAGTGAAGACCCGCCAAAATGAGGTACAGTTTGATCCGACCATCGACGGCATGGTCCATAAGGTCGCGCACCGATTCAGCCCGATCGTTGCGCAGACGGACGGCTTGCAACTCCTTCACTAATTTATTTCGAAGCGCATAGTCGACGGGACGGCGATTGTCCGGATCAACCAGATTCCAGTCCCACAGCTCGGTTCCCTGGTAAAAATCAGGAAGACCGGGTGCGGCGAGCTTGATCGTCGTCTGCGCAAGCGAGTTGATAAATCCCGCGCGCGCCGTTCGTTCTTTGAACTCCAAAAAATCGGCAAGGAACTTATTGGGCCGGCTGCGGTCCAGCACGGCGCGAACGAATCGCCGCACCCCTTCGTCGTACTGTGTGTTCGGATTGATCCAGCTCGTATGGGTTTTCGCCTCATGCGTGGCCTTCTCCATGAACTGCTCGATTCGGCGACACAGGCCGTCGTGCTCGTCGGCCGACACTTCGCCGGGCGGCCAGACACCCAACAACGTCTGATACAGCAAATATTCATCATTGGCACTGGGCACCGGCTCGCCCTCGACTTCTTCGCGGTGTCTGGCATTCCACTTCATCCACCGGGTTACCCTTGCCTTCCATTGGTCCGGAATCTCGGAAAGAACATTGAGCCGGGCGCGCGCATCTTCGCCCCGCTTCGTGTCATGCGTAGCCGTTGTCGACAATGCGTTCGGCCACTTGGCCTGTCGTTCGCTCATCCGGCTATGGAAAAGCTCCGGAGGAATGCCGAATTGCTGAGGCTCCCCCCCGACTTCATTGAGAGAGAGGAGACGATTGTAGCGATAAAAGGCCGTATCCTCGATGCCTTTGGCCGTCACCGGACTGGTGGCCTGCTGAAATTTCATGACGAAGCGCGCCGCTCCCTCGCTGTCCGACACACAGACATCATGCTGTTTCAACAACAGTCCGCTGATGAAGTTGAATACTTCGCCTCCGATGGCGGGATTGCGGCGCTTGGCTTGAGCAACGGCCTTCCGGATGAACGCGCGATCCCGTTCGCACACAGGCTCCGATCCTCCCCTGACGTACGTTCGATAGACCGGAAAGCTGGCGATGATTTCTCGAATCGCGTTCGTCAAGCTGTTGAGCGTGAAGTCTCTCGATCGCCGATCGCGCTCCGAGAGCATGTTGAGTCGATGGCCGAGCACATTGATTTCGCTCGCCATGGAGGCGCGCATGATCAGTTGTTTTGCCTCATACGCCACGTCGGCATACGTCTCCCGCCTCCCGGTTATACGGCGATACAGATGCATGAATGCCTGCTCATGAGTCTGCTCGACAAACAGTCCATTGACCGTATTGAGAAACTCGTATCCGGTCGTGCCTTCCACCGGCCAAGTCTCGGATAATGCCTCATCCTTTGCCAGAATTTTTTCCACGACGATAAAGAGCGGACGCTCCGGCGTCGCGCCGTGCGCCCATTCGCTGCGTGCCCATGCTTGGAGTTGTTGCAAATAGGCCTGCGGATCGTAGAGCCCATCGACATGGTCGATACGCAGTCCCTCCGCAATGCCATCGTGAAGCAGCTGAAAGACCACCTGGTGCGAGTCGCGAAAGACCGACGGCTCTTCCATGCGGATCGCGGCCAAATCATTGATATCGAAGAACCGCCGATAATTGATCTCTTCGGACGCGACTTCCCACCAGGCCAGTCGATAAGCCTGTTCATTCAATAGGTCATCCAGTAGATCAAAGCTGTGCGGTATACCCTGCACCCCATTAAAGAGCCGAATATTATCTTGTACGAACACGGCGACCGCCGGGCTCTCCCGCATCAATGAGGCGATCCGTTTTCGGATGACTTCCTTTTCGCGTTCACGCTCTTCGATCTTCGACTCGCTCGTGTCATCGCGTCCTGGAAAATTGCGGATCGCCGTCAGAACGCTCTGCAACTCCATCGCCGCCTCGCTCTGTTCCGTGTGGCTCCGACCCTGCAACCACTCGTCGAGTCGGTGCCCCAGCACCTTCCCCCAGGACTCGGGCGCCAACGGCAGGCGACATTCGCCGCTCCGGACCATCAAGCGTTCGTCTTCATAAACTACGGCGATGTCCTGCCGTTCCAAAACCTTGCCATATTGATCCGGCAAGATCGGCAGCAAAACCTTGTTCTTGAGCTCGGGTTTGAGCGGGCGCCAATCGATGTCGAAGGCGCGCGCATAATGCGACGCCCGACCGTTTTCCAGCACGTCGTACCACCATGGATTCACGGCTTGCGCGATACCCATGTGATTCGGCACGACATCCAGGATCAACCCCATGCCCGATTCCCGCAACTTCCGACTCCAATCATGAAAATCTTCTTCCGTCCCGAGCTCGGGGTTCAGTCGCGACGGATCAATGATGTCATACCCGTGGGTGCTGCCGGGCATCGCAGCCAGCAGCGACGAGGTATAGCAATGGGTGATCCCAAGCTCGCTCAAGTACGACGCCACCGATTCGGCGTGCCGAAATCCGAAATCACGATGGAGCTGAAGCCGATAGGTCGCAAGTGCGCGAAGGCTGGACATGGGACACAGTCAGGATGCGTATTGCACGAGCCGCCCCGGAACCTTGGTGTCGCGGGGAATAACCACCAGTCCGCTCGAGGAAACATGGCAGAGACCCTGATCCTGCACATTCCTGCAGCCGATGTCGCTGTCGGAAGGAATATTACTGAATCGGTCGGCGATCACGCGATGCAACCGCGCATGCGCCCCGATGCGTACGCCGTCCATGATGACGCACTCCTCAAGGCGCGCACCTGGCTCGATGTGGACGCCGCGGCCGATCACAGAACTCCGGATTTCAGCGTCCACGATATGACTCCTCTGACCGATCATGGATTGATCCACATACGTTCGCACGATCGACGCCATGGGCCCCTCGTATCCGGCCGAGACAATCGGCCATTCATCGTTTCGAAGATCGAACAGCGGCGTCTCCCCTAACAGATCCATATTGCTCCGCCAATAGGCATCCAGGGTGCCGACATCCCGCCAATATCCCCGCTCTTCATAGGGATGCAGACCCGGCACGTCGTTGCGCAAAAAATCGTACGCGTAGACCTTCTTGCTGCCGAGGAGATCCGGAATGATATTGCGACCGAAATCGTGGCTGCCCGGACGGGCGGCATCTCGTTCCAACGTACGCAATAACAGGGAGGTCTCGAAGATATAGTTTCCCATCGACGAAAGAGCCATGGTGGGACGACCCGGCATGGCCTTGGCCCTGGCGGGCTTTTCGTCGAATCCGACCAGCCGACTATCGGCATCGACCTCAAGAATACCGAACTGGGATGATTGCTCGATCGGCACGGGCAATGCCGCTACCGTGACTTCAGCCCCGCATTCCCGATGGAACTGGATCATCTGCGAGATATCCATCCGGAAGATATGATCCGCGCCGAATACGGCCACGACGTCGGGTCGAAAATCGGTGATTAGATTGAGGTTATGGTAGACCGCGTCCGCCGTACCTTCGTACCAGCCGCCACGCGCCCGCATTTGCGGAGGTACGACCGTAATGAACTGATCTTTGAGCCGACCGGCAATGCTCCACGATTCTCGCACGTGCTCGATCAACGACTGCGAGCGGTATTGCACCAGGACATAGTTGGCGGTGATGCCGGAGTTGAGCATGTTGCTGAGGACAAAATCGATGATGCGATACTTGCCGCCGAACGGCACGGACGGCTTGCTGCGCACCGCCGTGAGCGGCATGAGCCGCTCGCCTTTGCCTCCCGCCATAATCATGGCCAGAACTCGCACAGGTCTCATAGCGAACTCATACTAGTGGTCCGGGATTATGTCAGGTACTCGTAAGAACCCGAGCAGCCAAGGGGATGCCCGGTGCAATTTGGTGAGATTAGCCTCTTTGTGAAAATCACCTGTGTCCGTCACTCCAACACACTACAATCACCATAGATACGACCCTCAACCACAATTCCTACCACTATCCTACCCCCTACCCCTAAGAAGTCGCTACCGATAAATCGAACTAAGTCGGCCCCTCGTCGTTTTTGAAACACAGGTTATCTGACCACATTATATATTATATAATATATTATATATTTCGCTCCGGACTAGGGATGTGCCGAGGTCTGTTCAAAGGTGGAAATCCGTAGAGTAGGCTGCCTGCACAAGCAGGCCATCATTCTTGACGGAGGACACCATGTTCCACGACAGCCCCTTGTTCGAGAGATTACACCGGGCAACCCACTTGGCCCATCGACGATTTGAACGTCGAGTGGATATCTATCGTCCGAACTTCGATGTCCATAATTATCGACGGCTGCTCCAAGACTTTTGGGGGTTTTATCAACCGCTGGAGCGCAAGCTCGCCGTCCTCGCGGACCATAACCTTCCTTCATCGTATTCACAACGACGGCGCAAGGCCCCACGTTTGGAGCAGGACCTGCTGGCGCTCCGCATGACCAAGGCCGACATTGCAGCGCTGCCGTTGTGCGGACGTCTACCGGCAATTCCCACCCTTCCGCAGGTTTTTGGCGTGCTGTACATCATTGATGGAGCTGCCTTGGGTGAACGAATTGCGGCCACACATTTACATGTAGCAGGAGAACACCTAGGGATCAGTCCATCGCAAGGTGGATCATTTTTCTCCAGTTTAAGAGCATCTTATTCCCCACCCCTCGATACCTATTGGCAGGAACTTATCGCTATGACTGAGGCAATGGAAGAACCGGATCTCCAAGACATGGTTACCCAATCAGCCATGGATACCTTAGACTGCTTCGAGACCTGGCTAGACCACCGAAAGCAATCTCACCTTGCGAACTCTATGCGTACGAATTCCATGCGATGGAATTCTCAATTGGAGTTCGAATCGTTCTGTACTGAGCGATTGGGCGAGATCGATAAAGTGGCATGAAAGTCATGGTACGGGAGGAAACATATCGCGCAGCGCACAATGAGTTGGATTCTCCGTCGCCGTCAAATGGTTACACCGTACCAGATGGTTTTCTGCCACATGCTTCTGTGGACGCCATGGTGGACATCATTGAGCGCCCGCACGACTCGACACTCCACGAGAACCCGCGCATTCGGGTCTTGGTGGTGGACGATCACGTGATGGTGCGACAAGGACTGCATTGCATTCTGGAAAGCTATCCCGACATCGAAGTCGTAGGTGAAGTCGCCGATGGAAAAGAATCGCTCATCTCCGTCGAACGTGTGCGGCCTGCAGTCGTCGTCATGGATCTCAATATGCCGAGGATGAACGGCATCGACGCCACGGCAATCATCAAATCCCGCTACCCCAATATCATCGTTCTGGGGTTGTCTGTGAACGTCGGTGAAGATAACCACGCGGCCATGATTCAAGCCGGCGCGTCCGCCTTGTTGAGAAAGGAAGCTGCAGTTGACCAATTGTATGACATGATTCACGAGGCCGTCGCGACAAGGTAATGGCCCGTTACCTCTCGTGCTGACTTTACCTTCAGCGAATACATGATGGAGTCTTGCTCGAACTAGGGACGTATCTAAGTGAGGTAGACGAAGGAGACGATACTTGTTCCTCTCTTCGTCGGTGTGCGTGTTTATGATACCGGGACATTCTTCATTCTTATAGGATTCCAAGAAAGTACAGCAAGACAAGCACGCTAACCGGTACGCCCAATAGCCAGAGGATGAAATAGCGCATGATTTATCTCCCTTATGATTAATAGGTTAGCCAAGGATGGCGCTCCTGGGTTGCTTAACCGAATGAATAGCGCATCTGGCCTCCATCCATGTTTGAGGGGTATGCCCCAGCGGCAAAACTTGTGGAATCGGTGGACGAATGGGCGGTGAAGGAGGCTGAGGATCAGGTAATGGAGGTTGTGGTGGCGGAAACGGGTTGGGATCGGGAGGCATGGGATCGGGATCAGGGTCCGGACCAGGCTTATGATGTCTCTCCTTGATTATCCTCCAACAATCAACCATTATCATGGGGACAGTATAGCAATGGATCTCCGCTCAGCGACCTAGTAGCCCCCCTGGAGAGCGGCTTGCACCCAATCATTTCTTTAAGAAGACATGAAGGCGCCCGAATTGATGCACACGAGTAATGAGACATATTTCAAAGCGTAGGACGAGTTGTACGTTCGATCTGTAACAAACAGAGAAGGAGATTCGCCCATGAATACTCAGCCTATTATCTTGCTGGCGGATGATCATGTCCTTGTCGCCGAGGGGATTCAAAAACTATTGGAACCGGAATTCCAACTGCTGAGGATCGTTCCGGACGGCCGCGCTTTGCTCAAAGCTGTCGAAGAATGTCAGCCGGATGTAGTCATCGTCGATATTTCCCTCCCGCTGCTCAATGGATTGGATGCATCCCGTCAAATTTTGAAACATAACCCAGCCATCAAAATCATTGTCCTGACGATGCACTCGGAGCAGAGTTTCGTGACCGAAGCACTCCGTATAGGCGTATCGGGCTATGTGCTGAAGCAGTCGGTAGGATCAGAATTGGTGCAGGCTCTCGAAGAAGTCTTGAACGGCAACACGTTCATTTCTCCCATCGTTGCCGACCAGGGGGTACAGTCCCACGCTGATGAAGACGCTGAAGGAGCTTCCGAAGGATTCGCTCACACGCTCAGCTCGCGACAGCGGGAGGTGCTGCAGCTGGTGGCTGAAGGAAAATCCATCAAAGAAGTGGCGGCCATCTTGAACGTGTCGATCAAAACTGTCGAGTTCCACAAAACGCGGATTATGAGGCAACTCGGCATGCGGTCGGCGGCTCAGCTGACGAAATATGCAATCTCGAATGGACTCATCGCCATTCACTGACAGGATGTTGAAAAGTCCTCCAGCTTCGTTCTCACTCGCTCAGAAGCTCAACGTACGAGACAAAGTACGCTTCGCCCCTTCACTCGCACTCGCTGCGGCCTTGTTGGAAGGCCTTTTTGAACATCCTGCAGGCTAGCCCGATATGGTGAACTGCTCGATCGCTATCCGCTTATAGTGCCGTCATTCCTGAAGCGAGCGCAACGCGAATCAAATCGGACATGGTACGGACACCGAGCTTGCGGGTAATGTTGGCTTTGTGAAATTCCACGGTCTTCATCGAAATGTTGAGTTCTTTGGCGATCTTCTTGGTGGAAAATCCGTTGGCAAGCATCGAAAGAATTTGACGCTGTCGCTCCGTCAGGTCGGTCGTATAGCCTTCTGGTCGAGACCATTGGCATTCCATCGCTTCGCGAACTTCCGTATCGAGTTTGGAAGATACAAATCTTCGATTCGCCATGACACTCTGGACCGCGGAGTGGAGCTCGTCCGAAGCATCCTGCTTTAACACATAGCCCATTGCTCCCACACGAAACCCCTCGCTGACCGCAATCGCTTCGGTCAACATCGTGAGAAAGATGATTCTAACCGTGGGCGCGAGGTTTTTCAGCTGTCGAGCCGTTTCAAATCCGCTCATCCCAGGCATGTTGGCGTCAAGCAATACGATGTCCGGCAACAATTTCTCGACCTGCTCCAGCACTTGCTGCCCGGTCTGTGCGGTCCCAACCACCGAAAAGTTCGGCTCCAGTAATTGCTTCACGCCCTCCAAAACCAACGGGTGATCGTCGGCAAGCAGAATTCTCGCACTATACATGACAGTTACCTTGCCTCATACGGCCAACCTGTTTCGGCTTAACATCACGTCCGTGCAATCGTTCAAGGATTGACCTTACCCCTAGAGGACTCTGATATTATGGCAGCTGCTACAGAATCATTCGACTAGGGGATTCCCTAGCCCATATTATTCATAAGCCCGCTGGCCCAGCAGGCTAATTACGCGATCGATCTCGGCTCTTCACGCGAGGAAGGAATGTGCGCCCCTGTCCGGGCAAGCAGTTCCTTTTGCAAGGCTTCGATATCGGCCTTTGCGCCTAACACGAGCTCTTCAACCTTGTGTTCACTCTCCGGACCCGGCACATGGGAAAACTCATGGCAGTCTTCATACGCCTGTTCTGTCGTGCCTGTGGCTCTGATCACCATGCCGGCGATCACCCCTCCGCCAATGGCGATGATGAGCGTCATCGCCATGCCCACGAGTTGCACCCCGACAACACTCGGAACGACGGCGATCGCGCAGAGTCCTCCCAATAGGCCGGGCATCCCATGGAGATTGTGCACGCCGCAAGTATCGACCAATTTGATTTTTGATTCCAGCATGGGCTGAATAAAGACGAACCCTATCACTGAGAGCACACCGGAAAGCAATCCGATACCAAACGCTCCGGTGGGACTCACAAGGTTACAGGTCGCGCCGATGGAGACTCCACCCGCCAACGTCGCATTGGCCATATCCACCATCGAGGTTTTCCCATGATGAAAATATGTGCTGAGAAAATAGGTGGCAAGCGTCGCTCCGCTCAGAGCAAGGATCGTATTCACGATGGTTTGGGGCATTTGTTCGAATGGCACAATCGCGGTTGCAAAACTCGGCCAAAACATCCACAGAACCATGGAACCGAGCATCGCGAACCGATCAGACGTCGGATCGGATTCGATCGGTTGACTCCGCTGCTGCGCAGTCGTCAGAACCAGCGACGCGGCCAATCCGAAATAGGCGCCGAATGCGTGGATGATGATCGAGCCGGCCGAATCCTGAAATCCTTTGGTAAGCCCCAAGCCATTGTCCAACACCAAATATTCGTTGAGTGCATAGAGAGGCACCAGCAGCAGCGTGAGTACGGCATACTGAAACACCCGCAGACGCCCGAGCACCGCCCCCATCGCGATCAACGCTGTCGCCACGGAGAATTCGGCCAGCATCAGTGTCTCGACCGATTGGGCTTGTATCGTATGCCCCACTATCCCGTTGGCGCGCAAAAACATGTAGAGAGGCAATCCGGTTGCGACGACGAGATAGGTGCCGCTCGTTGCCCCGAAGCCATACCGTCGGACGAACACCATGAGAAATCCGAAACCGACCAACAACATGGCCAGGATGTGAATCGAGTAAAGATATTGCGCGACCAGGCGTGCCTCATTGACGGCACCAGCCGGCTCCTCGGCACCGACCCAACTCGTGCCACACAAGAGAAACAGGCTTGCTGTGCTGAGCATCTTCAACCAGAAGCTGTTCTGCATTGAGTCCTCCTTGGACAGTAGGAGTGAATGGGGGGCTACAGGGCTGGCAGTGTACTCCACTAGCAAGCGCCCTTGTCAAACCCCACCTAAGACTTACTCACAGGGGCGGTAACAAAAATAGTAGTCTCAATGAGTCAGCAAGGAGCGCGGGAACAACGACGAAGTAGGCGATAAACCAAACGAAGTACTGGTTTCCCAGCGGAAATCTGTGGTTTACAAGCAAAGACGTAGTGGCCGATGTGTCATTCGTCATTGGGGAAATCAGGTAGTCGCTTGTCCCATAGGGGCGCGTCCGGTCACGCTTGTACTCGGTAGACTACCGCCGTCCAAACTGTTCACCGCTTTTTGTGCTCGACCAGACGGCGACCACCTTATCCCATGCCACCTACAGCACCTGCTTCGCGACACCATTTTTTACGGCCCGCTAGACAGCAGACCTTCCCTGAGTATAATGACATTCAATTCATACGTCTGACTCGGACTTCTGGCACTGCTCGCCGCTCATGCAACTCTGTAAAGGATCATCCATGTCGAATACGTTGAAACAGGTGCTCACAATTGCAGGCTCGGATTCAGGCGGAGGCGCAGGTATCCAGGCGGACATCAAAGCCATGTCCGCTAACGGCGTCTTTGCCATGTCTGTGCTTACGGCGGTCACCGCTCAGAATACTGAAGAGGTCACCGATGTCTTCGAATTGCCCGCGTCCATCATCGCATCACAGATCGACGCAGTCTTCGATGATTTCGACGTTGCGGCGGTGAAGACAGGGATGTTGTCTTCAGCGACAGTCATTGAGGTGGTCGTGAAGATGTTGAAACCTCAAAACGTCGTGAATCTGGTCGTAGACCCCGTGATGATCTCTAAGAGCGGTCATTCTCTCCTGCAGCCGGACGCCATTGAGGCCGTCAAGGCGAAGTTGCTTCCACTTGCCTTGGTCGTGACACCGAACGTGCATGAGGCACAGCAGCTGTCTGGGATTGAAATTGCCTCATTGGCCGATGCCCGACGAGCGGCCAAGGTGATTCATGGCTTCGGATGCAAGCATGTTCTGATCAAGGGGGGTCATCTGCTCAATGAACGGGCGACTGATCTGCTCTATGACGGACGGTTTTTCAACGTCTTGAAGGGAGAGTTCATCGAGAGCCGCCATACTCATGGCACCGGCTGCACGTTCGCCTCTGCATTGGCCGCTCATCTTGCGCGAGGGAGATCCGTCTTAGATTCTGCGCAAGCCGCCAAGTCCTATGTCACCGAAGCGATCCGACATGGCTTAGCGATCGGCCACGGACAAGGTCCGACGGACCATTTTTATTTCCTAGAGCGATAACACATGCCGAGGTCCGCTCGAACTATTCCCCCTCTCACATTCTGCGTCATGGGTTTCGGTTGGCTGGTGCTTGCGTCGATTGTCGGCATGGCAACCCTGGTCGGACTGGTTCATAGCACCCCGTTACCGGCGTGGGTCAGGGCGCTCCATGTCCATGCAGTCCTGGTCGGCGGTATAGCTCAGATCATTCTCGGCGGATTTCTCCTGCTCATCCCTCAACCGAACTCGGCAAACCGAAAAGACGCAGACTCCCATCCCTTCACATTTTGGGCAATGAACGGCGGCTTGATTGGAATGCTCATGGGGTTCTGGCTGCACCGGTACCTGGTCATAGGTGTGGCAGGCTTCGTGGTGATTGCCGCATTTTTTCTGTCATCCACACGATTTGGATACATGCGAACCTTGCCTGGAGGTTCTCAATCAAAGAGCCTTGGTATTACGCGCTCTCCCTCTTCTGCCTTGTGGACGGATCGGCCTGCGGAGAAATCATGGCGCTCGGGCACCTTCCGGAATCCTATGGCTACGTGCGCCTCGCGCACATTCACCCACCTGGTGGTGATCGGCTTTGTAGTCTTGGTCATCATCGGGATGCTGCACCAGCTTCTGCCGGCGGTCTGGAACCGTCCACTCGTGAGCCCCACGCTTGCCCGGATAGGAACGATCTTGATACCGATAGGCGTGACCGTCTTGATCGGTGGATTCTTAAATTCATCGATCCCGATTGAACTGACCGGCGGCGCCGTTCTTTTCATCGGTGGGATTCTCTGGACCGGCAGTCTGTTTCGAACGTGGCTCTCTTCAACCCTTACCGGCAGCGCCGCCTCGGATCATCTCTTCGTCAGCGCCTTCTTTTTCATCTTCACTATTATTCTCGGCGTGCTAGTCGGAGCAAATAATCTCGGAGATCATCCGGTGTTATCCTATGGCAGACTCCACCTTGTGGCCTACACGCATATGGCATTCATCGGCTTCGTCATGAATGCCATCATGGGCGCATTCTCCTACCTGATTCCGATCATCCTTGCGACCGATCGCATTTCGAGTCATAAGAAGCGAGGGCGCTATCTTGACCGGCTCACGAGCATGATGAACCGCTGGAGTACCGTTCAAATCGCCACACTCAACTTAGGAACCATGGGACTCGGCATCTTGGCGGCGCTGACCTGGAATGTGCCGCTGACCTCAATCTACATCCTGGTTGCAAGCTGGACCAGCCTCAGTCTCCTGATGACCGGCTTGACCCTCTTTTCAGTCAAGCTGACCTCGATCATCGCCAAGAAACCGGACCAGCTTCGGACAGGACAGATCTCCACCGACGAACTCAAGCTCACGGCCTGACTTCTGATTGGTTCAACTCTCATTCTGATCTCAAACACCGACTCTGATACAATCCTTCTGTGGAAGAACGGTTCTCATTTCTCGATCCACACGGCCATCGGATAGCCGCCATCTTGACCGTCCCCAATGGAGGGACGGACAAAATTTCCATCCTGTGTCACGGGTTTCTTTCATCGAAAACCAGCTCGACGAACAATGCACTGACCCGCATGGTGGTCGGTCAGGGCATCGCCACTTTTCGCTTCGACTTCTTCGGCCAGGGGGAAAGCGAGGGACCGTTCGATCAGATCACGATCAGCTTGGCAGTTGAACAAGCACATAGAGCGGTCGAGCTCATGAAAGATCGCGGGTATCGGTACATCGGCCTGATGGGATCAAGTTTCGGCGGCCTGGTCTCGATTCTGACTGCTTCGCAACGGACGGACTTGACCTGTCTCGCCCTGAAATGTCCCGTCGTCGATTTCGCCGAGGAACTACGACTCGAATTCGGAGATGATGGAATGGCGCAATGGAAGGCCACCGGCACGATTCCGAACATCATGGGCGGCCTCGACCGAATTGCGCTCCACTATGCCTTTTATGAAGATGCTCTTCGGCAGATCGCCTACGTCCCCGCACGATCGATCACGGCTCCAACCGTCATTGTGCAGGGCGACCAGGACGAGCATGTCCCGCTTCATCAGAGTCGCCAGCTCTACGAAGCGCTGCGGGTCAAGAAACATCTCGAGCTATTACCCGGTGCCGACCATCAGTTTACGAAGGGTGCAGACTTCACGCAGATGACACAGGTCATCGCCGATTGGCTAATACAACACCTGTCGACCACTCAGTCATAACTAACCTGCCGAAAGATTCAGCTTGTGCGTTGCATCATGTCCATGTTCTGCGAGAAAAGCACGGAGGCGGCATGGGAGGTGCGCATCGACGAGAAATTTCACGTCAAAGCCAGATGAACACTTTTGGCTGCCAACATCTTCCGTGAAAACTCAAGGCAGGCCAAAATATCGTCTCGCTCCAAGTCAGGAAACTCAGCCAAGACCTGCTCCCCGGAGTGACCTCAGTTCGCTGGACCTTAGACGCCTGCGCGGCTCAAGGTGATTTGCGCTACTTTTCAGCCGTAGGCGCGAGATTGAGATCAACCTCCCCGCTTTCATCGAAGGGAATGGTGAAGCTACTGGGTGCTTGGGCGAAGGCCTTGCCCTTGAGTCGATAGCGGACCTTGGTGATGCCGGAACTGACCCCTTGCATCTGGCGTAAAAAACTGCCGATGCCGGTAATCACCTCGGCAGTGAGGACCTCGGAGCCGAATCGCGGAACGGTCAGGGCCTGACCGGACATTCCGTTGCCGAACGCTTTCTCAAATGAAGCTCCCCGCAGCAAGCTGCGGGGTATCACAGAACTAAAACATTCGGAGCTGCCGGAGATCGTCGTGAGGCTGCCCTTGCCGCTGCACATACCGTTCGACGGTCTGCCAGTTTGCC
>Ga0134126_10000915_pt1 | contig 37308 bp, 36 predicted proteins | sample KB31752_FD_96881 | JGI IMG/M metagenome (GOLD analysis project Ga0134126, IMG submission 96881) | Terrestrial soil microbial communities with excess Nitrogen fertilizer from Kellogg Biological Station, Michigan, USA - KB3-175-2 | ecosystem: Environmental > Terrestrial > Soil > Unclassified ...
ATGCGCTCGATCCGGCAATCGTGCCGGCCTTTGCGCTGTGCCGCGAAGCGGGGCGGCGCACGCTGGCGATGCGGCATTTCGACGTGCAATTGATCGGCGGAATCGTGCTGCATCAGGGCAAGATTTCGGAAATGAAGACGGGGGAAGGAAAGACGCTGGTGGCGACGCTGCCGGCATTCTTGAATTCGCTGACGGGGCGGGGCGTTCACATCGTGACGGTGAACGATTACCTGGCGCGGCGCGACGCGGAATGGATGGCGCCGATCTACAAGATGCTGGGGCTGACGGTGGGCGTGATCGTCCACGATTTGGACGACGTGCAACGGCGGGCGGCCTACGCGGCGGACATCACCTACGGCACCAACAACGAATTCGGATTCGACTACCTGCGCGACAACATGAAATACGATTTGAAGGATTGCGTGCAGCGGGGGCACCAGTTTGCGGTGGTGGACGAGGTGGACTCGATCCTGATTGACGAGGCCCGCACGCCGCTGATCATTTCCGGGCCGGCCGAGGAATCCACGGACAAGTACTACCGCATAGACAAGATCATCCCCAAGCTGATCAAAGAGATTGATTACACGCTGGACGAAAAGCAGCGGACGGCGACGCTGACCGAAGAAGGCGTCTCGAAATGCGAGCGGCTGCTGGACCTGGGCAACCTGTACGATCCGGCGAACATGGAGCTGATCCACCACGTATACCAGGGATTGCGCGCGCATGCGCTGTTTCAAAAGGACGTGGATTACGTGGTGAAAGAAGGCGAAGTGGTGATCGTGGACGAATTCACCGGGCGGCAAATGCCGGGGCGGCGGTGGTCAGACGGGCTGCACCAGGCGGTGGAAGCGAAGGAGGCGGTGAAGATCGAGCGCGAGAATCAGACGCTGGCGACCGTCACCTTCCAGAATTATTTTCGGATGTACAAGAAGCTTTCGGGCATGACGGGCACGGCGGAAACCGAAGCGGCCGAGTTCCACAAGATTTACGGGTTGGACGTGGTGGTGATCCCCACGAATAAGCCGCTGATCCGGCACGAATTTTCGGATGTGGTCTACCGAACCGAGCCGGAGAAATATCAGGCGGCGGTGGAAGGCATCCTGCAGGACGATGGCAGCCGGGCGGGCGGCATCCGGCAACATTTCGAGAGCGGGCAGCCGGTGCTGGTGGGCAGCATCTCGATCGAGAAATCGGAAAAGATCGCGGAACTGCTGAAGAAGAGCGGGATTCCGTTCCAGGTGCTGAACGCGAAACAGCACGAGCGCGAGGCGAAAATTATCGCGCAGGCGGGGCGGAAGGGCGCGGTGACCGTCTCGACGAACATGGCCGGGCGCGGAACCGATATTTTATTGGGCGGGAATCCGGAAGCGATGACGCGCGAATACTGCCTGAAGAACAAGCTGGCGATGCCGTATGCGCCGGCGGGGGCCGTGATCGGCGGGGCGGCGGGGGCGGAAACACCGGCGCAAGCGGATGCGGGGAACGGCGCGAATGGAACGAATGGGCCGAGTGGACCGGGGGGAGGGGGCGAAGCGGCAACCGCGACGGCCGTGGCGACCGATCAGCCGATGGTGCTCTTCCAACAGGAGGGCAAGATTTATCAGGTGCCGCTGGATCAGTGGAAGCCGATGTATGACCAGTTCGCGAACCAGTGCCGCGCCGAACGCGAGGAGGTGATCGCGCTGGGAGGGCTGCACATCCTGGGAACGGAACGGCATGAGGCGCGGCGCATTGATAACCAGCTTCGCGGGCGCGCGGGGCGGCAGGGCGATCCGGGGGCGTCGCGATTTTTCCTGTCGCTCGAAGACGACTTGCTGCGGATTTTCGGCGGAGAGCGCGTGAAGGCGCTGATGTACCGCCTGGGCATGAAGGAAGGCATCCCGATTGAATCGCGGCTGATCAGTAAGCGAATTGAGAACGCGCAGAAGGCCGTGGAGGCACAGAACTTCGAAGCGCGGAAGCACCTGCTGGAATACGACGACGTGATGAACAAGCAGCGGGAGACGATCTATTCGCTGCGGCGGTCGTTTCTGGAGGGGCGCGATCAAAAGGAGTTCGTGGTGGAGCGCGCGGAGGCGATTGCGGATTCGCTGGTGGCAACGTATTGCCCGCGCGAGCAGCATCCGGATCAGTGGAATGTGACGCAGTTCGGGAACGAGGTGCTGAATCAATTCGGGCTGGAGGTGAAGGCCGCGGGGCTGGACCTCGCGAATGCGACGCACGACGATCTGACCGCGTTGCTGGCCGAGAAGGTGAAGGGGCGCTACGAGGAAAAGGAAAAGTTATTCGGCGAGCAGACGCTGCGCTGGCTGGAACGGCACATCCTGCTGGATATCGTGGACGCGCAATGGAAAGACCACCTGCTGACGCTCGATCACCTGAAGGAAGGCATCGGGCTGCGCGGCTACGGGCAGCGCGATCCGCTGGTGGAATTCAAGAAGGAAGCGTTCACGCTATTTGAGGACATGATGGACCGCATTGATACCGAGGCGGTGCGGTTCCTTTTCCTGATGCAGCCCGCGCGGCCCGAGCAGGAAGCCAAGCAGATCGAACAGCGGCAGCGGCGGCAGCAGCAGAATTTGCAGTTCCAGGCAGGGCCCGCGCAGGCCGAGGCGCCGAAGCCGGTGCGCTCCGGCGCGAAGATCGGGCGGAACGATCCGTGCCCCTGCGGTTCGGGCAAGAAGTACAAGAAATGCCACGGTATCGAGGCGTGAATCGCCGGTCGCACGCGGCATCGAATTTCTCTCCACGATCCGAAAATAATGTGCTAGCCTCTGCGGCCAGAGAAGCCCTTCGCCCGAAGGAGTGCGCATATGACGCAAACCATCGTGGGAAATTGCCGCCGGGAAAGCTGCGCGCGGCCGATTCCCGCGGGGCTGGCCGGCGAGCGGCTGTGCGTGGATCATTTTCTGGATGAAGCGTTCGTACGCACCGATCATGCGCTGGAAAGCTACCGGCAGGGCTGGGGTATGCCGGAGGGCACGCTCGAAACGCTGCTTTCGGACGCGCTGGCCGTGGTGCAAAACCTGGAAGCCGGCGCGGACCTCCCCGAGCCGGGGCAGCGCGACCGGATGCTCGAGTTGCTGCTCGTGCTGGCGAATCTGCACGAGTGTGCTGCGCGGCAGCCCGGCGCAATTCGGCGGCTGGCCTGACGCGGCGCGCGATGTGGTCACACCGCACCTACGCGCGCCGACCGCGAGTGATTTGCCGGCGAGCACGGCGCGAAGGCGTTAACTTTCCTGCTGCTCTGCACCTTGTTGCATGTTGCATTTCGCCGCTGGGCAACGCAATCTCAAGCTTATCTCGAGCGTGCGTGTAGCTTATCCATGGCTTATTTGTAGCTTATTTGTAGTTTGCGGGACAGTAGTTTGCGGAATCCAGCGATGACCGAATACAAGAAGCAGGATCCCTTCAAGCCGCAACAACCGCAGATTCCCGGCGTGAAGCCGAAGGCCGAGCCGAAGCCGCACGCGGAAGCCGCGGCGATTGCTGACGAACCATCGAAAGATGGGCCGCTGCCGCTGTGGGTGACGGTGGCGGCGGTTGCGTTCCTTGTGCTGGTGGTGGGATTGGGATGGTGGGCGGTTGCTTCGCCGCATCGCGCGACAACTGATGCCGGGCAGGATGCCGCCGCGGCGACGGATCAAGCGCCGGCTGAGCCGACAAGCACAAAGGTGCCCGTGAGCCCGCCGGGGGCGATTGCATCGGTGGCGGAGATGCAGCGGCCGTGGTCGGCGAAGCGGTTCGTGTTCGCCGGGCCTGCCGGCAAGGTGCCGGCAATGGCCGTGAAGCTGCCGAGCGGGGATTATTGGGGCTTCGCGCTGAAGGAACCGTACGGCGATTGCCAGCTCGAGTACGTCAGCAGCATGGAGACGCTCGCCTCGAAATACCACTTCAGAGCAAGCCATCCGATGGTCGGCGATCCGTGCACCGGGACGGTGTATGACCTGGCGCAGTATGGGAATGCGCCGGGCGGATTGGTGCGCGGCGCGATTGTGCAGGGGACGGCGCTGCGTCCGCCGCTGGCGATTGAAATTGCCGCGCGGGGCAAGGATGTGGTTGCGGTGCGGATGGAATAACCGCCAAGTCTTTCCTTCATTGTTTTTCCTTCATTTCGGGCACTTTATTCATGGCGCAGGGCGGCGAGCGGGTCCAGGCGCGACGCGCGGCGGGCGGGAATCCAGCAAGCCGCGAAAGCCACGGCCGCGAGCAGGGCCGCTACACCGACAAACGTAGCCGGATCATCCGCTGAAACGCCAAAAAGCATGTGAGCGATCACGCGCGTGGCAACGAGCGCGCCGGCGATACCAACCGCGAGCCCAGCGGCCAGAATGGCGGCGCCGCGGCTCAGAATCAGCGAAAGGATGTGGCGCCGCTGCGCGCCGAACGCGATGCGGATTCCGATTTCGTTCGTCCGCTGGACAACCTGGAACGAAAGCACGCCGTAGATTCCCACACACGTGAGCGCGAGGGCCAGAAGGGCGCATGCCGCGCAAAGGGTGCCGATCAGGCGGTCCTGGTGAAGCGATTCGTTCAACTGGTGGCGCATGGTGGTGAGGTTCTCGATGGTAACGGAGCGGTCGAGCGAATGGACCAGGTCTCTCACCGCGGGCGCCAGCGCCGCAGGACTTCCGCTGACGCGAACGTCGAACGTTCGAAATCGAGTGGCCCGCGCGTAAGGAAGGTAGATGAAGTCCGTGGGCTTTTGGCGAACTCCTAAAAAGGCGGAGTCAGCGGCAACCCCGACGATCTGCATAGGCGGGCGGTTCCCTTCGACAAACTTAAAGGTTTGGCCGACAGGATTCCGTTGGCCAAAGTAATGCTGCGCCATGGTGCGGTTGATGATTGCGAATCGCGGCGGCTGCGACGCGCCATCCCGGGGCGTGAAGGCGCGGCCTTCAAGGAGCGGGATGCCCATGGTTTCAAGATAGCCGGGAGAAACTTCGTTGAAGAACACGTGGGCTTGAGCGGGCGATTCCGCGGGATGGCCTTCAACCGAGACGTTGATTCCGATGCCGTCGCCGGTGAGCGGCGTGAGCGCGGAATAGGCGGCGGCGCGAGCGCCCGGGAGATGCTTCGCTCGGTCGAGCAACTGTTCGTAAAACGCGGGGCTTGAGGGCTGCCCCGTGAGGGTGATCACCAGCAGGTGGTCCGCGTCGAAACCGAGATTGTGCGTCTCGAGATTGAATAAGCTATGCAGCAGGAGGCCGGCGGCCGCCAGCACGACGGCGGAAATCGCGATTTGCGCGGCCAGCAAGATGCTGCCCGTGGTGGAGCGCGAGGGCGCGCTTGTCGCATTGGGCCCGGCAACCTTCAAATCGGCCGCGAGATTGCCGCGAGTGGAGAGAAGCGCCGGGATCAGGCCCGAAAGCAGGATGGTGACGATCAGAACCGCCGCGGAAAAGGCGAGGATCGGGGCGCCAATAGAGGCATCCAGATGCACCGGGAGTTCCTTGGTGGAAAGAGCCGCGGCGAGCGATTTGGCGGCCCATGCCGCGGCGAGCACGCCGGCTATCGCCCCTGCGCATCCAAGGAGAGCGGCCTCGACGAGAATTTGGCGGACCAGCGGCCAGCGGCCCGAGCCGAGCGCGGCGCGAATGGTCAATTCGCGGCGACGGCTGATCCCCCGCGCGAGGAGAAGGCTGGAAACGTTGACGCACGCGATGAGCAGTACGAGGGCGACGACGGCCATAGATATTTCCGCGGCGAGTTGAAATTTATTGCGCACCGGCGAGAGCCCGTGCGCCGCGGGTTCGATCACGAGGCCGGTCATATCCTGTTTTTTTTCAATGGGTGGCAGCGTCGAATCGCGAACCGTCTCCTGATAAATCGGGGCGAGCGCCACGCGAGCGTGCTCGAGTGATATTCCCGGCTTGAGCCGCGCGAGGACAACCACCCAAGGGGGCGAGTCGCCCTGGTTCGGGGCTGGCAGGTAAAGGTCTGACTCGCGGCCGACCTCCGTGCCGAAGAAACCGGGCGGCGCGACACCGGCGATCGTGAAGAGGTGGTTCACAAGCGGATGGTATGACCAGCCGGAGTTCTGGATCGAAATCGCCTGGCCGATTACAGCGGGATTTGAGCGGAAAGCCCGCCGCCAATAGGAGTAGCTGAGCACGGCAAGGGGAGCGGCCGAGGACGCTCCGCCGTCCTGCGCGGTGAAAAAGCGGCCAAGATAAGGGCGCAGCCCGAGCACGGTGAAATAGTTCGCGGAGACGACCTCGCCCGATGCCGAAGAAGGTTGGCCGCCGAGCTCGACGTCATACGGTTCGGACGTCGTGAATGCCAGTACGCCTGAAAAAACGCGGTTCTCGTCGCGATAATGCCGGTACGCCTGGAGCTCAGAGATTACGGCGGTGTCGTAATCCTGGGACTGCGGAACGCCGCCGTTGCCTAGGAAAACAAGCGCGTCTGGATCCCGAACGGGCAACTTGCGAACCAGCAGCGGATCGAGGAGCGAAAAGATCGCGGTGTTCGCGCCAATGCCCAGGGCGAGGGTGAGAATTGCGACGATGGTGAAGCCTGGGCCACGGCGCAACTGGCGTAAAGCGTAGCGCGCGTCCCGCCATAATGTTTCGAGGGGCGCGAAGGTCCACATTTCGCGGCAGCGCTCTTTTAGCAGCGTGGCATTGCCGAATTTGCGGCGGGCCGCGGCGCGGCTTTCGGCGTTGCCTGTACCTGCCGCGCGATTTTTCTGTTCGCGCATTTCGAGATGGAAGCTCAGCTCCTCTTCGAGGTCGCCGTCTAGCTTGCGCCGGTTCATGAGGGCTCGGAGCTTTAGTCGCGTCGCCGCGAGCCATTCGCGCCACATGCGTCACCCCTCTGGTGAATCGTATTCGCCGATCCGGCGCCGCCTTCGAACGTCCCGCTGGCAGGCCGGCAACTACGCCGGCTCGATAATTCGCGCGATCGCGGCGGCCATGCGGCTCCAGTGCGCCGTCTCGGTCGCGAGCTGCTTGCGCCCAGTGGCGGTGAGCCGGTAATACTTCGCACGACGATTATTTTCAGAGGCTCCCCATTCGGAGGCGAGCCATCCGCGCAGTTCGAGGCGGTGCAGCGCCGGGTAGAGCGCACCTTCTTCGACGCGCAGCACGTCGTCCGTCGCCTGATGAATGGATTCCGCGATGGCGTAGCCGTGCATGGCGCCGCGGCTGACCGTCTTCAGGATGAGCATATCGAGGGTGTCGCGAAGAAGGTCGCCACGCGGATCATTTTCGGGCTTACCCATAAGGACGTTAGGGAGAATGCCTTTTTATCGCATGGGGCGCAAGGGATTTCTGCCGGGCGGAATGGGCGTATGGGCTTCGAGGCGGGCGGGTACAGGTGGCGGGGACGGGGTTTTGGTGCGTTTGCCGTATTGCGCGGGGGACCGGCCGACGCCGATGCTGGATCGAGACTGCACATTCGAGAGCATTTCCCATGGCACAAACGGCAGCGGATACGATGGTAGAGATTCTGATTGATTGGGGCGTGGACACGATTTTTGGCCTGCCCGGCGACGGGATCAACGGAATCATGGAGGCGCTGCGCACGCATCAGGACAAGATGCGGTTCATTCACGTGCGGCACGAAGAGGCGGCCGCGTTCATGGCCTGCGCGTATGCGAAATACACGGGGCGGCTGGGCGTGTGCCTGGGGACGTCTGGGCCGGGAGGCATACACCTGCTGAATGGGCTTTACGACGCGAAGCTGGATGGGCAACCGGTGCTGGCGATTACGGGGCACACCTATCACGATCTGATTGATACGCATACGCAGCAGGACGTTGACCTGGACCGGCTATACGAGGACGTGGCCGTCTACACGACGCGAGTAATGGGCGCGACGCACATCGCGAACGTGACCGAGCTGGCGATACGCAAGGCGCTGAATTTCCGCGGGGTGGCACACCTGAACTTCCCGGCTGATTTGCAGGAGGAGAAATCGGATAAGCGTTCGCCGCGGAACGTGGCGCAGCACGCGTCTGGCGCGCCGGCCTTCAGCCCGAGGTTGCCTTCGGAGGTGGACGTCAGCCGGGCGGCGGAGGTGCTGAATTCGGGAAAGCGCGTGGCGATCCTGGCGGGGCAAGGGGCGCTCCAATCCGGCGCGGAACTGATCGAAATCGCCGAAAAGCTGGGCGCGCCGATTATCAAGGCGCTGCTGGGCAAAGCCGCGGTTCCGGACGATTCGCCCTATACGACCGGGGGTATTGGACTGCTGGGCACGAAGCCTTCGCAGGAGGCGCTCGAGGAATGCGACACGCTGCTGCTGGCCGGCTCGTCCTTTCCGTATATCGAGTTTTATCCGAAGACCGATCAGGCGCGAGCGGTGCAGATTGATATTGATCCTACGCGGATCGGGCTCCGCTATCCGGTGGAGGTGGGGATCGTGGCGGACTGCAAACGGGCGCTGCAGATGCTGCTGCCGCGGTTGAAACGGAATGAGAACCGGTCGTTCCTCGAGACGGCGCAGAAGGGCATGGCGGAATGGTGGGAGCTGATGGAACAACGCGGCACGAGGCCCGATAAGCCAATGAAACCGCAGGTAGTTGCGTGGGAACTGGGGAAGCGGCTATCGAGCAACGCCATTGTTTCGTGCGATTCGGGGACGATTGCCACTTGGTTCGCGCGGCAGATTCCCGTGAAGCAGGGGCAGATGCACTCGCTTTCGGGAACGCTGGCGACGATGGCGAACGGGCTGCCGTATACGATTGCGGCGCAGATCGCACATCCCGAACGGCAATGCGTGGGATTCGTGGGGGATGGCGGATTCACGATGCTGATGGGGGAATTCGCGACTGCGGTGAAGTACAAGCTGCCGATCAAGATAGTAATCGTAAAGAACAATACGCTTGGGCAGATCAAATGGGAGCAGATGGTGTTCCTGGGGAACCCGGAATACGGCTGCGACCTGAACCCGATTGATTTCGCGGCGTTTGCGCGGGCGTGCGGCGGCAGCGGCTTTACCATCGAGGACCCAGCGCGATGCGGGGCGACGCTCGATGAGGCGCTGAACACGCCAGGGCCCGTGGTGATCGAGGCGGTGGTGGATCCGTTCGAGCCACCCTTGCCGCCGAAGGTGAATTCGCGGCAGGCGCTGAAGTTCGCGGAGGCGCTGGCGCGCGGGACGCCAAACCGCAAGAAGATGGTTCTTACGATCGGCTCGGATACGGTGCGCGAGCTTGTGTAGGTCGCGCGCCTAAAAGCCGTTCAGAAGGGCGCCTTGGCGCTGAAACACAAAGAGGAGGACAACCATGGCGGAACAAACCAGGGAAAATCGGTGCGATTGCGGAAGGAACTTCGAATCCACCAGTGAGCTGAGGGAACACCAGAAAAACTGCAAGACGGCGCAACAGCACAAGCGGTAGAGAAGGAAGTCGCGTCGCGGCAGGGCTAGGACGTGCCTGGCTGCGACGCGATGCTGCGGCCGCAAAGCAATGTCCGCGGATCGGATAACCGGTCCGCGGACACTGCGAAGTAGACCCCCGTCTGCCCCCGCTTGCTAACTCAGAAGATTTTAGTGGTGGGCCATCGCCGCGGCTGGTTCGTGCAGGCTCGCGGCCAGGGCTGCGCCCCGAGCTGCGCGGGCGGCAGCGGCAGGGCGAACCTCTTCGGCAAACATAACGTCTTCGGCGCCCGTGCGGGCGAGCACGTCATAGGCATGCTCGGTTTGCTCCGGGGAGACGGAGCGGACGCACAAAAGGAGGCCGCCGTTGCGCAGGCGGGACTCATAGCGCTCGGCTTCGTAGCCGGGGACGCCTAGGCTGATGAGCGCGCCAGAGACGACGCCCGTTCCCGTAGGATTGATATAGGTAAGCCAGCCGAGGGTGCCGCCGATCAAGGGCTGCACTTTTCCGGGCTGCGCCGGAGCGGCTGCATCGCCGTCATCGGGCATCGTGCGGGAGACGGCCTCTTCGGGGAACAGGACGGAAATATCGCCGTTGCGGAAGCCTGAGGCTTTCAATGCGTCTACGCCCGTTCTCAACGTACCAAAACTCGAAAAAACACCGAAGGTTGAAGCCTTTTTTGCCGTCATCGCGATCTCCTCTTTTCAGCAACTCTGGGTTGCGGCATCAAGCAACTCCGGGTCGCCGCCACCATGGGGTACAGGGTGGCAAAATTAAGCCCGCTTCGAGATACGAACAATACGGCGAAACACCGAGTTCAATCTCGGAGAGCCCTGTACCGTTCGCCACCGGTGAAAAAGTAAACGGGCCAGGAGCGGCGCACCGCCTTCTGCCGCAGAGCTACGGCAACCACCCGATGGCGCGGGCACGGGATATCGGCGAGTGTAGACGGGATTCAGGCGGCGCATTCCGCCGCGGGAGGCTCTATGCCAGGTCATTTGCAGGGTTCGACTTCCGGTTCCGATGCAGGGCAACGGGCAGGGCAGATGGCGAATGGCGAGGACGCCGCGCCGCTGATTGAGCCCGCCGACGGGGAGCCTACTACGGAGCTTCCGCCGGTGGCGGAATCGCAGCGGGTGAAAATGCCCATTCAGGGGCCGGGCAAGAAGGCTCCCCCGCGGCGAAGGGAACGTCGCGCCGAAAGCAGAAGTGAAGACAAATCAACAAAATAGGATGGAGCTATGAGTGAAATTAACTTGCGGCAACTTCGCGTAGCGATACTTTCCGGCGAAAATTTCGAAGAATCCGAGCTAATTGAGCCGCGGAAGGCCTTGCAGGCGGCGGAGGCGAAGGTGGTGGTTGTCTCGCCGAAGCCGGGGAAGATTCGTGGCGTGAAGCACGATGAAAAGGGGCAGGAGGTCTACGTGGATCTTGTGCTGGATCAGGCGGATCCGAACGATTTTGACGCGGTGATGCTCCCCGGCGGGGCGTTGAATGCCGATTCGCTGCGCATGGAGCCGAAAGTCCAGGAGTTTCTGCACCGAATTGAGCACGCCAGGAAACCAATGGCCGTGATCTGCCATGCGCCGTGGCTGCTGATTTCAGCCGGGCTGGTGAAAGGGCGGACGCTGACCAGCTATCACACCATCCAGGATGATATTCGAAATGCCGGCGGGAAATGGGTGGATCGGGCGGTGGTTTTGGACCGGAACTGGGTTACCAGCCGGCAGCCGTCGGATATCCCGCAATTCAACGAAGCAATGGTCGGGTTGTTCGGGGAACGGAAGGGCATGGCACAGGGCGCGTGACGCCCGCGCGCGGCGGCCCTTCAATCGAGGTACCACGGCAGGCTGATGACCACGATTTTCTGATTGCCCTTCCCGATCAGCATCGCCTTCAGCAACTCGGCGCGATTGGTTCGCAGCAGGTAGTGGTACCAGCGCGTCTCCACTAGCTCGGGTACCAGGACGGCGACGAGCCTGCCGGGGTGCGCCACCTCGAGCTCCAGGACATAAGAAACAATCGGCGATAGAACCGCGCGGTAGGGCGAAGGGAGCCTTACGAGCTTCGGCTCCGGCATACCGCTTGCGCGAAGGGGCGCAACGACGCGACTGTTCCATTCGCTGAGCAGGCGCTCGCACGACTCGTCTTCCGCGGTGACGTGGACGGCGTGGACCTCCGGGGAAAGAGTGAGCGCGAATTGCAGGGCGTTCTCCGCGACCTTGTTCCAGGCTTCATAAGCGAGCACCACCAGCGGGCGTTCAGGCGCCTTGAGCTTTAGGGCGTTTGCGGCGTCCAGCTCGCGCTCGGTGCGCCTGTAGTGCCGACGGACGGTGATCATGAGCGCGAGGAGCGCTGGGATTAGGATCGCCGTGACCCAAGCGCCTTGAGTGAATTTCGCGACCAGAACGATGAGGGCGGTGATGCCGGTGGCAACGGCGCCCGCGGCGTTGATGATCATGAAATGGCGCGAACGGCGGCCGCCCTGCCGCTTCCAATGGCCGACCATGCCCGCTTGCGACATGGTGAACGCGAGAAATGCGCCGATGGCGAAGAGCGGGATCAGGCGGTCGGTGACGCCGCCGAAGATGACCAGGAGCACTCCGGCGATGGCGGCCAGGACCAGAATGCCCTCTGAATAGACCAGCCGGCGACCGCGATAGCGGAAAGTATGCGGCAGAAAACTATTCTGGGCGACGGCGCGGCAGACGCGGGGAAAATCGGCGAAGGCCGTATTGGCTTGCAGGGCGAGCACGGCAAGGATCGAAGCAATCGTAACGTAATAGAAGGCGCCGCGGCCTGCTACGGCGGCAACTAGCATCGAGAGCACGCTTTGGTAACCGGGGGCACCGGGGCGCGTGGCGACTATTCCGTAGGCATGCGCGAGATAGGCGATGCCGGCGAGCATCACGATGAGAATGCCGATGATGGTCGTGAGGGTGCGCTGCGCGTTGGGGACGCGGGGATCACGAAAGGTGCGTACGCCATTGCTGACGGCTTCGACGCCCGTCATGGCGGTGCACCCGTTCGCAAAGGATTGAAGGAGCAGCCACCCGCCGGCGACGGCCACGCTGGCGCTGGCGGCTGCGGGTGGGGCCGCGATCGGCGCGGGATGCCCGCCGGCAAGCACCGATTTCACCACGCCGAAGGCAATTGTGCCGAGCAGCGTGGCGACGAAAACGTACGTGGGAGCCATGAAGGCCAAGCCCGTCTCGCGTACGCCGCGAAGGTTTACCAGCGTGATCAGGAAGAGGATGGCGAGGCAAAGGCCGAGGGTGTGCGGCAGAAGCGATGGTACGGCGGAGACCAGCGCGCCGACGCCAGCCGAAATGCCCACGGCTACGACCAGGATGTAGTCAATCATCAGCGCGGCGGCGGCCAGCAGGCCGGGAAAGGGGCCAAGATTTTCACTGGCGACGGTGTAAGAGCCGCCTCCGCCAGGATATGCGGCGATGGTCTGCCGGTAAGAGAAGAAGACGATAGCCAGGAGGGCGATGATGCAGACGCTGATCGGGACGATGTATCGCAGGCCGGCGACGCCGAGGGGCAGAAGCAGCGTTAAGGCCGCTTCGGGTCCGTACGCAGCGGAGCCGAGAGCGTCGAGGCCGAAGACGGGTATGCCTTCGAGCGTGCCAATCTTCTGCTGCCTTTCTTCGGCCGTGGGTATCGGCTTTCCAAGTAGCAGGTCGCGGAATGACATAGGCCAGGTTCCATCCAGCAGCTCAGATTATGTAGATTCGCGGCGGCAGGGACAGCCGGGCAATCGGGCTTTCGCCCGATAAGCGAGTCCGCGCTATATGGCTTCGGGAGGGCAGGGCCGCCGGGGGCCTGGGGGTGGCGGGCTCGCCGGAGGTCTCCGATTGCAGCACGGGACGCAATTCCCTTATAATTCAAGCGAAGAACCAAACCTTTACAGGGCTAGGCGAATTGAGCCCTCCCAAGCGCTTTGAATGGCCGACCTGACCGAGAAGATTAAAAAGAAGCTTCAGGACGAGATCGCGACGCTCGAACACGAGTTGCACGACGACCTGCCGAAGGAACTGAAGAAGGCGCGGGCGCACGGCGATTTGTCTGAAAACGCGGAGTACAAATACGCGAAGGAGCGGCAGTCGTACGTCGCGGCACGGCTGGGACAATTGCACCAGCGCATGGCGGATATTTCGATGCTGAACCTGAATAATCTGCCGAAGGATCGCGCCGCCTATGGCTCGCGGATCGTGGTGCTGGACGTTGCCAAAGACGCGAAAGTGGAATACAAGCTCGTGACCGCCGAAGAAGCGGACGCCGCCAAGGGGATGATTTCGACCGTCTCACCGATCGGCCGGGCGCTGCTGGGGAAGAAGGTCGGCGACGAGGTGACGGTGAATACGCCGGCGGGCGTGAAGGAATACGAGGTTGTGCGGCTGACGACGATATACGAACAGGATTGAGGCAGCGAAGGGGTGGCGTTCGCTCGATGCTAACCCGAACCATTGACGGGTATACTTCCTGGCCTGCAGACCGCCTGGCGGCGCTGCTGGCGCCCACGGGTATTCCCCCGAACATCATCACGTGGTCCGCGCTATTCCTGAATTTCTGGGCGGGCGTGCTCTTCGCCGAGGGGCGATTTGCGGCGGCCGGCGGGATGATGATCGTCGCAGGAATGTGCGATCTGCTGGACGGGCGGGTGGCGCGGCTGCAGAATCGCGTCTCGCGTTTCGGCGGCTTCCTGGATTCGATCCTCGACCGGTATGCGGACTTGATCCTGTTCCTCGGGTTGCTGGTCTATTACGCCGAGGTGAACCGCTTCCTTTACGCCGTGTTGGTGTCGGCGGCGCTATCCGGGGCGGTGATGGTGAGCTATTCCAAATCGCGTGCCGCGTCGCTGGTGCGCGCGGAGTCGGTGGGATTCTGGGAGCGGCCGGAGCGCCTGGTGCTGATGATCCTGGGCGCGCTGACGAATCACATGGAAGCGGCGCTTTGGATTCTGGCGATTGGACCGAATCTGACGGTTGTGCATCGCATTATCCACACCCACAAGCAAATGAAGGATGCCCCTGCGTTAAAAACCGCTTCTCGGACGCGCGAACAGCAGCGGCTCGAGTACGGCCCGGCGTCTAAGCTCGCGCATGACTCTGCAAAGGAGCCGGCGCGGGTGCTGACGCGTTCCGCTGGGCAGGGGCGCTGAAGGTATCCCGCGGGCTGAATCAATAGCGCGGCCCCATACCCCATTCGGAAGGGTCGCGAGCGCATTGCCGCACTTTGCTTGAGGCCGATACCCTTCAAACGGGTCTACACACTGCCTCGGTCCGCCGGAAAGTCAGCAGCGACACGTTCGCATCCATTAGATCCATCATGTAGACCCATCATGCGCAGATAAAATGGCTAGGGGGCATGCCGAGATTTCCATGCCAGCGGATTTTCCCGCGAAGCCGCCGAATGCCGATTTGCGCGCGTGTCTGGATCAGAAGGCGCAAGGCCGCTTCAACGGTGGCGCGCTTGGTTCCGAACCGGCCCGCCTTCATGGCTTCCCGCATGAGGCGGTCATCAATTTCGATGTTGGTGCGCATCAGGCGCCTCCTTAATGTGTAGGGATATCACATTTATGTGTATCGAACAGGGGCTCGAACTTCTGGCTTCCCTCTGCTTCAGGCGCGGCTTGACAATGTGCAAGGGGCCGAGCAGACTCCCGGCGAATACATAGCCAAGCAGCCGGGGCAACGGTGCGGAGGCGAAACGATGAAGACGAACTATGCGGCTGTGATCGTGGCGGCGATTGTGTATTGGCTGCTTGCCGCGCTTTGGTATGGCTTGATTTTCAGCAAGCAGTGGAAGGCGCTTGAGAGCGCAGCCGGAGCTCACTATCAATCGCCCAATCTCTCCAACTCGGTGATCTCCTATATTCTGGGGCTGCTGACGGCATACATACTGGCGCAAATTTGCGCGTGGCGGATGGCGAATACGGCCGCGCGCGGCGCCGCTATCGGCATTTTGCTGTGGATCGGCTTCGTGGGACCGGTCACCTTGACGACCTTCATGTACGAGGGTCGGTCGCTGCGCCTTTTCGCCCTCGATGAATTCTATCCGCTCTTCGGCCTGGCCCTCATGGGCGCGATTCTGGGCGCGTGGAAGAAGAAGATTGCGTAAGCAAGATGGATCGCGGCTGGCCGTCAGTCAACGACTCGGGTGGTGTGGCGGCGGGCGTACCAACAGGGCGCGGAGCCGAGATGAGGGAAGATCGAACGGACGCAGGGCTGCGATTGGGGCTGGTCGTAGAAGATGTCGAGCTTGCTGTCTTTAAGTCGGGCGGCGTAGAAGACGGTGACGGTGGATACGATGGAGGCGCGCCCGCGGAACGCGACGCGGCAGCCGAGCACGGCGAAATCGGCGAGATAAACGGCGACGAAGGTGCAGAGGAGCGCCCATGCGGCGATGCAGGCGTCGCGCCAAAAGCCGCTGAGTCCCGGCTCGTTGCCGGATGGACTGGAATTGGGCGTGGCGGCCATGGATGAGATTCCGAGAGGAATCTTAGCGCGGACGGGCGCCTTTGCGCTCGGCGCAGCGGCTTGCAAATAACGAGGGGCAAAATGGAAATAGGAAATGCACGACGCGCAGTTCGGAGGGCGGCAACTGCGCTCGCCGCGGTTGCGGCTATGGCGGCGTTTGTGTGCGCCGGCGGGGCGCGAGCACGCCGCGGCGGGGAGCGGCAGGCGGCGCAGGATGGGATGGTGCACGTCCTGTTTCAGACGGAGCTGGGGGATATTGAGGTGGCGCTCGATACGGTGCATGCGCCGATTACCGCGCAGAATTTTTTGCGCTACGTGGACCGCGGGTTCTATGACGGCGGGCGATTCTTCCGAACGGTGAAACCCGATAATCAGCCGAACGACAAGGTGAAGATCGAGGTGATCGAGGCTTCGATCAATCCGGCGCACATGCGCGAGGATGGGCCGCCGATTCCGCTGGAACGCACGAGCAAGACGGGGCTGCATCATCTGGATGGCACGCTTTCGATGGGGCGCAACGGGCCGGACACGGCGACGTCGTTCTTTTCGATCTGCGTCGGCGATCAGCCGGCGCTCGATTTTGGCGGCGGGCGGAATCCGGATGGGCAGGGGTTTGCGGCGTTTGGGCGGGTGATGCGCGGGATGGATGTGGTGCGGAAGATTCAGGCGTCGGCAGCGCAGGGGCAGCGGCTTACGCCGGCGGTTAAGATTATTAAGGCGACGCGCGTGCCGTGACCACGTGGATTTCGTACTGCGGATTTTTCGTACTTCATCTAATTGCTTCCGGCTGGCTTCCCATTTCTATCCATTCAACCTCGAACTGATCCGTGGCGGTCCGGACGAGATGGCTTGACAGGGGTGGGGGCGGGTGCGTAGGCTCTGCGCGGGCTTCCCTGTTGATGGACGCGGATTATTATCTGCATTGGCTGGCGCTTGGGTTAACGCCGGGGCTTGGCGCGCGCATGGCGGGCAAGCTGCTGCGGGAATTCGGCAGCCCGGAGGCTGTGTTTAGGGCTTCGCTGACGGCGCTGGAGGGGCAGCGACTGCCCGCTGCTGTGGCGCAAGCGATTCACGGCGGGCGTCCGCTGAGCGATGCGGCGAAGGAACTTGGCAAGGTCCAAGCGGCGGGATGCCGCCTGCTCACCTGGGATGAACCTGAATATCCGGCGCGACTGCGCGAGATATATGACCCGCCGCCTATCCTGTATATAAAAGGAAACGCTAGACTTCTGGGCCGGCACATCATTTCGCTGGTGGGGGCGCGTCGGCCAAGCCCCTATGGGAATCAAATGGCTGAACGACTGGGACGCGACCTGGCAGATCATGGTCTGGTGGTGGCGAGCGGACTGGCGCGCGGGATTGACGCGAGCGCGCATAAAGGGGCGATTTCGTCGGGGACAGGGGAGACGGTGGCCGTGCTTGGGTGTGGGATTGACGTGGTATATCCCAAAGAGAACAAGAAGATATACGAGGCGATCCCGGAGCGGGGGGCGATTATCTCCGAGTTCCCGATGGGGGCTTTTCCGGCACCGCAGAATTTTCCGATAAGGAATCGGATCATCGCGGGGATGGGACTTGGGGTGGTGGTGGTCGAGGGGGCGCAATACTCTGGATCACTGATTACGGCGCGGCTGGCAATGGAGTTTGGACGCGAGGTGTATGGCGTGCCGGGGAACGCGACGCAACCTTCGAGCTTCGGGCCGAATCAGCTTATTAAGCAGGGGGCGAAGCTGGTGACGGGCTGGGAGGACGTGATCGAAGAGCTTCCCACGCCGATTCGGGCGGAATTAATGCCCGTGGAGACGGCTTCGCCGGAAGAACGCGCGGCACTTGTGGAAGGCGCGCTTCGGCCAGAGGAGCGCCCGCTCTATGAGCTACTGAGCCTGGACGAGGTGCGGCACGTGGACGAATTAGTGGAGCTCTCAGGTCTTAGCTCTTCGGAAGTACTGGCGGCGCTGTTTGACTTGGAACTGAAGGGCGTGATACGCCAGTTGCCAGGGAAGCAATTCTTGAAAGTCCTGTTGTAACCCCGCCGGGAAACCAGGGTTAGGATGGGACGAGCGGCGCAGGCTGCCGCCGGCGGCTCGGACTGCTTGAAGCCGCTGATGTGGAAAGAAGGATTCGAGAGAAGGAATGGCGCGATCACTGGTAATCGTCGAATCGCCTGCTAAGGCGAAGACTATCAATAAATATCTGGGGCGGGACTATACCGTCAAAGCGTCGATCGGGCACGTGATGGACCTGCCCAAAAAGACGATAGGCATACGCCTGCCCGATGATGGGCTGAACGGCGGCGGGAAGAAGAAAGGGAAGCGGAAGAAGGGCGGCAAAGCCGCGGCGAAAGTAGCGGCAAAGCCGGTAAGCCTGGACGATCCGAAGATTTTCGAGCCCACACTGCTGATTATCCCCGGCAAGGGCAAGGTGGTGAACGAGCTGAGGAAGTACGCCAGCGCGGCGGACGCGGTCTATCTGGCGGGCGACCCGGACCGAGAGGGCGAAGCGATCTCGCAGCACCTAGCGATGGTGCTATCGAAGCCCGCGAAATTTACCGAGGATGAGGTTTCCTCGAACGGGCATAACGGCAAGGATGCCGAGGAAAAAGCCGCGGAGGAGAAGGACGAGGCGAAGTCCAAAAAGGCCAAGGGCAAGAAAGATCGGGACGAGGTGAACATCCCGCCTATAGACCCGAAGAAGATTTTTCGGGTGACGTTCAACGAGATTACGCCGAAGGCGATACGGGCGGCGTTTGAAAAGCCGCGGCAGGTGGACGGGAACCTGGTGGACGCGCAGCAGGCACGGCGCGTGCTGGACCGGATTGTGGGATACAAGGTGTCTCCGCTGCTGTGGAACAAGGTGCGACGGGGGCTTTCGGCGGGGCGCGTGCAGACGGTGGCGCTGCGGTTGATTGCCGAGCGCGAGCAGGAGATACGCGCGTTTGTGCCGCAGGAATACTGGACGATTCACGCGATGCTGGACGCGGGCGAGCCGCCGATCTTCGAAGCGAAGCTGAGCAAGTGCAAGGGCGAGGAAATACAGGTAGCGAACCAGGAAGCGGCGGACAAGATTGTGGCGGCGGTGAGCGGCGCGAAATGGCAGGTGGCGACGGTCACACAGAAGGAAAAGAAGCGGAATGCGCCGCCGCCCTTCACCACGTCGAAGCTGCAGCAGGCTTCGTACAATCGGCTGCGGTACACGGCGAAGCGGACGATGGCGCTGGCGCAGCGGCTTTACGAGGGCGTGGAGCTGGGCGACGAGGGCTCGGTGGCGCTAATCACGTATATGCGCACGGATTCGGTGCATGTGTCGAGCGATGCGCTGGCGCAGGTGCGAGAGGTGATCCCGGAACTTTTCGGCAGCGGCTATCTGCCGGAGAAGCCGAATTTTTATAAGTCGAAAAAGGACGCGCAGGAAGCGCATGAGGCTGTGAGGCCCACGGACGTCTCGCGGACGCCGGAAAGCGTGCGGAAATATTTGAGCGAGGACGTCTTCAAGCTCTACCAGCTTATCTGGCAGCGGTTCGTGGCGTCGCAGATGCTGCCGGCGATTTTCGATCAGACGACGGTGGATATTTCGGCGGGCGAATATACATTTCGCGCGACGGGCTCGGTGCGGAAATTCGACGGGTATCTGCGGGTGTATGAATCGGCGGTGGCGGGGGCCGATACGGAAGAGGACGCCGAGGAGAACGAGGGGAAGGCGCTGCCGCGCGTGAGTGAAGGACAGGCGCTTCGGCTGGATCAGATTCGCCCCGACCAACATTTTACGGAGCCGCCGCCGCGTTACACGGAAGCGACGCTGGTGAAAGACCTGGAGGAAAAGGGGATCGGGCGGCCGTCTACCTATGCGGCGATCATTTCGACGATTGTGGAGCGGGAATACGTGAAGAAGGAGCAGGGACGGTTCACGCCGACGATGCTGGGCGAGCGCGTGAGCGGGTTGCTGGTGAAGGCGTTCGACGACGTGTTCGACGTGACGTTCACGGCGCGGCTGGAGGAAGAACTCGACGAGATCGAGGAAGGGCGCGTGCCTTGGCGCGAGGCTGTGCGCGGCTTCTGGGAAAAATTTGTGCTGGACCTGGTGAAGGCCGATGAGGAGATGGTCTCCTACAAGATCGGCATTCCGACCGGGAAGAAGTGCGAAAAATGCGGACAGGGCGAACTGCTGGAGCGCATCAGCCGGCACGGATTCTTCCTGGGCTGCTCGCGGTATCCGGAGTGCGACTTCATTCAGGACCTGGCGCCCGATCTGCCGGAGGAAGGCGACGCGGAGAATAAGGTCGAGTACTGCGAAAATTGCGGGCGCGAGATGGCGCTGAAGCGCGGGCGATTCGGGACGTTCCTGGCGTGCACGGGGTATCCGGATTGCAAGACGACGCGGCGGCTGGTGCAAGGGACGCGGAAGGCGCGGCAGCCGGACGTTCCGATCGGCGAGAAATGCCCGGACTGCGGGGCGGAGCTGCTGAAGCGCGAAGGGCGGTTCGGCGATTTCATCGGCTGCCAGAAATATCCGAAGTGCAAGTACACGCGGCCGATCACGCTGGGAATCAAGTGCCCGAAATGCGGGGAGGGCGAATTCGTCCGCCGCGGAACGGCGCGAGGGCGCGGGCGCGGAAGGATTTTTTACGGCTGCAGCCGCTATCCGGATTGCGATTACACGTCGCCGCACGAACCGATCAACGAGCCGTGCCCGAAATGCGGCGCGCCGTTCATTGTGGAAAAGCGGACGAAGCAAGGGAACTTCCGCGCGTGCGTGCGGGAAAATTGCGATTGGGAGATCGTGGCGCCGGACAAGACCGATGCCGCGGCGCCCGGTGCGGACCGGCCGAACCAAGCGAGCGGCGCGTCTGCGCCCGAGCCGCAGCCGGTGGGCAAGCCTTAACGGCGATTCCGCGGCGATTGCGGCAACAATTTCCGCCGGGTCCACCTGGTGGAACCTTTCGCGCGTTTCACCCGTCTGAACACTTGGCTTCGGCTATAATGCGCGCCGGGGTCCCTTGCGATGGAACAGGTGCTTCAGAGATTTCTGGGCTATCTGCGCTATGAGCGCAATGCTTCGCCCGAAACGATCTACCACTACCGCTGCGACTTGCAGCAATTCCGCACGTTCCTGACGCCGCCGGGCGAGCAGACGATGCCGCTCGACCGGGTGGATCATCGCGTGATTCGCGAGTTTGTCGGGTGGCTCTACGATCAGAAGATGCAAAAGGTGTCTGTGGCGCGCAAGCTGGCGGCACTGCGGACTTTCTTCAAATTTTGCGTGCGAGAGCGCGTGACGAGTCAAAATCCGGCGCGGCTGGTGAGTTCGCCGAAAATACCGCGGCGGATTCCGCGGATCGCCACGGCGGAGGAAGTGGGCAAGCTGCTGGACACGATGGCGACTGCGCCGCCGCAGCCGCCGAGGAAGGCGCCCGCGACGGCGGAATCGGAGCGGCGGGCGAGAATCTTCCTGAAGCGCGATCGCGCGATACTCGAGATGCTCTATGGCGCGGGGCTGCGCGTGAGCGAACTGGTGGGACTCGACCTGGGCGACGTGGACATGGCCGGGCAGATCGTTCGCGTGCTGGGCAAGGGGAATAAGGAGCGGATTGTGCCCTTCGGGTCGAAGGCCAAGGAGGCGCTCGAGGCGCATTTCGAGGTGCGGCCGGGGGCGCTGGAGCGACCGGCACCGCGACAAGCGCCGGACGCCGTGTTCCTGAATGTGCGCGGCGGGAGACTGACGACCGCGTACGTGCGCATCCTGGTGAAGAGATACGCGCGGCTTTTCGATCCGAACTGGAGCCTTCATCCGCACGCGCTGCGGCACGCATTTGCCACGCACCTGCTGGAAGACGGCGCCGACTTGCGCGCGATCCAGGAGTTGCTGGGGCACGCGTCGCTATCCACGACGCAGCGCTACACGCAGGCCAGCGTGCAGCAGCTTATGTCCGTCTACGATAAGGCCCATCCGCACGCGTGATTTCCAGGAGAAAACATATCGCATGAAGCGAAATATGGCGGGATTCGTGCTGGCGGCGGTTGCGGCAGCGGCGGCGCTGATGGCCGGCGCGCAGCCGGCGGCGGCGCAGGATAATTACGAGATTCAGGTCTATGGCTCGGATACGGTGGAGCCGGGCCACACCATGCTCGAACTGCACAGCAACTTCACGATAGACGGCTCGAAGCAAGTGGAGAACGGCCTGTATCCCACCAATCATGCCGAGCACGAAACCATTGAGATCACGCACGGCTTCACGGACTGGTTCGAGACTGGATTTTATATTTTTACTTCGGCGCGCTCGGGGCAGGGCTGGCAATGGGTGGGCGATCACATCCGGCCGCGGTTTCGCGTGCCGGAAAGCTGGCACTGGCCGGTGGGCGTGAGCGTCTCGAACGAGATTGGGTATCAGCGGAGGCAATTTTCCGAAGATACGTGGACGTGGGAAATTCGTCCCATCGTGGATCAGAAGGTTGGGCGCTGGTATTGGTCCATCAATCCGACGCTCGACCGCTCGTTCCACGGGCCTGGGATTCGCGATGGCGTGGTCTTCTCGCCGAATTTCAAATTCAGCTACGATTTCACGCCGAAGGTGGCGGGGGGGCTGGAATATTACGGGGGGGTTGGTCCGGTGACGGGCTTCGACCCTATTTCACAGCAGGAGCAACAGATCATTCCCGCGATTGACCTGAACCTTGCGCCGCAATGGGAAATTAATTTCGGGCTCGGGGTGGGTTTGACGGGGGCCACCGATCATTTGATCGCCAAGATGATCCTGGGCTATCGCTTCAATTTTTAGCGGATTGGCGGAAAGCACGGCGCGGGTGGGAGCGAATTCTTCCGCGGGCGGCTATTGTACGGTCGAGTCCTGCGGCACGGGGATTGGCGAGGCGTGGTGGGCAACGAGCAGCCATTGCCCCTCGCGGCGAACGAAAATGTTGGTGGCCTGCACGGTGGCTTCGTCGAAGCCCTCGTCGAAGGCGGTGGTGACGTGCTCGGTGCAGGCGACCCAGCTTATATCGCCTTCGACGCGAATCCAGACGGAGCTAAGCGCAATGCGTATGCGCTTGGTATTCGCGAAGATGCGCGCCCAGCGTTCGCGGACTTCGTCCCAGCCAAGCAGAAGCTCCCATCCCGGCTGGACGCATTGCACGGTTTCCTCGTGCGCCCACACGGAATCCATCGCCGCGATGTCCAGCGATTCAAACGCCGCGTAGAATCGCTGATTCGCTTCGCGAACCGCGGCCTCGGGGCTGTGCTTTTCGGCTACCGCTGGCGTGGACATGGGCGCGGGTACGTCCTCTGGTTGCGTCGCCTGGATTGCGCTCAGGTTTGGACCCGGAGGTTACCTGGCGAGTGGCTTGCTTAGATTATACCCGAGCGGGCGGCGCTATGGTTGCTTTTCGTCGTTGGCTTCGCCGGAAATCACCGGATCGGACGGGCCGGCAATGGCCCCAAGCTTATCCGCGGCATGAATTTTCCCCACTGCGTCGTAGAAGAATGATGTGCGGCCTGTCTTGCCGTATTCGTCCGGGGTAGCGCCCAATTCGAACGATTCAGGCGCGGCGCCCGCTGCGGGAACGATTGCGTAGCGGAAACGATAGCCGCCCGCGTCGCCCGCCGCGAGGTGCTGGTCCACGAGGGAGGCTTGGTCGGGCGAGACTTGGTCCTTCGGGGCCGGTCCAAGCTGCGCGAGGGATTCGGGCAGCTTACCGAAAAGCTTTTTATAGGTGCCGATGACGCCTGCGAGGTTTCGCAGCGTTTCGATGACGGCGTCGTCGTGCTCCTGGACTTCTTCCTGCTTCCATTGCTCGGCAAGCTCGGGCACGTCGAGCATCACCAATCCCACGGAAAGGAGGTGCCATCCGCCGTGCTCGCGCACAAGGCCGAAGCGCACGCTTTGGCCATTCATCACGCTGACGGGAATGTAGGCCAGGTTTTCGTGGATCTGCGGATCGTCGAAGACGTATTCGACTGTTGCGCCGGAGGCCTGGCAGCGCAGCACGCTGTGCTTTTCCGCGTCATTGGAAAGCAGCGGCTTGCCAATAGTGTCTGAAAGAGAAAACCGCTTAAGGAAAGCGGACTGCTGGTCCGAGGGCAGGGCGCGAAAGGCGGCGGCGCTATCGGCCGTGAGATAGCTGGCGAACGCAGCGCCATTGGCACGGCAGGCGGCGGAAAGCGCGGCAGTCAACGCCGCCGTGGGGCCGCTTACGTCCGTATCCTGCGCGCGACAGAGGGCGGGCCATGCGAGCGCTAAAGCGACAATGAGCGCGGTGCAGGCGGCGCTTTTGGCGGTCTTGCGGAGGAGGCTTGCGGACCTCATGCAGATTCCGATTTCGCCTGGCCGAGGATGGTTGCCAGGTTGCGGGTAAATTGCGAGCGCGGCATCACAGCGCGACATCCTGCGAGGCGGGCGCGCTCGGCGAGTTCCGTCTGAACATGCGAGAGAAACGCGATCAACGGGATTTGCGGGGCCTGCGACTGCATCTGCTCGATTGCGCCGATGGGATTGCCGCGGGCGTTCAGGTCAACAACAACCAAGCGCGGCGCGGAAACCGCGACGGCGGCGAGCAGGGCTTCGGCGGTGGAGCAGGCGCGCATTTCGACGCCGAGTTGCCGGGCCGTCTCGAGGATTCTTGCTTGAAAGAAGATGTCGTCTACCAGGGCTAGGGCTTGTGGCATTGCTGCACCTCCGCTCCATTGTAAATGAAGGCGAGGTTCGGCGCGGGCGGCGGCCGCCACGACGGGCGGGCGAAGGTCCTCACGCTCGCAGAACGAGCGTGGGGCACCCGCAAAAGCAAAATGCCGAGGGCTGAATAAAACGCGCGGTTGGGAGGTTTGCGATATAAGAAGGGTGACTGCATCATGTAACCGGGGTCACACATTGGAGGCGCCATGAATCCCGTTGCCGCGGCGGATGCCCTGCCCGGATTCGCCGTGCTCGAGCAGACGCCGATTATCGTGGAAAAGCTGATCGGAGGTGCGAGCGACGAACAGCTCCACTGGAAGCCCTCGGCGGAGCGCTGGTCCATCAGCGAAGTGCTGGCGCATCTGGCAGACGTGGAATCCGCCGGATTCCGCTCGCGCGTTCAACAGATGCTGGAATCCGATGATCCGCGGCTCGAACCCTACGACCAGAACGCCGCGTACGCCGCCGGAAGCTATTCCTCGGGCAAGGCCCGCGAAAACCTGAAAAGCTTTTGCCACGAACGCGACCGGTCGCTTTCGTTCCTGCGCTACATCTCGGCGCCCGCGGCCTCGCGCCGCGGGCTTCATGGAGAACTGGGACCGATCACGCTAGGACAACTGATGAACGAGTGGGCATTTCACGATTTGGGGCACATCCGGCAGATTGCGGAATTGTATCGCTCGTACGCATTCTATCCGCGGATGGGACCATTCCAGAGGTATTACACGATCAAGCCATGAGCTAGCGGGGATTTAGTGTTGCGGTTCGTCGTGGACGCCAACGGAGTCGTCCGGCACGTCGCCGGGGCGGCCTTTCACGCGGTCGTAGACGCTGACGTGGCAGGTGGATCCGAGGGCCTCGTTGTAATAGGTGGGAACGCCGAGGGCGGTGCGCAGTTCCTCATTGAAGCGGCGCAAATCTTTTAATTGGTCCACGCGAATGGGAATTTTCGTGGAATCGTGCGCGATGAGGAATTTCTGGTAGCCCGCATCCCAGAGATGGGTAAACTGCCCCTGGTGCATGATGCAGGGGATCACGGTCATGTGATAGCGGCCGCCTTGGGTCTTGCGGAGTTCGGCGCCGCAGTTGTACTTCTCAATGCGCACGACGCCGCCGGAGCTGCGCACCAGGAAGCCCTTGGCGGCGAGCGACTCGATTTGCGGCTGCTCGAATGCTTTGTTTACGTACCACATAGCGCTCCAGAATAGGGATTTCGCGGGGCGCGTGTAAAGTACAAAATAGAAAGGCTGCATCGGAGAGATGCGGGTAATCGCGTGACGGTTTGGGATTTGCCGGCTCGCGTCACGATCCGGAAAATTCAACACGCCGCGGCGCGCCGCCGAATAGTTGACCCGGCGAATGGGGCGCGCTTAGAATGGGCAGGTTGGACCGGGCGCGGCCCCCGCCTCACTAGAGACCTCGGGGTTCAAACTGCCGGTATCGGAGGAACGATCAGCATGGCGAGCGTGGAAGAACGCGTGAAGCAGATTATTGTCGAGCAACTCGGTGTGGATGAAGGCGAAGTGACTCCGACCGCCTCGTTCGTGGACGACTTGGGCGCCGACTCGCTCGACACCGTCGAGCTGGTGATGGCCTTCGAGGAAGCGTTTGGGATTGAAATCCCGGATGAAGACGCGGAAAAGATCGCCACCGTGAAAGACGCCATCGAATACATCGAAAAGCATTCCAAGGCGAGCAAGTAGTCCACAGATTGATCCCATTCCGAACAGGAGAAGTGTTCGTTGAGCCGCCGAGTTGTCGTCACAGGCGTCGGTTTGGTCTGCGGGTGCGGCATCGGAACCGAAGAGGCCTGGGCGAACCTGCAAGCCGGGCGAAGCGGAATCGGTCCGATCACCCATTTTGACGCGTCGAATTTCGATTGCCGCATCGCCGGCGAAGTGCGCAATTTCGATCCGCTGCAATGGATCGAGAAAAAAGACCTGAAGAAGATGGGCCGGTTCATTCAACTGGCCCTGGCCGCCTCGGATTTCGCCATGCGGATGGCGGGACTCGAGATTACGCCGGAGAATGCGGCGATGGCAGGGGTCTACATCGGATCGGGCATCGGCGGATTTGACGTGATCGAGCGGGAGCACTCGAAATATCTGCAGGGCGGCCCGGGGCGCATTTCTCCTTTTTACATTCCAGCGGCAATTATCAATCTTGCCTCGGGGCACGTCTCAATTCGCCATGGGGCGAAAGGGCCGAATTGCGCGACGGCGACGGCGTGCTCGGCTTCGGCGCATTCGATCGGCGACGCCTTCAAAATAATTCAGCGCGGCGATGCGGACGTGATGATCGCCGGCGGAGCGGAAGCGGCGATCACGCCGATGGGAGTGGGCGGATTCGCGGCGATGCGGGCACTTTCAACGCGCAACGACGAGCCGCAGCGCGCCAGCCGGCCGTTCGATGCGGAGCGCGACGGCTTCGTGATGGGCGAAGGCTCCGGCGTGCTGATCCTCGAGGCGCTGGAATTCGCGGAACGTCGCGGGGCGAAGATTATGGCCGAGGTGGCGGGGTATGGAATGTCTGGCGACGCGTATCACATCACGCAGCCGGCCGAGCAGGGCGACGGCGGCTATCGGGTGACGCTCGCGGCGCTGAAGGACGCGAAAATTTCGCCGCGCGACGTGAGCTACATCAACGCGCACGGCACCTCGACGCCGATCGGCGATGCCATTGAAACGATCGCGCTGAAGCGCGTCTTTGGCGAGCATGCGAAAAGCGTGCCCATTAGTTCGACGAAATCCATGACCGGGCATTTGCTGGGCGGCGCGGGCGGGCTCGAGGCGGGCATCAGCGTGCTTGCACTGCGCGATCAGGTGTTGCCGCCGACGATTAACTACGAAAATCCCGACCCGGAATGCGATCTGGATTACGTGCCGAACACCGCCCGCAAGGCGGACGTGCGTTACGCGCTTTCGAACTCGTTCGGGTTCGGGGGCACGAACGCGTCGCTGCTTTTCAAGCGATGGGAGAAAGCGTAGATCGCCGCGACAGCAGGCAGGAACGAACCGTGAAAATCGGCGTCTGCATCAAGCAAGTGCCCGCGAAGGATGCGCCGCTCGCCATCGCCGAGGGCGGGGCATGGATTCGCGAGTCCGACATCTCATTTGAAACGAATGAGCCCGATAGCTATGCCCTTGAAGAAGCCCTGCGCCTGAAGGAAAAGCACGGCGGCGAGGTGGTGGCCATCTCGATGGGGCCGGAGCGCGCGAAACAGACGATCAAGGAGGCGCTCGCGAAGGGCGCCGATCGCGGCGTGCACCTCGCGGACAATGAATTTTTCAAGCTTGATCCCCTGGGCACGGCGCGTTCGCTTGCCGCGGCGATAAAAAATGAAAACTTCGACCTAGTCCTCACCGGCTTGCAGAGCGACGATCAGGGCTTCGGGCAGACGGGCGTGCTGCTGGCGGAATTGCTGGGGCGGCCGCACGCGACGCTGATCATGGCGATTGAGGCGTCGGAAGATCGCCTGAAGGTGAAGCGCGAACTTGAAGCGGGATGGTTTCAGTGGATTGATCTGCCGCTGCCCGCCGTGCTGACGATTCAATCCGGCATCAATAAGCCGCGCTACGCCACGTTGAAGGGTATCATGGCCGCGAAAAAGAAGGAGATTGCCACCGTGGAGCGTGCGTCGCTGGGTATTGCCGGTGCTCCCGCACAGCACGTGGAGCGGATTTACGTGCCGCAGAAGACCAAGAAGACCGAGTTCATCACCGGGCAGCCGAAAGAGGCCGCGGCGAAGTTGCTGGAGAAATTGCGGCACGAAGCGCGGGTGCTCTAGGATGCGGCGAGAGTCAACATGGCGATGAAGATTCTAGCGATCACCGAGCAGCGCGGGGGCAAGTGGAACGGCGTGAGCTTCGAGACTCTGGCCGCCGCGCAGCAAATTGCTCGTGAGGCTGGCGGCAGCGTCGCGGGGGCGGTGGTCGGAAAGGGCGTGGCGGGGCTGGCGGATGAGCTTGCGTCGTTCGAGCTTTCGCGGGTGTTCCTGGTCGAGAACGATCTGCTCGAAGAATATACGCCGGACGGATTCACGATTGCGCTGCGCCAGCTGATCGAATCCGAAAAGCCGGATCTCGTGCTGCTGCCGCACACCTATCAGGTGCGCGATTTTGCTCCGAAGCTCGCCGCGGCTCTGCAAAAAGGAATGATCGCCGATTGCATCGCGTGCCGCTACGAGGGCGGGAAGCTCGTGCTGGTTCGCCAGATGTTTCAGGGGAGGACGGCGGCGGACGTGGTGTTCGCGGGCGAGCCGCCGTGGATCGCGTCGTTTCAGGCGGGGGCATTCCGCGCGGACCTGGCGGCGAAAGGCGCAGGCAAGGCGCCCGTGAAGTCCGTGAGCGCGTCGTTGGATGCGGGGCAGATTCGCTCAAGGCCGCTCGAAACTTTTCGCGAGGCGAAGCAGGCGGTGGACCTGACGCAGTCGCCGATTTTGGTTTCGATTGGGCGCGGCATCAAGGCCCCGGAAAATATTCCGATGGCTGAGAAGCTGGCGAAGCTGCTGGGCGGGCAATTGTCCGCTTCGCGGCCGATCTGCGATGAGGGATGGCTGCCCATGGACCGGCAGATCGGCAGCTCGGGACAGACGGTCGCGCCGAAGCTCTATCTGGCGCTGGGAATCAGCGGGGCGATTCAGCACGTGGTGGGCATGAAGGGCTCGCGCACGATCGCGGCGATCAATAGGGACCAGCACGCGCCGATTTTCGAGGTGGCGGACTACGGAATCGTGGGGGATATTTTCGAAATCGTTCCCGCGCTGATCGAGGAACTGGAAAAGTCCGGCGCCTAGCCTGCGGCAGGCCTAGATGGTGTGGTTATCGCCGCGCGGATGGAAATCCAAGGTGAGCTGGTAGAGCGCGAGATTTACCGGCACGTTGTAATCGAGCGAGATGGTGACGTTGCCGTTCGTGACGGCCACGCGGAGATCGTCCTCTTTGGCGGGAATGTCCAATTCCTGCATCTTTTGCCACATGTCGTCGCGGATGTCTTGGTCGGCCTTGTGGTTGGCGATGGCGAAGCGCGCTTCGCTCTGCATCGCGTCCTGAAGCTGGTAGTTATCCACGTAGAGTGGGACGATCTTGACGGCCGCGAAGATCATGGCCGCCAGGACCAGTAACGTCAGAATCAGGCTGGCGCGAGAGCCTCCCCGCTGCCGCGCGGCGCTGCGCGTTGCGCCGAATTGTTGGAATTCCTTCACGGGCTGCCCCGGCGACTACAAAGGCGAATCTAGCATAGCCCCGGCGGGCGGGCTGGTTCCATCACGCAGCCCTCTTCCAATCGGTAAACCCTGCCGGCGGGACTTAGGGGCGGCTCACGGGCTTGGCATTGGGAGTTGTTGGTTTTCCTGATGGCGGGGCCCCGGGCGGCGTGCTATAAGCCCGCTTGTCACAATGTGAGATGGGTTGAAATGGGCCTGGGTCGGCCAAATTTGGCGGCAATGGTCCGTTCCGGGGCAGCGGCGGCGTGTCCCGTAGTGATTAACACATGGTACGGCATACCCATTGACCCCGGTGTATGTTCCTCGTACCATTTCCGTTACTTCGGATGGGCGGGGAAAACGCCGTGAAACGGCGGCCTGGCCAGGGGATTGCCAGGGTAGTTCTAGAACTACGATTCGAGCAGCGCCGGGATTTCGTGATGAAACCACATCGAGCGGCAACAATTTGGGTCATCTTGGGCGCGGCCAGCCTGCTATTCGGGGGCTGCCAGCAGACGGTGCGGCAGGCGCGCGTCGCCGCGCCCGCGCCGACGCCCGAGCCCGCGACGGCCAGCATGGCGGTGCAATCGCTGCCGCTGCCGCCCGAGCCGCGCTTTCAGGGTGGCATGGTGGTGGACGCCCGGCCGAAGATCGACGTGCTGGTGGCGCGCGTGGAGGCGAGCTTCGCAGCGGGCCAGAAGGAATACGAGGCAGGCGACCTCGATAAGGCGCGCGCACATTTCAACCGCGCCCTTGATCTGATCATGAGCAGCGGTTTCCAGGTGGGGTTCGACCCGCGCCTCTCCCGACTTTTCGATCAGCTGGGCAAGGCCATGGAAACGGACGAGGCCGATGCCGCCAAGCAAGACCAGGAAGAGAAGGCGGAAACGCCAGACACGCCGGCGCAGGCTGCCCCGATGGACGAGATCGCGGAACTGACACTGCCGGCGGGCGATCCGCGGCTTGCGGCGCGCGCCGAGCGCGAGCTGGCGACGGTGCCGCACGACCTGCCACTGACGGTGAATGATTCGGTGTTGCAGTACCTCAGCTTTTTCACGACGCCGCGCGGGCGAGCGATCGCCGAGCGTGGCTTGGAGCGCGCCGGCCGGTATCAGGACATGATCCGGCGCGTGCTGAAACAGGAGGGCGTGCCGCAGGACTTGATCTATCTGGCGCAGGCCGAAAGCGCCTTTCAGCCAACGGCGCTCTCGCATGCCGGGGCGCGCGGCATCTGGCAGTTCATGCCGTTCCGCGGCGAGGAATACGATCTGGAGCGCAACTACTGGATAGACGAGCGGGACGATCCGGCGAAGGCCACGCGCGCCGCGGCCGACCACCTGCGCGACTTGTATCAGATGTTCGGCGATTGGTATCTGGCGATGGCGGCCTATAATTCGGGCCCGCTAAACGTGGCGCGCGCCGTGCAACGCACCGGCTACGCGGATTTCTGGGATCTCAAGAGGTTGAATGCGCTTCCGAAGCAGACGCAGAATTATGTGCCGATCATTCTGGCCCTGGCGATGGTGGCCAAGGACCCGGCGCTCTATGGAATTCAGGTGGACCCGGAAAAGCCGGTGAAGGTGGACTTGGTGAAGCCGGGCCACGCGATAGATCTGCGGCTCGTCTCGGATGCGACGGGGGTCGGACTCGATGATCTGCGGCAACTGAATCCCGAGCTGCTGCGCACCGAGACGCCATCGGACCCCGATTTTGCGTTGCGCCTGCCCGCGGGGACTGCTTCGCGATTCGAGCAGAATATTCAGCAGGTTCCGGAGGGCAAGTGGACCAGCTGGCGGCTGCACGAGACCGAAACAGGCGAGACACTGCCGGAAATCGCGCGTGAATATCACGTGAAGCTCGCAGCGCTCGAGGATGCGAATCGCCTGGAGGCGCACGCGGAACTCGCACCCGGGTTTTTGCTGACAATCCCCGCGCCGCCGCCGCGCCCCAAGTTGGTGCGCTATCGGGTGCAGCGTGGCGATACGCTCGAGGGGATCGCGGGCCGGTTCGAGGTCTCAGTGAGCGAGTTGAAGCGCTGGAATCATATCCGCGGCAGCCGCGTCTCGCGCGGGGCGCGCCTGCGCATTTATGCCGGCGGCGAACCCGCTTCCGCGACGAGGATGCGCGCCGAAGCGAGCGCTGCCCCCGAGGTACGCACCGTCTCTGCGAGGAGCTCGTCTTCCACGGAGGCATCTCCCGTGCGTCACCACGTGAAGCGCGGCGAGACGCTCTATTCCATCGCGCGCCAGTACGGCACTACGGTTTCGGCGCTGCGCGAATCGAATCCCTTTCTTGCCGATCGCTCGCTCGAGGCCGGCGACGTGCTGAAGGTGCAGCGCTAGGTTCGTTCCCGAGGCGCCTCCGGCGACTCGCAGGCTCGTTTTGCCCCTGAAATCCCGCCTTTTTTGCTTGCCCTTGACAATGTGTATTGAGGCTCCGATTATATGCGCCGAGGGGTTCAGAGGGTCCGCAAGCCGGCACAAACGGAGGATTCGCATGTTCTACGGAAAGATGCACGACGACGAAGACGACGAGTTGCCCCGCTACGAGGATGAAGAGGAGGAAGGACTCGAGCGCCCTCCGCAAGGCGCCGTAGAAGAGGTCGAGGAGATCATCGTCGAGGAAGAAGCCGAGGAGGCGCCCGTCGCCGCGCCACGCCGCGCGGCGCCCGCCCGCAAGGTCCGGAAGCCGGCCAAGGCGAAAACGCGCGCGGCCAGCAAGAAGGCCAAGCCAAAGGCGAAGGCCAAGCCAAAGGGCAAGAAGCGGAAGGCCTCCGCAAAGAAGGGCGGCAAGCGGCGGAAGCGCTGACGTTGCCCGCGATTCCTCCAAGCAAGCTCTGCCGGGGGCGCGCCGGAGCGGTGGTGTGCCCCGCAGCCCCGCTGCATCTTCGGATTCCTCCTTTTGAGTCATTTTCCCTATTTGAAATTTCAGTGCCTGTGATCCGGCTCTCCGCCCGGTGAGCGGGGCGGGTATCCGATGATCGTTGCGATTGAGGCGATCCGCCGGATGCGCGGCGGCGCGCAGGCGCAATTGATGCGCTGCGCGGGCGAAAGCTATTATGTGGTGAAGTTTCAAAACAACCCACAGGGCGTGCGCATTCTGGCGAATGAATTGCTAGGAACGAGGTTGGCCGCTCGGTTGGGAGTGCCGGTAGCGGCGCCGGCGGTGGTCGAGGTGCGCCCGGAGCTGGTCGCTCAGACCGAAGACCTAGTGATTCAATGGGCGCGGAGCCGCGCGCCGTGCAGCGCCGGAAGGCAATTCGGGTCGCGCTATCCGGGCTCGCCGGCGGAGACGGTGGTCGCCGACTTTTTGCCGGAGGCGCGGTTGGGCGCGGTGTCGAACCTCGCGGATTTTTGCGGGATGCTCGTCTTCGACAAATGGACGTGCAACACCAACGGCAGGCAGGCGATCTTTTTCACCCGGCCGCAGGGCGAGGATGGCGGTGCGCCACAGGCCGTGATGATAGATCAGGGCTTCTGCTTTAATGCGGGCGAGTGGAATTTTCCGGATGCGCCGCTGCGCGGGCTCTACATGCGGCACCGCGTCTATGAATCGGTGCGGGGGATCGAATCGTTCGAGCCCTGGCTCTCGCGCCTTGAGAATGGAATCACGCCAGCCTCGCTCGAGGAGGCCGCAAGCGAGATTCCGCCCGAGTGGTACAATGCGGATCAGGACGCCCTCGAACGAATGCTCGAGCAGCTTTTCCGCCGGCGGAAGCTGGTTCGCGAGCTTTTGATTTCGGCCTGGAAATCGTCGGTGCAGCCGTTTCCAAACTGGAAGTGAACCATGCCTGATAAGGAACAGAGCACGTATCGCTATCGCATCCTTCGCTACACGCCGAATCTGATTCGCGATGAATGGGTGAACGTCGGCGTGGTGATCGAGCAGGCGGATGGCTCGCGCTGGGCCGCGCGCTTCATCGAGGAGCAGGCTGAAATCGCGCGCGTGCGCCGCTTGCATCCCGCCGCAAACGAGGAACTGCTTCGCTCGCTTTCCGCCGAATTCGAGTTTCGCCTGGGCGCCCCGGGCGCGGACATCGCCGCGGTACTCGCGAAGCTCGATCAATCGCTTTCGAACGTTCTCCAGTTCAGCCCGCGGCGGGGCGTGCTGGCCGGCGAAGGCCTGGAAGCGGAGCTCGATCGCCTCTATCGCGAACATGTGGCCGTGCCGCCGCGGCTGCACGGAGGATTCGCCGAAAGCACGCGCGCCTGGATCAAAAAGCGCCTCGATTATATTTTCAGCCGCCGTCGCGTCCCCAAGCTCCAGCGGGGCATCCGTGTGGCGGAATACACCTATCCCGGCGATCCCCTGCGCCTGGATTATGGATATAGGAACGGCGCGCCGGGTTTCCTGCATGCCTTGGCGCTCGGCCGCGATCCGGCCCAGGCGAAAGTTCTGGCCTACACCGCCGGCGCGATTCGCAAGCGCGTTGCGGACGCCGAGTTCACGGCCATCACGGAGGTCGAGCCCTCGCCCGAAAATCCGCGCCATCAATTCATGGCCGGGCTGCTGCGGGAACAGCGCATCTCGATTGTGCCGCTTAGCGGGATTGATAAATTCGCCGAAGAGCTGAGGCTGAAGCTTTCCGCATAACGGGTGCAGAAGGTGCCTTCAATGGCAGCTCAGGGGTTCGTTTTCGAAGAGCCGCCAAAGGGAAAGAAACCTACGGTTCTTTCCCTTTGAATCCTTTTCTTCCCTTCGCGTCTCGGCCGGTGCGGTTCCTGGGCGGCGGGGCTATGAATGATGCTTTTCGTTATCCCCGCCGCCAAACCTGTCGTCCCGCGACAAACGTCGCCATGGGGGCACCGCGGAAGGATCGCCCGTCGAAGGGCGTGTTGCGGGATTTGCTCGGCGATTCCGCCGCGCGGAACGTCCACTCGTGTTCCGTCGAAAAGATCGTCAGGTCGCCCGGCTCTCCGGCGGCGATCTTGCGCTCGATACCCAGCACGCGCGCTGGCCCGGTGGTGAACAGTTCCACCATCCGCATCAGCGAAATCTTGCCGCGATGCACGAGTTCGCTTAAACCCAGCGCGAGGGCCGTCTCGAACCCGATGATGCCAAAAGGGGCGCGGTCGAATTCGACTTCCTTGCTCGCGGGATGGTGCGGGGCGTGATCGGTGGCAATCGCGTCCACGCTGCCGTCGGCCAGGCCTTCGACGATCGCGTCGCGGTCCTCGCGCGAGCCGAGCGGCGGGTTCATCTTGTAATTTGTATCGTAGCGCACGTCCTCGTCGGTCAGCGTGAAATGGTGCGGCGTCACTTCGCAACTGACGGGCGCACCGCCGCGCTTCGCCTCGCGCACATGATCGAGCGCGCCGCGCGTGGAAAGGTGCGCCACGTGCAGCCGCGCACCGGTGAGCACCGCCAGCTCCGCGTCGCGGCCGGCGCAGATGGATTCCGACTGCGCTGGAATGCCCTTGAGCCCCAGCCGCACCGAACGCACGCCTTCGCGCATCACGCCACCGGCGAAAAGCGATGCGTCCTCGCAGTGGTCAATCACGGGCAGCCCGAGGGCGTCGCAATATTCCAGGGCCTGGCGCATCAACCGCGCTGTGGCTACCGGCTTCCCATCGTCGCTTACGGCAACGATTCCCGCGTCCTTCATGGCCGCGATTTCCGCCAGCGCCTCTCCTTTGCTCCCGATCGAGACAGCGCCGATGGGCCAGACGCGCACCGCGCCCCCCGCCGCGGCGCGCTCGACGATCCCGCGCGTCACCGACGCACTGTCGTTCACCGTATTCGTGTTCGGCATGCAGCACACGGCCGTGAAGCCGCCCTGCGCCGCGGCCCGCGTGCCCGTCTCGATGGTTTCGGAAAGCTCCTGCCCCGGCTCGCGCAAATGGCAGTGCAGGTCAATGAATCCCGGCGCGACGATCAGGCCCGCGGCGTCGAAGGTTTCCGCCCCGGCCGCGCTCAATCCCGGGCCGACTTTTGCGATGCGGCCATCCTCCAGCAGCACGTCGAGCGTTGCGTCGGTCCGATTTGCCGGATCGAGCACGCGCCCATTCTTAATCAGTAGCATTCGTTCGTTCCTTGGCGGGATGCGGCGCATCGGCAGGCGCGCCCCCTACGAGGTGATAGAGCAGCGCCATGCGCACGGCCAGCCCGTTCGTCACTTGCTCGAGCACGCCGGATTGCGGCCCATCCGCGACAGCCGAGTCTATCTCGAGGCCGCGGACAATCGGACCGGGATGCAGCACCAGCGCCTCTGGGCGCGCCAGCCGCAGGCGCTGCGGGGTAAGCTGGTATCCGAGGATATATTCCTCCGCTGCGAGGGACGGCTCGTGCAGCCGCTCGGTCTGCACGCGCAGCACCATCACGACGTCCGCGCCCTCGAGCGCCTCCTCGATTCGCGTTGCGCGCCTGACTCCGGGCGCGGCGCTTTCGATTTCGCGCGGCAGCCACATCGCCGGCCCGCACACCGTTACGCGGCAGCCGAAGCGCGCGAGAAGCTCAATATTAGACCGGGCCACGCGGCTGTGCAGGATGTCGCCCAGGATGGTGACGTTCCAATCCTCGAGCCTTCCCTTGCGGTCGCGGATCGTCAGCGCGTCCAGCAGGGCCTGCGTGGGATGCTCGTGCGTTCCGTCGCCAGCGTTCACCACCGGGATTTCCAGCCGCTCCGCCACGAAATGCGACGCCCCGGAAGACCCGTGGCGTATGACGATGCCGTCCGGGCGCATCGCCTCGAGCGTGCGCACCGTATCCAGCAGCGATTCGCCCTTCTTCAGGCTCGACGATTCCGCCTGCAGGTTCATCGTATCGGCGCCGAGGCGCGCCGCGGCCGTGGCGAAGCTGATCCGGGTGCGCGTCGAGGGCTCGAAGAACGCCAATGCCACCGTCTTGCCGCGCAGCGTGGCCAATTTTTTCAACGGGTGCCGCTGAAATTCCTGGAAAGGCTTTGCTTGATCGAGGAGAAAAAGAATCTGCTCGCGCGTGAGGTCTTCGATTCCGAGCAGGTGTTGCAGTCGCTGCACTGTGCCCCTTTCAGATCATCGGCGGCGCCATCGACTTCCGGCCTTCGTTATTCCACCCTATCCACCAGCATCACGCGCTCTTCGGCATCCACTTCCCGCAGCCGCACTTCCACGATCTCGCTCTGCGTCGTCGCGATCTTGCGCCCTACGAACGCCGCCTCGATCGGCAACTCGCGATGGCCTCGGTCCACCAGCACGCAGAGGCGAATGCGGTTCGGCCGGCCAAGATCGAAGAGCCCGTTGATCGCCGCGCGGACCGTTCGGCCGGTGTACAGCACATCGTCCACGACAACCAGATCGCGGTCGTCCACCGGGAAAGAGATTTCGGTCGAATGCACCACCGGTTGCGGGCCGACCGTGGAAAGATCGTCGCGGTAGAGCGCGATATCCAGAATTCCCACGGGGATTTCGGCACGGGTTACCTCGCGGATTGTTCGCGCCAGCCGGTCGGCAAGCGGCGCCCCGCGTCGGCGCACCCCGATCAGCGCCAAATCCTCAGGCTTACCGCTCTTTTCCACGATCTCGCGCGCGAGCCTCTGGAGCGTGCGCTCCATTTCCTCGGCCGAGAGAAGCTGCCTTTTCTCGACGACCCGCATGGGCGCCCCATCCTAACACAGCCGCGACGCGTGGCACGCCGCATCTTCCGCACGGCACCCCCC
>Ga0134126_10000916_pt1 | contig 37291 bp, 55 predicted proteins | sample KB31752_FD_96881 | JGI IMG/M metagenome (GOLD analysis project Ga0134126, IMG submission 96881) | Terrestrial soil microbial communities with excess Nitrogen fertilizer from Kellogg Biological Station, Michigan, USA - KB3-175-2 | ecosystem: Environmental > Terrestrial > Soil > Unclassified ...
GCCGCCCTGCTCCTCGAGCGCGACGTGATGCTCCGGCCAGCAGTAGTCAAACCGCCACCGCCTAGGCGGCCGGAACCGATATTCCGCCACGGGATCAGGCAAACCGCGCGACCGACACCATTCCACGAATCCGGATACACGCACGTCCGCCTGCAGCTTGCGAAGTCGTTGCGCTGGCGTGAATTTCGACGTTCCACGGGGAACATTATCCACATTCGCGGGCATTTATTCCTCCTCCAGCAGATCGGCCGGAATCTCGGTCTTGCGGCCCGAGTCAGGCTGCGCGGGTTGCCATTCCTGCGTCGGCGGCGATGGTGGGCCAGCGATCGATGCCCCCGGCGCGCGCCGCGAAGCTGACACCGACCCGTCGCCGAGCGCCCGCTGGCGTTCAAAGGCGTCCAGCACCGCAGCCTCGAGCATGATGTTCCGGGAGGGTGACGGCTTGCCGCGCTGCGCCGGCTCCAGCATCGCATCGACTTCTGACTCGATCAGATCCCAGAGGCCACCGATCCCGTCGACGTACCGCTGCGCTTCGGCAAGCAGATCCTCCCGCGCGCTCGCCTCGGTGGCGCGGGTGACCCGCTCGTGCCGCGCCTTGACCTCGAGGAATGTGTCACGGAGCTTGAGCAGGACGAACCGCGCCGCAAGTTCTGGCTTGTCCGGCGGGTCGGCCAGGACGGCCTTGCACGCCCACCGCAGATGCTCCGTGTCGTGCGCACGGACAAAGACCCCTTTCTCGAGCTTCGCGCCAGCGCCGAGCGCCGCAAGCAACTGCTTCCCGGCGTCCGCGGCGCGGGCAGGATTGCCGCCGTAAAAGTGCCGGATCAGCTGCGCACCCTCCTTCGGGAATGTGACCTGACCCTGCGGCGTTTGCACCTGCTGATCAGCGGGCGGCGCGGGCGGTTCTGCCGTTCCGCTCTTCTTCTGCGTCTTCTTCTCTTCTGTTTCTGCTTCTTCTTTGGCTGACAGTGCTGACAACGATTGACTGTCATTGACGGACGCTCTGACGCGCTTACGGTGTTCGCGCTGCTTCTCACGGTTGTAGGCGCGGCGATCTTCTTCGTTTCGCACGGCGTGGTACGCTTCGTAGTTTGGGACGCGGTAGGCGTATTCGCCTTCACGCACCAGCCGGCGCCCTTCTTCCACCTTGCTCCGGCTCTTCGGATCCGGCGCGCAGAGGGCAGCGAGCGCCGCCTCGATCTCCTCGACCGATGCCCCGATGACGTGCGACAGCAACGCGGGATTGAGTTCGACCTGCGAGCCGACCGTATTGGCGATCACATAGCCCCACACCGCGAAGACGGTCGGGCCGCTCCCGAGCATCGATCCCGTGAACGTGCTGGCGAAGAACTTACCGTACACCGCCGCCTCCGAGTTCGAGCACCTTTCCGCATTTCCGGCACTGAATCAGCCGCGGCATGATTCCCCTCCGATCATTGTCGAATACCACTCCGGACTCCACCTGGGCGAGCGGACGGCCCACCACAGGCAGCACCGCCTCACGTCCGCAGTGCACGCACGCGAAGTCCACCGTCGCCGCATCCAGAGGAACGTCTCCCCTGTCAAGGATTTTCCACGTCTTGACTCGCATTGACCTATGGTACGTCGGCGGCTGTCGCCGCGCAAGGGCCAGTTTCACGCTCGATGCGGACAGCCCGTTCGTCGACCGTCTGCGGCCGGCGCCAGCGCGTGTTCACGTTCAAGTGCGAGGCAGGCAGGAGCGCGCGAACCCATGCCGGCGGCCGCTCGTGACCGGCCGCGACCAATCCCATCCGCCGCCCCAGCAACCCGAGCGCGTCGAGCGTTTCCTGTCCCTGATTCTCGAGCAGTCCGATCTTCCCGAGCGCCACCCGAACCTCCCACACGGCCATCGTGCCCTGCGCATCGAGGATCGCGTTCGCCGCGCGCTCTGCGGTCGTGAGTAGCGATTCACTCAGTCGGCTCTCCGCGAGCGCCGCGAACGCGTCCAACTGCTCGGCGGGATGCTTCGGCACGACCCGCCGGACCCCGACCGGCTGCCGCACAGTCGGGTCGGTCATGCGACGTACCGCCTGGCGCGATAGACCGGCTCGCGCTTCGGCCACTCGGCCTGCAGTCCGACGAACACGATGACCGCGACGCACACGGCGGTCGAGACGCGCATCGGGATCACACACAGCCACGTCGCGACGCCGACGCACTCCATGGCCCGGACAATGAGGCGCTTCACTTCGCCGCGCGCTGCGCCAGCCACGCCTCCGTGTCGCGCACGACAAACGGCCAGTAACTCTCGCCAGTGATCCGGTACGTTTCCGCGACACTCATGCCCTGGATGTGCGTGCCCGCGTACAGGAACTTGATCAGCCCCGCCGGCCCATCGTGAATCGCCAACGACTTGTCGAGCAGCCGCTGCGCCAGGTAGCGCCGCACCTCGAGCGGGATGTTCTGCCACGCACCCGGGAACGTCTCGGGAAACGCGCCGGTCACGGCTCGCGCGCCCGCTCGATGATCACCACCACCACCTCACGGCCCTCGTCCGCAAAGGGCTTCGCGCATTCCTCGGTCGCCAGCTGCTGGAGCGACAGGAGTCGTGCCTCGATGTCGTCCCGCCAGCCGCCGGGGAACGTGACCCGGGTCGTCGTCGGACCGCGGCCGTCTTGGGTAAACTGCGCCATGGTCGGCATTAGAAGGGCAGATCGTCTTTGGGTTGCGCGAGTGCCGGGCTGGCCGTCGCGAAGTCGCTGTCGTTCCGGCGCCGGTCGAGCTCCAGCACGATCGCCTCCTTGAGCGGGGCGTATCTGGCCACGTCCTTGGGCTCCCACTCGATGATGCGCAGGAGTTCTTCCTTCGGTGCCTCTTTCAGCAGCATCTTCGCGAACTTGTAGGGCGCGGGCCAGTCCGGAAGCCGGTCAATCGCACCGGTGACGCGCGCGCTCGGCTTCGCGGCGTCCGCGGTCTTCGCGGTTGCGGGCCTCCGCTCCGCGGCCTTGCCGCCCTGCGTGGCGTGATTGCCGTCATCATCTTCGTCGGTCGCGAGCGAGAGGAGCGCGGAGAGGCCATAGCGACGGCCATAGGTGATCCCGGAGCCCGCGCCCTGCGGGTCTTTCTTCGCGAGCGGGACTTCGACGAACGTCGAAAGCCATTCGCCGGAGGTGTGGACGAGCGTTGTCTCCACGCCGAAGATGCCGGGCTGGACGTCGAGGTCGCCGTAGCCGCCCTGCACGACGGACAGACCGTGCGCGGCGAGCACCGGCCGCACCGCCTCGATGATCGCGTCCAACGTGACGTACTTCGACTTGAAGTGCGGGTTCACCTTGTCCTTCGTAATCGACTTCAGGTCGGCTTGCGCCGCAACGAGCGCGGGTGCCAGCGCCGCGAGACTCGCCGACGACTTCATACGCCGGTCATCGGCACGCCTGCCGCCGCGCACAGGATCTCCTTCGCCATCGTCCGCCAGTACGCCTTGTTCGCGTCGGAGCGCGCATCGTAATCGCGCATCTCCTGACGGTGGCCGTACGATGAGAGCGAACCGATCGACTGCGAAAACAGATGACGTGCGGCGCGGTCGATCGCGGCACCGGACGGCGTGACCTCGAGCGTCGAGATGGCCCCCGCAGCGCGGTAGCGGTTGACCTGCTCCTGCAGCCGTTCCATCTCGCGGTGCACGGCCAGCAGGACGCACTTCTCGCATTCGGGGCTCGGCTTGCCGCCGTCTTCGTCGTCACAGTTCCCCTCGTGGACTCGGTTCCCGATCAGGTCCGAGACGTACTCATGGAGCGGGTACTGCGGGTTGGCGACAGGCCCGGTGGCAAGCACCAGTCCGCGCTCGGCGGCCCACGCGGTGCGGGACGCCAGATGCGGCGCGATCGGCACCGCAGGGGAAGCTTCGGGGGTACGGTCCATTGTTCGTCTCGTGGAAAAAGGTTAGACTGCCAGCGTTCGTCTCGCCCCGTCGTCCGCTCTGAACCAGCGGCGGCGGGGTTTCTCCGTTACAGCAACTCCTGCAACTTCCGGCCCCGCTCGGCGCGCTCCTTCGCCCACTTCACGACGGCGCGCCACGGGACAAACCGCGTGCCGCCGACTTCTTTGTACTCAAGCGTACCGGCGGTGATCTTCTGCGCCACGGCGGAGCGCGAGACGTGGAGCTGTCGCGCGACTTCGGCCTGCGGCATAAGGTCTGAGGGATTGCGCATGGACTAAGCGTAGCGCACCCGCTTACCGTTGTCAAGTGGGCGCGCGGAACGCACAAACGGCCACCCTTTCAGGTGACCGTTCATGGCGCGATGCGGGTTCACGAGGTTCGCGGCCCGACCTTCGACGTTTGGGGATTTCCCCCTCTGCCCTAGCGTGATACCGGGGAGCGCGTCACGCTGCGCGCTGGCTTGCGCCCGTGCAGGGAACGGTTGACGTTGACCGGCCCCACTCGCCGCCTTAAAATCGCCAGCGGCGACCGCGAGGGGCGCACTCCGAAGGTAGAGATTCCGGGCTCGACCGTCAAGAGTGGCGTCCCCGCCACACGCGGGCGCTCGGCATGTTGAGCAGCGCCCGTCCTACAGTTCCAATCACCGGAGTATGCCCTCCGGCTCTAGCCCCCTCGTCAGTGCACGATAACGCCGACGACCGCCGCGCACAATACGCCAGCACCCAATGCAACCAACGGGCTCGCGAGAGAGCCGAGGCCCGCGCACGCGGCACCGGCGCCAGCCGCCGTGATCCCATGCACCGCACGCGCCGCGACGCCAGGCTGCGCACTTTTGAGATCCGCCTCGACCTTCGCGCGCGCCGCGAGTTCTTCTGCGGAGACGGCAATCGTTTGCGCGTCCTTCGCGAGCAGCGTGGAGTCGGCCGCGTGTTCGTTCACCAGCGCCATGATCCGCGCGTTCGCCGCGTCGCGTTCGGCAACGACGGCGGCATACGCGATCGAATCGCTTACGATCAGCGCCTGCGCTTTGGCTCGAACATCCGCGACCTGAGCCAACGAGTCCCGCAACGCCGCCTCGAGCGCCGTTCGTGCCGACAGTTCGTGCGCAGCCGCTGTGTCCGTGGCGGCCTTCGACGCATCGTGCGGTGCACGGGTAAGCCGAGTCAGCGAATCGACCGTCGCCGCAGTCTTGAGCAACGCCGGCAGTTGCTTCGTCAGCTTCGCGAGGCTGTCCCGGAGCGCCGACTCAGCCCGCACATCGACTTTGTCCGTCGCGCTTTTCTCGCCGGCGCACCGTCCGGCGGAGAACACGACAAGAAGCACGCCAATGACTCCGAGCACCCACATGGCGTCCCGCGTGCCATTCCCGGTCAGCTTCGGAATGGAGGGCAACTTCGGAATCGTCACTGGGAGTTACTCCGAGGAGGAAGGAGGGGATGACCGATGCGACAACTGATCGTCGTGGTTGTGCACGATGATGCCAGCGACGCGAGCTTGATTGATGAGGTCGTGCGTTCCACGACCGCCCTTGAAGGCAATCACACAATCCGGCTGCTGTGCGACCATCTGCCGATTGCGAATCGGGCCAGCCGCCTTGCCGAGTCCCTGCCAGTCAGCGGGGAACGCTCGCGTTGGAATCCCGCGCGCCGTGGCCCAGTTGGCCGCGCACATATCCGCCCCTTTCGCCGCACCATGCAAAACTTCGGTAATGCCGAGTTGTTCGTGAAAGTAGTTCATCCTACGACACAAATAGAGATAGTCGTCAAAGTCCCGACCACCACAAACGAGCGCGATCATGTCTTCCGCTCCGTCGCGTGGGTGAGCCGGGGAGGATTATGAATCTCCATCGGCGGAAAGAGGAGCGTCATGCGGGTATAGAGCGAAAGCGACCAGCCCACGCGCTCGGCCTTTTTCTTTGCCGCCCGATATTCCCGCTCGGTGAGTCGAACCGTGAGGATACGTGTGCGTTTTTCCATGTACGACAATGTACGACAAATGCGCTCTACGTCAAGCGGGCCGCGTGTACGTCCCGAAATGCGTAGCCGTGATGGCGTGCTCGTACACGCCGTTCCCGTTGTCGCTCGTCCCGTCGGCGGACGTATTCCCGCTGATGCCCATGAGCGGCGAGACTTGCGAGACGAACCCGACGTGATGCGCGTGATCGTTGGCATCGACGTAAAAGTAGAGGTCACCGACCTGCGGCGTCTCCACGATCCAGCCGTTCTTCGTGCACACGTCCCGAATCGCTTGCGCCGCGCTCAGGCGGGGGATGGGACTCTCGCCCTGAAACAAAAGGTCCAGCACCATCGTCGCGAACTCGGCGCACCATGAATCCCCGAACTCGCCCGTGCTCCAGCGCTGGATCGCTTCCACCCGCAGGCCACGGTTCTGCACGTCGCTCTCCCGCACGAACCGAAAGAGGCGCGCAATGTCTACGACGTTCATTTGCCACCCCCGAACTTCGCGGGCAAGAACGGTTGCAGGGCACCCCCCACGCTCTTGATCGTCGCCGTCATCAGGTCCGCGCTCAACATCGCCAGACACAGCACGGCGGGGACCGCAACCACCGCGAGCCGCACGTTCGACGGGGCCGCACTCTTGGTTTCAAGGAACGTCAGGTGCGAGAAGATGGCGAGCCCCACCAGCGCCACGAGCTTCGAGAGGATCGTGTTCAGCACGACCTCCGCGTGACTCACCGCAATCACGGCTTTGCTCGGTCTCGCGGTCTGTGGGTCCGGCACAATCGGGGCCGTCATCTCGGTTTCTTCCGGCGTTCGATAGGAGGAGGCAACTGGAGAGCGGCCGGTGCGACCGGCAAATCTGTCAGCGACGTGAGCACGTTCTCGTTCCAGCGGTGGATCGCGCCGTACATGTCCCGCTGCCACTGTTCTTCCGTCTGCACATGCAGGTCGAACTGGCCCGTGTGCTCTTTGAGGCGGTGGTCGATCCCTTCGAGTTTCCGCACCACCCCGTTCGGCACCGGACTGTTGGGATCGCCAAAGACGGCCGTGACCAACGACTGCACCATCGAGAGCATCTTCATGAAGCGGTTGGCGAACCAGAGCAGCACGACGCCAGCCCCCGCGACGAGTCCCCCGACCACAATCGGCTCCGGGTTCCCGCTGGCTTCCTGCGCGAGTTGGAGGAGGGTCATGGCGTCTCAACCTCGTTATCGGAACGGAAGACGGTCACGGGCGTTTCCCTCCATACGTTTTGAGATAGCTCTCCACCGGATCATCGGCCGCCGGCGCGTTCGCGCTTCCCTTGATCTCATTCAGGAACTTTTCCCGTGCCGCATCTGAGCGATCGACGCCTGCCTTGTTGACGGCCTTCGTGAAGATGCCTTCCAACTTCGGCCCGGTAAAGCCACGCTGCTGCGCTTCATGCATCGCCTGATCAGCCACAGCCTGCCGCTTGACTGGATCACGCTCGCCATAGATACGCTTCACAACGTCCTGCTGCCACGTCGATTCGTCGCGCTTGTCCGCCGCATCCCGCGGCGCCGTGCCCGGGGTGGCTTCCGTGAACGGGTTCAGGTTCCCGATCAGCGATGCGAGGCCGGATCGCGCCCCCGGCGTCTGCTCTGGAATCCCCATCGCAGCGCCCGCGTTCAAGTTCCGCGCGACGGCCATGATCCGCTCAGGAATCCCGTCATCTGCGTTTAGGTGCACGCCCTGAATCGAGCCGAGCGCGCCGTCGCGGTCCAAGTAGAGATCGTGCCCAGTTCCGAGCGCCCACGCCGCCGCTGGTGCCGGACCGACCATCCCAAGCGCCGCGTTCGCTGCCGCCTTGATCGTCCCGCTTACCTTGTCGCCCTTCTTGGCGTAGGCGATCGGCTCCAGGATGCGCAACGCAGCCGCGCTTGAGGGGTCCATGAAGCCTTTCCGGAGGTAGACTTCCTTCGCATGCGGCCCCAGCACCTTTGCGGCTTCGTCTGGGTTCCCGCGGAAGTATCGGTAGCTCGAGGGGTCCGTGGGATGAAAGACGCCGTTCGCGTCTGGCAGGTGATAGACACCCGATGCGATGTCGTCTTCGTGCCCTGGCGCGTTCTGCGTATTCGGATGGCCGGACAAGAGGTAGCCGATCCCTGCGGTCGCGGCCGCGAACCCAGCCGGTCCACGCGCCGCCGTCAGCAACCGCGGCACGACCTGCGCGCCGCCCTCCGGCAGCGGAGCGCCACTCGATCCGGCCAGTGACTTGAACGCCGTGCCGTACTTCGCTTTGTTGATCGCGATGAACGGCGTGATCCCCGCGTCCTGTAGGAACTGCGCCGCGCTCCCCGAGTTCCGACCAACGTAGTTTCCCGCGTGGCCGGTCACGTAGTCGCGCTCGAGCCCGGCAAACGCCGGATCCTTTGGTGTAAGCCCTGCCTTCTTCGCCCCTGCCTCGAAGTCCTCCGAGGCAACCAACCGAGCGCGCGGATCAATGCCGGATGGTCCGAAAAGAATGTGATGGCCCTTGTTCAGCCAGCCCCCGCCGTCATCCGGCGAGATGCGCAGGGCACCCTCAAGAGCAAGCCGGTGCAGGCGCGCCACCGTACCAGGGTCATCGAAGTCGACGGCCTTGAAGCGCGCCAGCGTCGACGCCACCTTCGCCAACGGCACCCCTTTCGCAATCGCTTCCGCTGCACCGGCGTCGGCGGGAATCCCCGTGCCAACCGTCGAGGCGAGCGTCCGGCCGTGTCCATAGGCGACCAACGGGTTCAGCAACACGGAGCGCGTGGCCGCACCGGCGATCTTCTTCAGCACCTTCGGGGGGCCCGTCTGTCCGCGGACCTGCTGCTGGAACTGATCGACTGCGTTCGCGACTTCGGTGGGCACCGCGAAGCGCCGGAACCCAACCGGAATATCCTTTCCCTCTGGCGGCGGATCGACCAACTGATGCAGGTCGTTGAATATGATGACGCGCTTCCCGGCCGGCGCGTTTTCCTCTGGGCCGAGTTCCGCGTTCGGGATCTTCGCGATGGCGTCGTAGACCGCGTTCTTCTGCATCTTCGCGACCTTGTCCCGCGCGTCCGCCACCGCCGCCTGACGGAAATCCGAGACGTACTCGCGCGCCGATCCGGTCGCCATGAGCTTCGACGCAGACGCGGCCGTGCCGGGCGGCAGGTTCCGGATCGGTGGCTTCTCGCGTCCGGTGTATTCCGGTCCCTGCACGGGCGCATCGGCACCCTTCGGCGTGAGCCGCACGACATCGGGCTTCTGGCCGAGGATAAGCTTCGCAACGCCCGTGCGCGGCTCGGTCGCACCGGGGTTCCGTTCCGCAGTCGCCTGCGCGTTGCGGATGTTCTGTTCGTTGACGCGGTCCTGCGAGAGTAACCGCATGTACAGCCCGAGCGACGGCCTTCGGAAGGTCGATGGATCGACCCCAGCCCCGACCGCCCCGGCTTCATTGAAGCCCTGGACGTTCATCTTCGCGCGATCAAGCGCCTGCTGAAACCACGGCTCCGATTCCACGTTCGCGGGCAACTGCGTCCGGAGCGCGTCGGCGCGCGCGGTAAAGTTCTGCGCTGCCTCGCTCAGCATCCGCGCTCGCGCGCCAGTCTCCGTCACGGGCGCGGTCGGCAAATGCTGGTCGATGTCGAGCGGTTCGCCATGCTCGCCGGCGCTCGCGCCGAAATCAAAGTCCTCACCGTTCGCGTGCGCTACCTCATTCCGGCGCGCGACTTCGCGCCAGATATCGTCCGGATGCAGTCCGTCCCGCTCCTGCAGGATACCTTCGATATTCCCGATCTGCGCTTCATTCCGCATCGTCACAGCGGACGTCGGACCAAACCGTCGCGCATCGGCGTGGTAGACTTTCGAGGCTTCGGCGCGGCGCGCGAGTTCGTCGATGAGCGGGTCGGTTTCCATTTCCGCCGGCGCACGCAACGCGCCGCCCGGCGTCGTGCGCGAGTACCAGAGATCGCGCGCCGACTTACTCGGCTGCTCCGCCTTCGCCTGCTCGGCCTGCGCCTGTGTGGCTGCGTCAGCCGCCGCCGTCGTTTTCCGTTCCGCTTCTGCTTCGAGGTTGTCCAGCAGAATCCGTTTCCCGAACACGTCCTGCTGTTCCGGCGTGAGGTCACGGAGCGAACGATCGACCAAGCCACCAACGAAGCGACCAGCCGATACCGGCGGCATGGCGCCCGCCGAGTGCAGCGCCTCATGAAGTTCTGGTGCACGGTCCCGGATCGGCGCGTAGACATCGGTGAGCGCTTCCTTTGCGGCCGTCGACAGATCGTTCAGCGCACCTTTCGGGAGCGGAGGAATGCCGGCGTGCATGTCCTTCGGGCCTTCGGGCGCTAATGATGGTGTGCTTGGCGCCGTCACTGCCGAGCGCGCACCTTCGACAGCGTCGGCAGTTGATGCGTCAGCAAGCGCCCCCGCCCCGCGGATTACTGGCATCGTCAATGCGGCCACATCCATACTCGACCCGATTAGGTTCTCGGCCGATTCTTGAAACGGCGGCGCCGGAGCACCGGTGTCATGCACCGACTTCGATACAGCTTCCCCAGTTTGAAATGCCGCCTTAACTGCGCGCACCGGCGCTGTGACCGCACGATAAGCACTCGCAATCGGATGGGTGATGACATCCGCCGGAAATTGAGCAGCCCCCGCGATGAGGTTCGGCACCTGCGCGTCAACCTCTCCGAGTGGGGACTGCCGAAAGAGGTCAGCGCGAAGCGCCTGCGCGTCCGGCGGGGCAATCGGCGCGCTCTGCGGACTCGCCACGGTCGCCGTCACATCCCGTGGCGATTGAATGAGCGGCGTGCGCTCTGGGATTGTTGCGGGCTCGCTCGGCCGCCGAGGTTGATAAATGCTCGTCGCATCCGCACTAGCCATCGGCACCCTCAGCGGCTTGAGCACCGGCGCGGTCGGCTTCGGCCCATACTTCTCGAGGTACGACGACACCGGATCTTGCCCGTACTTTTCAAGGTACGAAGCGACCGGATCGTCCGGAGGAACCGCCGCAATGGGCGGGGCGCTCGCGTCCATGCTACTCCTCGTCGTCCTCTTCGGGCTTCACGACCTGCGGCGTCGGCACGGATGGCACGACCGCATCCTTCGGGCGCGGCCCCAACTTCGTCGCGATGTCGGCTTCGGACATCTTCTGCGCGCGCAGCGCATTCGCCGCGGCGTCCCAGTGCGCGCTCTGAGTTGGATACGGGTTCGGCGGCGTGGGCGGCATCCCAGCGACCACCGGACCGGGTGTTGCGCCAGCAACCGGAGCCGCTCCGCTCGCAGATGCAGGAACCGCGACCGGCGCGGCAGGCGAACTCGCCGTCGAGATGGACTTCAAGTTCAGCATCGGGGGTTTCACGGGTGGTGCCGGAGCAACCGCTGCGGGCGCCGGGACCGTCAGCGGCGTGATCGGGGCAGCCGCCTTCGCGCCCTGCGCGGTCGCGGGCCAGCCACCCGGAGGCACCGGCCCGCTCGGCATCGGCGGGTACGACGTTGTTCCGGGAGGCGCAGACGCACCCGGAGTGCCCGCGCTGGCCGCTGGCGTTGTGCCAGCGGGCGATGTCCCAGACGCGGGCACTTTGAGCCGCGGCACCATGCCCGCGGCCTCCTCGGGCGTTTTCGCCATGCCGGACGAGAAGATCGTTCCCGCCTGCCGACTGGTCGAGGCATCGGCCTTCGCCTGGACAGCGCCGGCCGCGGCCGCGACTTCGTAGTCCTTCACCCCGAACTTGTTCGCCGCCGCCGCGACGTCAGGGTCGGCGGCGAGAATATCCCGCGCTTTCTGCGGGTCGCCGCCAGAGAGTGTTCCGAGTTGCGTGAGAAAATCCTTCTTCTGCTTGTCGACTTCGGCTGGGCTCAGCGGCTTGTTTGCGTTCGCCCCGGTCCGCTGCGCAATCCCAGCCGCCTGCACGGCCTGCCGCAACTGCGCGGCTTTGGTCATGTTGTCGACCTTGTACCTCTCCGCCGTGAGCGCCGCATCGGCCTTCGCCTTCGCGTCCCGCGCCGTCCTCAGGGCGCCGACATAGTCCGCCTGGTTGTCGGGATCGAACGATGGCTTTTCACCCGTCTCGGCATCCGGCGCAACGAGATGGTGCTCTGGGAATTCGCTCTGAAGATCCGTAAACGCCTGCTGGTTCGCTTTCGTCTTCCGCGCGTCCGGCGCCGCGATCCGGGCCTGCTGGTTTCCGAGCATGGCTTCGTGATAGGCCTTCGTCGCTTCGAGCGTCGCCTTGTGGAGCTCCATCTCGTTGTTCAGCCGCATGACGTTCAGCGAGTAGTTCCGGTCCGCGATCTTGCGCAGATAAGCGTTTTGGATCAGCGACGTCGCCCCCTGACTGAGCGCGCCGATGATCGACCCCCAATCCGGCGCGGCTGGCGCCTTCGGGTAGATCCCCGAGCCTTCCAGCCCGCCGAGCGAAGCCTGATAGGGACGCGGCATCGGTTACTGGTTCCTGTCCGCAGGACTCGCGAACACGTTGAAGTCAGACGTGCTTCCACCTTTCGCCCATGACCCGCGACCGAGCGGGTTCACGGGATCAATCCCGTTGTAGGTGTTCGAATACGGCGAACTAGTCGGCCCGGGCGCACCGGTCGGTACGCCATACGCGGCGGCGATCGGCGAGGTCGCCGGCGGCGGAGTCGTCGTGCCCGCGGGAATCCTCGGCGTCGAAAGCGCACCAAGCGCGCCACTGATCCCGTTCGCCGCGCCGGCGACTTCGCCCGCGTTGCCCTGCGCGTTCACTTCGGCCAGCTGCGCCTCGTTCATGTTCGAGAGATTCTGCTTCTCGAGCGACTGCTGCACGCCCAAATCCTTGCCAACCTGACCGCCGAGCGTGCGCGCGCCACCAGCGGACGGTGTCGTGCTTGAGGCTGGGGCGCCGGCCGTGACGTCACCACCGCCCGCTAGCCCACGCTGCACCGTCTCCTCCGCCGTATCCTCGCGCGTGTTCTTCTGGCCGAGCGCCAACTGCGAGGAGGCCGTGTCGTAAGCCTTGCCGATGACGCCCTTCTGCTTCTGCCGGTTCTGGTTCGCGGTGACGGCTTCCGCACCGCCGCCGACCAGCGCCGCCGCCGCGGCCACAAGAATCCACGTCATGGCGCCACCTCGCCGACCAGGAGCGGGTTGACGTGGGGTTCGATCAGGAGCGCTTCGAGCTTCGCCAAGTCTGTCTCGTCGGTCGGATGCACCGTCGTCCAGATCGTTTCCTCATGGACGTAGAAGAGCTTCTGCATCCCCGGTTCCGAAATGAACGTGTAGGGTGCCTCGACGTGCCGGACTCCTTCGCCATCGCCAACGCGGAACGACACTCGACCCTTCGAGATGATGTTGAGATGGCGCGTCTTGTGTCGCTTCCCTAAGATCGTGGCGCCCGCGGGCATCGTGAGCTCGCGCGCGTACACGCCCGGCGCGAAGTAGTGCCGGAGCGGGAAGCAGTCGTTCTCCTGATACCCTTCCAGCGACCGAATCAGCACTTCGGCCTCGTCCGTCGTCAACGGTGTCCGAAGAGGCAGAAGCGTCGTCACCGGCGGTTCCGTGATACCGAAAGGCAGTATGCTTTCCATCGCTTACCCTCCGGCCGTGATGAACATGATCTTTGCGCCGTTGCTGGGCGCGCTCGTGAACTTGATCCGATTCTTGTCGCCGGCGTAGCCCGGCGTGATGCCCCGCACCGCATAGTCGTTCGGCGTACCCTGCAACGCGGGCGTCATCAGCGCACCCGCCACGTACACGACGACGTCATCCTGCCGCAAAATCGAGTGCGGCAACGCGAACTCCACCGTCGTCCCGTCTCCAGTCGCCGGCGACTGGTAATGCCGATGCGCCATCGCATCGAGCGTGCCGCGGTCCCGATTCTTGCCGGCCATTTATGCTGCTGCCTCCCCAGCGCCCGGCTTCTCACCGAGTGCCTCAAACTGAAACCGTCCCGCCGCCGTCAGCGTCTGCACCTGTACCGTGATGCGCGTTCCGTTCCGCGGCATGAGTGGCAGTCGAATCGTCGCGCGCGTCCCGTTCGATCCCTGACGAGGAAGAACGATCCATGCGGTGCCGTTCCACTGCTTGAGCAACGCCGAGGGAAACGCTGGCGTGATCGATCCTGCAGTCGCATTTCCGATATTCCCGTCTGTGCCGGAGGTATCCAACCACAAGTCACCGACGACCGCACTCAATGGGTTCACGAGGGCAATCGTCAGCAGAAAGCTATCCTCGGTCGCTTCGTCCCACGTCGTCACGACCTGAAAGACGAGTGGCAACGACGCCGCCGTGATCCACGACAGGGTTAGATACAGTCGGCGCAACGTGCCACGTCCATCGGAGCCGAACGGCGCGAACGGGCCAAACTCGACCGCTGGAAGAATCGTCGGCATCACCGCCTGCACGCTCGCGTTCGCTTGGAATCCGTAGTAGCTCACCGTCGCCTGTCCGGGCGTGGCTTGCCCGATCATCCGCACATCGCGCTGCTGGCCCTCGCGCCGAAGGTACGCGGCCGCCGTCAACTGCACGCCGGGAAACCACTGCCGCGTAAAGCCATCCGTGTCGACGTTGTACTTCACAAGCAACGTGTCGAGGCCGTAGCCGTAGCCGTTCGCCATCGAGCAGAACGGAATCCCGACCACGACCTGCCGGCGAATCCAGTCGTTCACGAGCCACACGAGATCTTGGTTCGTCGTGCCCGGATACGTTGTCGGGTCGCGCGTGATGTCCGTCCAGATGCAGTCCCAGAGGCCATTCGACTGGCCCGTAAAGTCCTGCAACTTCCGGAAGATCGGCTCGAAGCTTGACGCATACGCCCAGTACGATCCTGCATCCATCGAACTCCGCCACAGTCCTTGATCGCAGACGCCGTACATCTTCCGGTCCGGCCCTTCGATCAGCGCGTGCGGCCCCACGACGTTGAACGCTTTCTGCACCGGCGTCGCACCGTCCGTCAGGAACGAATCGCGACCGTACCCGCCGATGTAATGCAACTGCTGGTTCGTACCAAACCACACTTTGCCAGCCCAGACAATCGCGCCGCGGATCAACTCGCCAGCATCGCCAAGCGTGATGGCGTCAGAGTCAGAGAACATCCGATTGCCGGGTTGCGTGGCGACGTTGTCGTTTCCCCACTTGAGCGGGAGTCCGAGATTGCAGAACATCACGCGCGCCGGCCCGTCGCCGTTCGTCGCGTCGGAGGAATCGAATCCCCACCCGAACAGGAAATCGTTGAAGGCGATGATGCCGCGAAAGTACAACTGCTGCGCTGCCGATCCCGTGTCGAGGTAAGTGTTGTTATTGTTGCCCGCGTACTGCGTCCCGTCACCGTCCGCACCCGTTCCGAGTGCGTTGAACTGCTTGATCGGGAATGCGACGAACCCCGGATCACCGACGATCTGCACGAGGACGTACAGTCCGAAGTTATTATTTGACTTCGGCGTGAATCCCTCGCGCGCCCCGAGGTTGCAGAACGCGACGTTTACCTGCTCGGTGTTGTTGTTGCCAGCCGGCAAGGTCCACGCGCCCGGCCACGAGTAGCCAGTGACGACACACCCCTCCGTCGCCGCGTTGTTCGCGCCCATCGGAGACGGACTGTTCACGGGACTCGCGACGCCTTCGCGGTTGAACGCCTGTGTCAGGTAGTACGTCCCTGGGCTCGCCGTGCGACCCTCCCCCACCGCCACGACCTGCGGCTCCTGTGACCCCGGCATACACGGAAGCAGCGCGTGCAGGCGGGACCACGGCAGGGCGTTGTTCCCACCGTCCTCCAGCGTCACATATGCCGTGAGATCACTCGCGGCGATCAGCGCGCCGCGCACACCGATGTCGACGGAGTCGGCCTGCAGCAACTCGCCGACCTTGCGCGTGTCTGCGGCGCCGTTGATCACGAGGCCGTCGCCGAAGCTGTTCACGTTCAATGGCATCGACGCCTCACCCAGCCGGCTGCGGTTCAGCTGATTGCGCCGGGACGCGCGTCGATGGCGCGTGCACAAACTCCAGCGCTGACGCGTCGAGATTGAACTCCTGCGCGAACGCGGCGAGTTTCATCGACTGATCGGCCGCGAGTTTCCGGAACCCTTCGGGATCGCGTCCGTCGTCCTTCGCATCAAGATAGAGCGCCAGATCGTTGATCAGGATCTCGACGTGCCGAGTTGGGAATGCTGGATCAAGCACCGACGACAGGGTGTTCAGCACAGCACCGGCCAAGAGCAACCACGCGGTCAGAATGTCGCCAGCAACAGGATCGCCGGTCTTGCCGCGTGAATATAGCGTTCCTCCCGTGCGGTACACGCACGGCGGGATATGCCACAGCCGGGTAATCTCGGCCGCCGGAATCAGGTGCACCGTCGCGCCGCCCGCGTTCTGCAACCGCCGCACCTCAATCAGATCGGTAGGCAACACGAACGCGACTGTCGCGCCGAGGAACTGAATCGCCTGTATCGTAGCAAACTCATCGGGGCGCTGTCGCGCGGCCAGCGCCCACAGCCCTTGATAACTACGCGTGAGCCGCCCGAGCAGTTCGTTGTCAGTCGCGAGTTTGCCGGGATCGTTCGCCGTCGACCGCGCATAGGCGGCCTCAAGAATCATCTGCGCGGTGGTCGTCATCCTGAATGCCTCACGATACGACGTACCGAACACACCCGACAATCTTTCCGCTCGTCGCCCCGATGTTTGCCTCAGGAACGCCTTGCGTCGCGACATTCGAGCCAATCTCATTCAACGTAGCGTAGTTCTGCCCAGCAACCGGCTCAACCGAAAACTGCGTGTAGCCGGAATCAAGGGTGACGTGAGAAACCTCGGTCAGACTTCCATCCCCGAACGGTCCTGCGTTCGTCATCGTGAACGGCAACCCAGCGATTTGAAGATTCCCCGCCATCGCGACAACGCTCGAGGCCAGCTGGATATCGAACCACGCGGTAATCTGCCGGCCGTCCTGCCGATAGCGCCCCGCCTGCGCGGCGTAGGTATTCGTCCCAGCGGTGACAGATCCGCGCAGGACGGGCGTCCACTGATTCACCGGCATCGATATCGTTGGCATCGCACCGAGCGTGCCGTTCTCGTCAATGTTGGCGAATCCTTCCCGGATCATCTCGGAATCCGCCGAAACGTTATATCCGGTACCATTGGTGAAGATGTCGGCGAGTTTCGTCGACATGCCCGACGTGAACGATTTGAACCCGCGCATCATCAACGCGCTAGAACTCGTCTCGAGACTCACCACGCACGTATAGCTACCGACGTTCGTCGCGCCGCCGCCCTCGATCGTGCAGTAACCCTGATTGACCAACCGTATCCCGATTCCAGTCCATGCCTCAACGTTCGGCTCGTGCAACGTGATATTGAACTGCGCGTTCAGGCCATCAGGGACCATCGTGGCGCCGAACCATCCCCATAGTTCCCCGCTATTCAGCCCGTTGCACGCCGACAGAAGCGCCCCGCCATAGATGCGGTATCCAGCCATCCCGGCAGCGGAAATGACCCCCGCATAGCACCGATCCAGTTTCGTCGTGTTACCGCCGTTCAGAAAGAATCCGTGGCCGTTCGAGCTGCTCACAAACACATCCCGCAACGTCGTCGAAAACTCGTTCATCATGTAAACGGCGTGACTCCCCATCGTGATGATCACGTCCTCGATGTTCGTCAAGTACGTCAGCAACGTCGGGAAGTAAATGCCGGAGCCGGTCGTGCTCCCGCCAGCGATCTGCAGATGCTGGATCGTGCACCGCGTCTCGCCGGTTGACCCCTCAACAAAGCCATGACAGCCGGCACCGGTCGGAACAATGATCGTGCCGCCCTTGCTCGCGCCGCAGATGCGCTGATCCTTGAACCCCAAGGCAAGCCCAGCAGTGATCTTATACGTCCCGGTTGGAATGAAGACAGCCTGCGCCGCGAGCATCGCCGCCTGAATTGCCGCCGTATCGTCGTGCACGCCGTCGCCAACCGCGTTGTACGGCGCATTCTTGACGTTAACCATGTTATTGATGCTGGCCGCGATCGCAGCCGCGGCTTCCGCGAGCGCGTTCGCCACATCAGTCGCGAGCATATCGAGATTGACGTTTGCTGGCGTGTTCGACGGGGAGTACCCGAGCGGCTTTGGAGTCATGAAAGAATCAGCCTCGATACTGGACTTGGCCCGTCTCGGGCTCGTTGAGCATCTCCAGCGCAGCCGAGGCAATCACAGTTGCCGCCGCCGACGCATCTTTTTCAAAGCCGGATCGGTCCTGTGCACTCATTGCCTTCGACTGCCGCGCCATCATCAGCGCCGCATCAGCGTCAAGTGCTTCCACCAAGACGCCGGGAATGTTTAAGTAGTCCGTAAGCACCTGCAGCGTGGGGAGCGCCACGTAACTCATGATGATCGAGCTCACGGTCATCCATCGGTCCGACGCGTTCGGATTCCCGTTCGTGCCCGAAAATGAGAGGAGAGGCACGAGACGATTCCCTGAGACGAACGCAATCGGGTTCGCACCGGGTTGCGCTTCAATGCGCCCATGCTCGCGCGTGACATCGCAGGGAATGATCAACCCCGGCGGCTGGGAGTACACGAGCGAGACGTCAATCAACCGCACCATTTCCGCCGGCAACGGAAAGCCCGGCGTGCCGCCATTCAGACCGTACGGGTCGGCCGCAATCATCGGCTCGGCATCGTCGTAGTACGGGACGTTGTTGCCGTCGAGATGGAGCGGCCAGCCGTCTTGGTACGTCGTCGTGTATTGCGGAATGCCGGTGACGGGATCTTCGGCAATCAGCAAACCGCCAGAGTTCACGACGTTGTACGTGAGCGTCGTGTTAACGAGCCCTTCGATCTTGGCTCCGTGCACGGCGAGATGCGTCCGCAGCCGCTGCGAGAGATAGGCCAGGACCGCGCCATCGCCTAGTACAAGGTCCCGGAAGGACCAGTGGCGAATGCGCGCCCGATCGATGATCTGCTGAACGGTCGTCGTCTGAAACGTCATGGGAACACGCCCCCAATCGCCACCTTACACTGCGCCGCCGTTAGCGTCGTTGACGACTCGACGACCGCAATGTGTGAGTACGCTTTCCCGGTAGTCGGAGTGATCGCTGCCGAGGCCGTGTATGCCGCGACTGAATCAGCCCAAAGCCCCGTGGACTCATCGAAATAGTGCTCAAAGAGCGTTCCCGCGAACGGAACACCGACCAGCGTGAGCGCGTCCACGGCTTGCGTGACTCCCGCAGCCACAGTCACGATCGGCGTTGACATGAAAATTGTATTTGGAACAAGACCAGCGGCATGCACGATACAGGCTAGCGACGCCGAGCTCGTGCCGACCGGGTACAGCAAATTATTTCGATTATGGCCAGCAGCGCCGGTACCCGACGCGGTGCCCGTCGCGGCCGCCCAGAGCAAGACCAACTGCCCCCCGTTCGGGCCCGTCCCGAGATTGATGACGCCCCGACCAGCCCCGCTGCCTACGGCGTTCGACAACGCGAGCGTTGACCACGTCAACTGCAGCAAGTACAACGATGCGCCGGCCGTGCTATCATATACCGCGATCTCGCTAATCAGCGCATTGCTGTTTTCGAGAATCGCCCAAACCAAGTCCGTCTGCCCATTCACAAACGTTCCGACCGTCTGCCGACGGTTCGAGTTGGCGAACCCCGACGTGTGCAATCGCGCCGTTTGTCCGCTCAGACAACTCGTCTTGCTCGTGAGCGTGAATGGCCCGCTGTTCGACCAGTAAGTCGTATCCGCAAACTCCGTCGTGCCGTGCGCGCTCTCCGCCCTGGTCGGCTCGAGTAAGATCGTCCGTGCAAAGGCAGCGAGCGTCGGAGAATACGCATAGTGCGCGTCGCGAAGCACGTTTGCGAGTGCTGTCGCGTACACGCCAGACGCCCCGAACTGCTCGGCGCATGTCGTCGCGTCAGCCCGTGTGAAACTGGACACGCCCCCGAGCGCGGCATAGGAGCCCGGCGTCGCCAGATAGACGTCGCGTGCGACCCCTCCGACACACGCGGAGACTAGCCCGAGCCCGAGTCCGACGTTTGACGGAGTCACGGTGTCAGTAGAGCGAGACGATACTTGTCGCGGTGGTATTCGTGTTGTTCACGCGCAGCACCGAGATCGGCAGGATCGCGCCGGCCGGCACGTTCGTAAACGTGACCGCGACCCCTTCGCCAAGCGAAGCACCGGGACCGGCCATGACCACCGCGACATTGCCAGCCCCGCCGACGTAGAGCGCCCGCGAGGGCACGGCCAGGGCCACCGTATCGCTCGGCGTCACTGCCACCGCTTCGTTTGCTGGCGCCGCGAAATCTCCGCCTGTCGCTGTCATGACCGGATCCTCAGTGAGTAGGGACTACTTCTTCTTGGCCTTCGGCTCGTCCTCGTCGTCCGTCAGCGCGGCCACACGGGCCTCGAACGCCGCTTCGCGCTCGGCCAGCTTCGCCGCCGCCTCTTCGATCTCCGCCGCCTTCCGCGCCTGCTCCTGCTCGACCGCGCGCAGTGCCGCGGCCTTGGATCGCAGCTCCTGCTTATCGGGCGGCTCCTCGATCAGTGTGCCAGCGCGCATGAGCGCGCGCGGGCGGTGATCCTTCCCGAGTCCCGGCTTCAGCTGCCCGTTCTCGAAGTGGTGGTCATTCGGGCCAAACTCGCCCGGAACGGGCGGCGCGGTCTTGACACGTGCGAGTCCCATCGGTCTGTCTCCTTGAGTGTCAGCGAGTGCGCTCGGGGATGAGCGCGGGTTCGCCGTTCGGCGGCGCCATCGCGTTGCGCGCGCGCTGCCCCAACTCGGCGGGATCAAAGCCCCCGCCGTACCACACCGACCGTCCGCCCTCATGCTTCGAGGCGAACGCCAAGCCGTGCACGATCTCCTCCACCGCGCCCTCGTCGATCGCCAGCGCGGCCTCCTGTTCTCGTTCATCCTCCAGCCGCATGCGCTCCAACTCATCCCGGAAGTGCGCCTGCTGGCTGTCCCACTGCTGCATGAAGTCGATCAGCCACAACCCGATCGGCTTGTAGCACTCCTGTTCGCCCCGCACCTGATAGATGACCGCGCACGGCGCGTCGTGGCCCTGCCGCTGGCCCGCGAACATCGCGCCGCCCACGTGGGGCGTGTCGTACCGCACGACCTCCCATCGACCATCGTAGATCGCTGGCAGCGGCCGCCCGTTCACATCGTACTGCCCGTGACGCATGATCAGCGCCTGCGGGTTCCATCGGATATCGAGCAACGGGTCCAGCCGGCGGAGCGCATCCACCACCGGCTGAACCTGCTCCTGACTCTGCGGCTGGTCCACGATCCTCTACGTGGTCGCCGTGACCACAGCCTGCGGACCGGGAACGACCAGTTGCGCACTCCCGACCGTGGCGAACCCGCGGGGCACCACGCACAGCGCCTCGTTGGGATACTGCGCTGCCATCGTCGCCGCCTGCGCCTGACAGTCCGCGAGGGCGGTCGGCGTTTCCGAGTGGAACATGAGCACGCCGCTGCGGCAGACTCGGACTTCGTACTGACTGTAAGTCGACATCGTCCTTCCTCCGAAGTGAGTTAGCCGACCGCGATGGCGGTCACGTTGATCCCACCCGTGGCGTTGCCCGTCGCGGCCGCGGCGCATGCCGCCACCAGCGCGTTGTTTGCCCCGAGCGTCGTCGCGAACGTGAAGTTCTGATTCGTGTTCGCCCCGGTGAAGTCACCGGTCACGGCAATCGAGTTGTTGTTGCTGCCCTGCCCCAGCGTGAACGTCGGCTGGGCGCCGTTGCCGTTCGCAAAGTTCGCGGACGGTGTCACGACGATGATGCACGTGCGCGCGCGGCCTGCCGCGGCGAGTACCGTGGTGTTGCCCGTGGCGTTGCCTGGCAGGTTCACCAAGCCAGCGCCGACGAGCTTCCCGGACGCGATGGTCAGCGCTCCGGTATCCGCGAGCGTCGCATCACCGGACACCGCGACTGCCGCCGCTTTTCCCGTCGAGTTGCCGACGAGGATGTTGGTATCGGCGAGCGTGATGTCGTTCCCGGCAAGAATGCCGTCGATCTCTGCGGCCGAGGCGTTGCCGCCGGGACCGAGCGCGTACACGAGCGCGTTGTACGTGTTGTTGCTGAGGGTCGTCATCGGGTGTTCTCCATGAAAGGCGAGTCCCGGAGCCGAGCGGAAGTGCCCGACTCCGGAGCCCGATGATTACGGCGTCAGCAGTCCAGCGATCAGCTCCGAACCGTCCGAGCCGTCGATGAAGGTGTTCGTGACACCCGTGCCTCCCAGCCCTGTCGTGCCGGGCGTGAAGTTGTTCCCGACCGACACCACCACGGTCAGCATTCCGAGGATAGTGTTGTTGTTCGCCGGCTGGGAGGGGAACACGCAGTTGTTCGCATTGCCGGTCGGATCCACCGACGAGCTCTGCACGTGCGCGTTCTGGCCCGAGTCGGCCATCAGGCGATACTTGATCGCCGCTGGACCGACCATGACCGTCGCACCCTGCGCAGCCGTGGTGAGATCCCAGTAGTTGCCCGACGCACCGAGTGCGGTGGGCTTGCCACCCGCGATGTACGTCGTCGCGTTCGCCGTCGCGGCCTTGATGCCGCTGCCAGCGCCGGTCGCGCATCCCGGCGCGACCGTACCGCTCCGGTTGAGCGCGAAGTAGTTCACGTCCTGCACGAGCAGGTTGTAGCTCGCACGGGTATCGTCCAGCGCCGGATAGCCCGACTTGTTCTGCGGCTTCGTCAATCCTGACATGGGGTCGTCCTCCGGGTTATGACGTCGTGACGTTGTACAGCAGTCCCTGACGGCGCGGTTCCTCGCAGTCAAGGTTCGAGTACCACTTGAGCAGCGCTTCCTTGGCGTCCTGCCCCGGCACGACGCGCATGATGCCCTGGCCGTCCTGCAGCCAGTGCGGATCCTTCGTCTGCGCCCACGCGATGCACTTCGTGTCGAAGAACGCCAGCATCTTGATCGGCGCCTTCGAGTCCTTCGAGAAGCGCAGGCCGTCGTGCTCAAGGATCGTGTGACCACCCTCGAGTTTCGTGGCGGGCACGAACCGCTGCGCGGGCGTGAGCAGCGCCTCGTAGTCGCGCGCCATCTCGGTCGAACCGATCATCAGGTTCGACTCTTCGTCGTCCGTCCGCTTGTAGATCGTGTCCCGCATCGTGCGGATCAGCGTCAGCGAGAGCGCGGCGCCCGCATTGACGACGTTCCCTTCCCACTCTGGGAAGAGCGCGCGATCGATGCCGTTGTAAATCGTCGTGCCGAGGCCCGAACCCTGGTTGAGCACCGACGTCATGAACGACGCCGTCGCCGCAAACAGCAACGCACCGCCGATCTCGTTGTTGGCCGAGGCGAGGATCGACACGGCCGCGTCATCCGCGACCGCATTCTGCAGGGCGGGCGTGAAGGTGAAGCTCGTCGTGCCGACCGACGTCACCGAGTAGCCCTGCCCCGCATTGTCCTCTGCGCCAAACTGCACGACCATCCGGCGACGGACAAGGAACGTGGTGTTGCCGGCGAGCGAGCCCCATGTGACGCCGTAGGGCGCGTCGACCGTGACGGTAGAGACGCCGGCGGCATACCCGCCACCGTTGTTGATGGCGCAGATGCAGCCAGTGCCATCACCCCAGCACTGACGGCCGGTGAAGAGCCGGAGCCCTTCCTTCGTGTCCTTGAGAATCTGGAGGGCGAACTCGACGAACGCCTTCCGCGTGCCGAACTCTTCGGACTGTCCGGTGATCTTGAACGGCGCGTAGTTGTACTTCGCGCGCACCGTGACGTCCACGTACTCGCCCGCGCCGTAGGGCGGCATCTGGGCGTTCTCCTGCCGGGCGCCAACGCCTTCGGACGGGTTCACCTTGGCGGCGTACAGCCGCTCGCGACCCGTCGTCATCCCGACCCGCTTGAGCGTGTCGCGGAACGGCGTGGCGATGTTGATGGCGGAGACGATCTGCCCCTGCACGTAATCCTCCTGCAGGAGCGCGTCCCACGCCGCCAAAGTCGCTACGTATCCAGCCATCGTGTTGTCCTCCGTGAGTGAGTGAGAGAAACCGCTACATCCCGCGGGCCACGAGCGTCGCCTCGGCGTGCTGCAGGAACTCCGCGTCCGTCGACGGAGCCTTCCCTTTGCCGGGCGCCGGCGCGGACCCCGAGCCGGGCTTCACCTTCAGCCCTGCGGTCCTCCGGTCTTTCAGTTTGTCAGTGACGTACTGCTTCGAGCCGTCGCGCTTGCCTTTCCGAGTCAAACTCGTGGCGACTTTCGCAGTCGTCGTGATCAGCCGGTCGATGTCCTTGGGGGTGATATCGCCGTGCTGGGTGACGTGATCTGCGATCGCTTCCTCGATGTCCTCGAACTTGACGCCCGCGGCGTCAGCATTTTTCCGCGCGTATCTCTCGACCAGCGCAGGCCGCTGCTGCCACGCGGCCTCCTGCTCGACGGCGCCGGCGGCTTCCGTCGCCAGCTTCTCGCGCGTCTCCTTCACCACGATCTCATGCGCCTTCCGGTTGGTCGCGTTGCCGCCGATTTCCTCCAGCTTGGCGTTGATCGCCTCGCCTTTGGTGGGATCTTTGAGCAGTTCCTCGACCACGAAGTCGACGAGATTCTCCCGCATGAACTTGTTCTCCGCGACGAGCGCCGCCTTCTCCTGCCGGAACGTTTTCGCCTCCTGCATCGCCCGCGTGAAGGGCGCCTCCATCTGCCGGAGCCGTTGCCGAACAATCGGCCGTGCCTCCTCGGGCAGATCGTCAATCGTCAGTTTCGCACCGTGGCGCTCGAGCGCCGACGTGATGCCAGCGCCCGGTTCGTCGTCCGCATCATCATCCCCATCAGCGGCCGCACTGTCGTCGTCGCTGTCCGAGCCTGCACCGCTCTCCCCAGCGGCGTTCGCCTCGCCCTCGTCGTCCCCTTCGTCGTCGACCGCGTCATCGGCCGCGCCAGCATCCGCATCCCCGCCACCAGCGGACTCGTCGCCCGCATCCGCACCGCTCGCCGTCTTTTCCTGCGCGTCCGCGTCCGGCTTCGCGCCGGCGCCTGCGTCATCGCCCTTGCCGGCATCTTCCACCATTTTCGCAATGAAGTCGGCCTCGGCCACGACGGCGCGGTCGTTGTCAGTCTGAGCGGGTGCGGAACCAGCGGCAGGAGCGGTCATCGGAGAATCCTCTGAGGAGGGCGGTTCTCTACCGTGCGCCACCGGCTGCGGCGAAGTCCGCAGGCACGAGCGCAGGGGAAGTCATGGCGCGGGGCGTGCTACCGCCGGGCGCCGGAGGTGAGGCTGCGGCCGGACCAGCGCCGCCAGGGACGAGCGAAAGGTTCGGAGGGCCACCACCGGGCGCGCCAAGCGGCGATGGCTGGCCGGGCGGTTGCGCTTCGCCGGGGCCAGCGGCCGCGTTCGCCGCCTGCTCCGCGATTTCGTCCACGGCCTGCATCGTCTGCTTCATGTGCTCGAGGAAGGCGTTCTGCGCGAACGGCGTCCACCGATCGAACCGGGCGCGCTCCCGCTTCATGAACCGGAAATGCTCCTCGAGGTGCTTCGGCTGCGACTGCCAGAAGCCGAGTTGCGGGATCTGCACCTCGCCCTTCGCCGGATCGAGCACCTCGAACATGGCGTGCTCCATCTGCACTTCGACCAGATCCTCATCTTCGTCCGTCTCGAAGCCAGCGAGGCCGGTCGATCCGGTGTCGAGGAAGTGCGAGAACTTCTCATGGTCGACCGTGCCGTCCGGCTTCTGCACGAGGCCGGGGAACTTGCCGAGCACGTCGAGTTTCGTGTCCCACTGCGCCGACTTCGACCACGGGAACGAGGAGCCGACCTGCACGCGAACCGTGAGCCCGTCGACCAGCTTCGCGCGGTCAAAGGACCGGACTTCCCACTTCCCGCGCTCACCGCGAATCTGGATCTTCCGCTCTTCGCGGTAGTGCGAGCGCGCCAGAATAAGACAGCGGTTGCCGATCTCCTCGAGCGCGTCTTCCCACGCTTCGAGATCCGGCCCCATGACCGAGTCCGTCACTTCCTGCATCACGAGGAAGGCGCGCCCGGCCGAGACGCCTTCTGGCTTCTTGCCGAGCTCGACCTCCGACAGCGACATCACGAGCCGGACTTTGTCCATGATGACGTTGCGTTCGTTGTAGACTTCCGAAGGCAACGCCAGCAGCGTCGCCTGAATCGGCGGCTTCCCGAGCGCATAGCCCTTGGACGGCAGCACCTGCGCGGGGTCGGACGTGATGGTGAGCCCTTTGTCTTCAGGGTGCACGGTCCATTTCCCACCCATCGCCATCGTGACTTCGTGCTCCAGAATCTTCCCGTCGAGCGAGTTGTACGCTTCGTTGAGGGGAACGACCTGCGGGAGCGCGCCCATCGCCTGCGGCTGGCCGGGAATCGGGGTCGAAAGGATCGGCACCAGCGGCGGCCAGAACCCGTTCGGCAACGGCGCTTCGCCGTCCGGGTAGTCTTTGTCGTCCGCTGGCGGCCAGACCTTCTTCATCCCGATCGTGATCCAGTGCCGACCGTTCGGGAACTCTTCCGGATTCTCGCGCGAATAGAACTCGATCACAAGCACGCGGTCGCCGAGTGCGGTGTCCTGCGAGGAACCGATCTGCGAGCCGAGCAACCCTTGATTGGTCAGCCAGCCGGGACCGGCCGCCGCCGAACTCAGCAGGTCGTCGTACATCTGTCGGTCGCCGGAATCTGAACCGGATGGCGACAGGTCCGTCTCTTTCAGCTTGAAATGGCGCAGCGCCTTCTGCTTCGGCCAGAGCGTCGCGACGTACATCTCGTAGGCGTCGTCCTCGTCTTCTGCTTCCGGGTTGTAGCGGACGCAGAGCGGATCGACAAAGTCGAGCGCGATCTCGCCCTGTGGCACGAGCGCGGGGTTCGCGTCGTAGTTGATCTCGCCGTCCTCGCCAACGATCGGCTCGCCCTGGTCGTCCAGCGGGACGGGCACGTCGATCGTCTCGCCAGCGGCCGCCATCTCAGCATCGGGATGCGGGATCTCGCGCAGTTCGGTCAGCGGGATCATTTCGCCCGCTTCGGGATCGAAGTGCACCCGCGCGTAGACTTGGCCGGTGCACAAGAACCACCCGATGCCGCGGCGGATTTTCTTCTGGAACTTGAGCTTTCGCCAGAGATAGTCGAGCAGCGAACCGGCGAGCTGCGAGGCTTCGCGCGCGTCCGAGTCGCCGGACGGCGGCACGACTTCGAGCGCTGGCTTCTGCTTTGAAAGCTTGTTCGCCAGCGTCCGGTAGACCGCGTAGACGATGTTCGTGACCGGCTGCTGGCGCCACGGTGGGACGGAGGTGTCGGTCGTGAACTGCCGTGACCCGGACATCCACTTCAGCCACTGCCGGCCGAGCAGAAACAGGATCGTCTTGACCCACGTCTGATAGAACCCGACGTAGTGGTCCGACTGTACGGTGTACCGCGCAAACGGATACTGGCCCTTCTTGTCGTCGTCGGCGTCGATCGGGGGCGGGTCCCCATACGCCATGTTGAGGATTTCGGCGCCGAGGTCCGTCTTCGCGTTCGTACTCACGCGGCGTGCGGAAGGTCAAGGGATTCCACGCGACCGCGGTACTCGTAGAAGACAGCGCCCGTGTCGTCCTTCGTCAGGACGTAGCGGTGCCAGCCCCGGACGATCTCCACGGGTGCGCCAAGCGGTGCCTCCTCACCGTCGCGAGGACCGCCGACAAACTCCAGAGTGACCGTGCGCTCGCGCATAAAGTGGCGGGAGTCGGATTTGAACCGACGACCTCGCGGTTATGAGCCGCGCGCGCTGCCGGACTGCGCCATCCCGCTGCGGCTATGATGCGCGCACGCGACGGGTGAGCCAATACGTACCCACAAAACGACTTGCGGTTTTGACTACAATTGAGAGCGACGGGAGTGGAGAAGGCGGTATGTGAACCGATCCATCATCTTGCCGCCTCGCACCAAGTAGCCGCGTTCACAGAGCGTGCGCATCGCGTCGCCTACGGTGTGAGGATCCATGCGAAGCTTTCGCGCGACTTCCCCATGCGAGAGGATGCGAAACTCGCCCACATCAAGCACACTCACGAGATGCAGATACACGGTAAGGGTCGAACGGTGCCGCTTTAGGTCGACGTCGTTCGCGGCCTGCAGCAACGCGGGGATACTCATCGAGCGCCGAGCATGCGTGCGAGATGCGACACCGCGAACAGTTCCCGCACGCCACGCAACGACTCTCGACGTCGCCAGAAACCGAGCGCGACGCGCGTCGACTTCGGCATGGCTCGCAACTCCCGCATCCGCCGCGTGGCTTTCACGGCAGTTCCCGAATGAACCGCTTCATCACTTCGTTGAACAAGTACCAAACGAGCCAGGTCTTGCGGCGATGACTCGCCGGCGCGAAAGCGGTCGCGCCGCGCGCTACGAACACACGACGCCACTGGGTAACGTTGATTCTCGACACGGCCCACGCTTGCCACGGCCAAACGCGCGAACCAACGCTCAGTTGCGTATTCCACGACCAGCTTCTACCGAGTGTGTGCAACCCGGTCGACCAGTCGCGCTGAACAAAAGCTCGACCGATCAATGCGCGGCCCTTAAACCCGGTGAAACAGAGCGGATCGATCGCCGAGCGCGAGTGGTAGCGTATCACGGTTTATCCTCACCCAGCACGTGCCGAATCCGCGCGGCGATCGACCGCAGTCGACGCGCCTTCGTCGTGAACAACTCCTGATTGATCCGAGCCTCCTCGGCGTGCTTCGGCCCTGCCATCTTCGGTCGGACCTTCACCTGCTCGAACGATCCCGCGATGGCTTCGAGGAACTCGGCGTCTTTTATGAGGAACGCCCCGCGCTCAAGATCGCTCACGATGCACACTCATTCGGGCAGGTGAGCTCCATCGCTTTCCCGCAGCCGCAGCGCAACGGTTCGAGCATTCGCGTCTCGCCACACCCATCGCCGTGCGTCGGCCGCGACCCGCGACGGCGAGGCGCTGGCGTTGCGACCTTTCGGCCATCCTTCTGCGCGGCGCGCACCGCAGCTAGTCGCTCAAGTGTGCAGGTTCCTTCCAAGCAATAAATCTGCCGCGGCCCGACCGGCGCGAAACTCCGACCGCACTCCGCGCGCGCGCATACCCTCGGCTTGTACGCTTTCACGCTCATACGACTAGCTCCGGCTTCGTGTCAACCCGCTTGATGACCTCTCCACGCACCAGCTTCCGGCAGTCGTCCAAGACCTCGCCCTCGACGGCCTTCGACAGTTCCCCGTCCTCGATCGCCGCGGGATCGGCGCCAAGCGCGGCCGCATACTCCCGCAACGTGTCCGTCGACGGGCAGCGCAACCGCCGCGCGAGCGGTCCCGGATTCAGCGCGTCCGGTCCGAGCGCCACGCCGCCGAGCTTCACCCACGCATCGGATTCCGGCCCCCACTCTTCGAACTCGCGAATCTTCGGTAGCGCGACCGCAACGTCATCCGGCGTCTTCGGCGGCTCGTCGCCCGTCCAGACACCGTTGTACTCGGCAGGCGTCGTGTTGAGCGCTCTCGCCCACCGGCGAAGCGCATCGAGCACGCGCACACCAGCGCGCGCAACTCGCGCGCGAACAGTACGCGCGGCGAACTCGCCACGGATGCGCGCCGCGACCTGTCGCTCCAGTTCGGCAAATGCCTTCCCGTGTTCCGCGCTCACCTGGTCGTACACGGTTCGGCCGACTGACACGGCGGCGTCGATCGCTTCCTTCCGGGTGCACAGGTCGTTGACGGACCCGAGCACATCCGGCCCGCTCCGCTTCGAGGCTTTCTGTCGAGCGCGGTCTTCGAGGGACACGATGTCGTCAGTCATTCTGAACCTCCCGCTTGGCGCGATCCGCCGCCACGCAGGCGGCCGCAAACTCCCGCGCCGTCAGCACGACGGAGAGCCCATTCCCACCACGAAGGGCAAGCGCGCGCTCGTATATCTGACTGTCAGTTGCGTCCGCTGTAAGCGGCTCGTGGGGGTGATAATCACCGGGCAACCGCCCTACGGGGACAGCATCGTCGTCCCGTGGCATTAATCCTCCCTGCCGCGCGAATCGTCGCGCATCTTGTCGACGTACTTCGCGTCCGCTTCTGACACGGACGGCATCGGCGCAAGGTCGCTCTTGTCCAGCGCCGGCAACGTCAGGTGACAGTCACAGGTGTAGTGGCACTTCGGCGCGAGAGCCGGCAAGCTCACGAGTCCCTGCGCTTCTCGCTCATCCTCCACATACGAGAAGATGGGAGCGCCACACCTTGGACAATTCCCAGCAAACTGATACGTCATCTGCTCCTCCGATGTTTGGTCATCGCGTCGGCGCCCCGCACCGCGGGCAGTTGCCCGCCTTGGTGTACTCGGTCACTTCTTCCCCCTTGCCGCGCGCGCGCGCCCGCGGGCTATTGGCCGTTTCTTTTTCTGGAGCAATCGGATCGTCCGGCGGTACGACAGCATGACGCGCCGGTCGCGCGCCCGATCCTTTTGCGCCTGTGCCGTCGCGGCTTCGCGGAGACGATACTCCCGGTCCCGCTGCTCGCGCAACGAGGCGTTCATGGCCTCCAGCCTTTCGCAGGCATGGGCCGCGGCACGCAACATCGCGGACGGCATCCGCGCAAACTCCGTCAAGAACGCGGTCGATGCATCTACGGTTCGTTCATCACCCATACTCACCCCTGTCGAAGGACTGATCCGTACTTCTCTTCCACCGATTTCTGATTCACGGGTTCGTCCAACTCCCGCCAGATCTCCTGCAGCCGCGTCTTGTTCGGCGGGGCTGCGACTTCCGTTTCCACCGATCCGTACAGCGTCATGGCGAGGTACCGCGTGCCGTCCATCATGTCCGCGCCATCCGCCGAGGCGTCGTCCGGGTCGTCTTTCTGCACCTTGCCGTCTGGCATTTCCGGGTACTGCCAGTTGTTCGCTTCCCAGACCCACCGTGACCCCTCCATCGGCGCGCCGTTCGACGCGGACGACATCCCGAGCCGCCAGACCTGACCGCGGCCCATCGAGCGTCGCACGCGCAACGCGCCGCGGTTGATCATCGACTCCACGCGGGTAATGCCCTGCTTCCGGTTCTTCAGCTTCGCTTCGACTGGATAGAACCGGAACGGGGAGTCGAGGCGCTCGAACGCTTCGTTGATCGCGCGCAGTTCCTCAGGGTCCGCACACTCGCCCCAGATTGAGATCTCCCGGACGCCGTGCCCGGTGAGCTGGTCGTGGATCTTCTTCGCACGCTGGTCCGCCGACTCGTTCTGGCTGAACACTTCGTCGACTAGCGTCAGGCCATCGTCATCGACGCCACCCCACGCGAACGCGAATCGCCATTTCCCCAAGTCGAACAGGCCGTACAGCTTCGCGCGCCGGAGGAACGACTGCAACCGCGTGCCCTCGAGATCAACGCCGTGCTTCGAGATGTCAAACTGGTAAACCGCACCCGCCGGCTTGACGAACTTCCCGTAGAGACGGGCGGCCAGCTGCGACGGCGTGTTCGCGAACTCGGCCTCGAGCTCGTGCACGCGGGCGTCCGAAATACCGGGATTGTCGGCGACGCCGGCATGGCTGAACCAGTGCCGGTCCAGCGGAATCCGCCCGCTGTGCACCGGTTCGTAGATGCGGGAAAAGACATAGGTCGATTCCCCTTTGAGCGGCGTCATTGTCGCCATCGTCCGCCCTCGGAACCGAGCGAGCCGCGGCTGCATCTCGTTCCACACGGCTTCCGGGTGCTCTTCGTCCAACCACACCCAATGCACACGCGCCGCCTGGTACTTCTCCGAGCCTTGTTCGGCGGCTTTGCCTGTGATGCGTGAGATCTGCCCGTTGTCGGCTTTCACGAGGATGTCGCGTTTCATCGAGGCCCGGAACGGCGCCGGTGCGTCGACGATCCGATCCGGCGCGATCCACGTCAGCAGTTCCGGCAGCAACACGTTCTGCCACAGTTCCCACGAGAGCGCCGAGGCCCACGCCTGAATCGGCGGCATCGCGATCACACCGGCTTGCTGCAGGGGATGGCGACCGAGGGAGAGGAGTGCCGTTGCCACGGCCCCGAGTGTGGTCTTCCCGGACTGGTTCGCCCAGAAAAGCCACGAGTGCAGGGTGTCACGCTCAAGCGCCTCGACCTGCTTGGCGTGGAGCGAGCCCGGCAGTTCGGGACCGATCTTTGATGCTTCATACAGCCAGATGCGGCCAGTAAACGTCGGATCCAGCAACCGCTGCAACGGATCGATCGACAGCTCAGTCTGCGCGCGCCGGCGGCGCCGAAGCTCCAAGATCGCCGCCGCGCGGACCGCCGCAGGCACCGTCACGCCGTCTTGACCAACCGAAGGTCAGGACGCGCACCGGCAGCAATCCGCTCGAGTTCCTCGTCCGTCTTTTGAGACAGATCGCCGAAGTCGACCTGCGTCCGATCACCAAACGTCCGCGGCCACAGCTTTGAGGCGAGCCATTTGTCGGTATCGACGGCGAGCCGGTCGGCGTTCACACTTTCCGGCGTAGCGCCCTGCGCACGACTCACAGCCCGCGCGGCGACGTTCTCGGCTTGGGCTTCGCGAGCGCGTGCGTAACGTTCCGCATATTCAGGCAGTGCTGCATATTCGCAAACGGTTCCGGCGGTGACACCAGCCTTCTTCGCCGCATCGCGCATCGTGTGCGCCTTCCCGCTGGCGAGTAGTTCGCACACCACAGCCATGACCTGTTCACGGTCATGGACCCGAGGTCGCCCCCTGCCCCGTTTTGCGGGTGCCTTTGCGGATGCCATTCATTTCCCTCGACGAATCCCGCCCAAGCCGAGCGGGGAGGCTCGTAACCTACACCACCACTACGCCTTGCGGGTACTACAGCGCTGATTACTTGCCGTTCTTCCCGGCCTTCTTGTACGCCTTCGAGATGGGCGTCTCCTCTTCGTCCACCCCTTCGTTGTCCTGCGCGCCAGCGGACTCGCCCTCATCGTCTTCCTCGTCGAGTTCCTGTCCGCCGCCCGCACCCATCGCACCGTGCGGCATGACGTGGACTGCGACCTTCTTCCCGAACGGGAAGCGCTTGGCGAGGTGCCCTGGCATGGTGACGGAGGTTTCGTGGCCGGCGTCGTACGGCTCGAACTCGTTCGCCTTCTTCTCCGGCGTATGCCGGATCGTCACGCGGACGTGCGAGCCGCCGCGGGGGTGCTTCGAAACTTCGGAGACGGTGCCCGTCGCGCGGACACCGCCCTTGTGCGCCTTGAACGGCGCGACGGGCGGCTTCTCCTTCGGCATTGCGTCGATCGACGCGGACATGGGCGCGTGGGCGCCGGCGGTGGCTTTCGGCATCAGTCCTCCTCGTGGGAATGCGACATGACCTGCGAACGGTGCGCCGCGAACGCGCGACGGATCTTGACCGAGCCTTTCGCGGGGCGTTTCTTCTTGCTGTTCTTCGGCTTCCGGCGCTCGCCCTGTTCGCTGAACGCGATCGCCTCGGCCTGCCTCTGGGACGTCACGATCGGCCCGCGTTTCGAGCCGGAGTGCAACGTCCCTTCCTTCCACTCGTGCATCGTCGGCTTGAATCCCGGCATAGGCTCAACCTCCTGCGGGCCGAAGGTTCCACTTCACCAGCACGTCTTTCATGCCGGGCTGCTTGACCTGTACCTTGCGGCCGTCCGGCAACTCCTGGTCGACCGTCCAGCCATTGATCTTGTCGGTGTTCGCCTTGTTGTAGACATGCCAAGCGTAGCCGGGCTTCGAGCCGATCGCTGTGAACAGGTCCGTCGCGTTCTGGAACTTGAGGCCGAAGCGGGCAATGTTCCGCGAGAGCGTGTAGTCATCGATCAGGTGGCTCGCTTCGACCACGCTCCCCGGCGTCCCGTCGCCATTCCGCTCGGCCACGGTCGGGAAGATGCGCGTCACGGCCTGCTCGAGCGTGAGATCGTCGAGCGGTCGCCACAGGTCGCGGCACCACCGCGAGCCGATCGTGAACCAGTTGCAGGAGCCGATGAAGCGTCCGTCGCGCCGGAAGTAGTCGTCCGCTGCGAACCGAATGCCGCGCTGGTCGGAGCCGTAGTGGAACACCGTGTCCATCGGCAACCGCTCGGTCAGGTCGAAAAGATCCGGGTGGATCATCGCATCGGCGTCCAGGAAGATCGACCAATCATCGTCCCGCTCGGCGGCGATGTCGCGAATCTGGAGCTTCTCGTAGACGACGGGCCAGCCCTCGAACTTCCGCTGCGTGATCGGGACGAAGGTGGCGCCGATCTTGTCCGCCCACGCCTGCTGCAGCGGGAAGGTGATCGCCTTGATTTCCGGGGCGTAATCGCCGATGTCCAACGTGTAGAGCGTCTTCTTCACGGGCGCGTAGGAGAAAGATGGAGACTTGCGGGAGAGAATACGCGATTGAGCGGGTTTTCGCTAGTACCGCAAGCCGGATGACGGCTTTTTACGAGGTCAGCACCGTCATGGTTCCCTCCCCTGCCGGAGAGAGTCGATCACCTTAACAACACCAGCACGACCATCAGACGCCGACACATTAAGAGGATGGTTGCGATTGTGAAGGGTGTTCGTGAAAGTGAGTACCGGCGTCATAAGGCCAGTACCTCCTGACTGAGACGCTCGGCGGCGATCTCGCAGTAGCGTTCCTCGATCTCAATGCCGATAGCGCGACGATGCGCGTCTTTCGCAGCGACGAGCGTTGAGCCGGAGCCCATGAAGCAGTCGAGCACGACACCGTCAAGCGGGCACGAGTATTCGATTAGCGGGCGAAGTATGCCGAGCGGTTTCTGCGTCGGGTGTTGCGCTTCGCCGTGACACGAGCGCACCTGCAGCACCGAGCGCATGAGGCGCGGGCCGCCATCCTCGCTCTGATACGCGCCGGCTTCGATGTGGCCGGTGTGCGGCGGTCGTTGCTTGCGGCGCAGTGTGCGCTTCGTCGCGTCCGGCGTGGTCGGCGTGACGTGATAGAGGTCGTCCCACGACCCGCGATACCAGTGCACAGCGAACTCGTGCACGCGCTTGAATCGGTCGGCGTGAAACGAGGAACCGTTGTGCTTCTCCCAGACGATCTCCTGCGCGTACTTCCCCCATGCGCTGAACTGTCCGCCGCGCTCCATCCAGAAGCGCATCGAGCCGAAGCACCAGAGTTGCGAAGCGGGGATCAGATGCACCCAACCATCCACGCACGAATCCCATTCGAGCGACGTGTCACCGTAAGGCGGATCAGCAATCACGACTGACGCCGTTAGTTCTTGCATCACCTCGCGGCAGTCTCCGTGGTAGATCGTAATCCCGCCTGATTCGTAGTACGGTTTCATCCCCGCACCGCCTCAGCGACGGCCTGACACAGTTCGTTGAAGTCGGCAGGCTGAACCTGCGCGGGGGATGAGCCGTCCACGCGCACCATCGCGATCCACTCGTTGAACACAGTGGTCAGTGACGCGGGGAGTGCCCGACGATTCCACTGAGCGATCGCGGCGGCCTCACTTTCATGGCGCGTGCCGATCACCTGACAGCCACCGCAATGCATCCTGTTCCACCCGTCAACGCCGTCCCGCCGCGTCACACGCCTCTTTCTGAATCCGCGCCGCCTGAGCGAACAACTCCATGCCGAGATACGGGGGCGGCGCGGCCTTCGCCTTCTTCCACGGCATCGCGCGCCAACTGAACTCCTGACAGGGCGACGAGGCCACGATCATATCCGCCGACCTGAACTGTGCGCCGTGAATCGTCCTCACGTCCTGCAACACCAACTGCGCCGGATACCGATGCTCGCCATAGACATGCTGCTCAATGTCGAAACCGATCACGTCCCAGCCTTCGGCCAAGAACCCTTCGGTCCATCCGCCTAAACCACAGAACAAGTCTATGCAGAGCGGCTTACTCCCCATCGGTCTTCTCCTGAGCGGAGCGGGCGGACTGGATAGCGTCGTAAATCACCGTAGCATCATCACCAGTCGGGGAACCGTACAGCCCGTTCGACGTGCGGCTGATGTCCCACCCCTTGATCGCGCCCCAAATAGCTTCCCACACCGGATCGCCGTTGTGCGCGACTATCTCCGCTTCAGTGTACTGCCTTCGCTCCGACCGTTCGCTGTCCGCTGGGCGCGTCTCGGGAGGGGCGGGATGGAGGTAGAGCGGCCATGCGTTTGCGCCGTAGCGTTCCGCCTCTGCCTTCGTGAACACGACGGTTGGCTCGCGGCCGTCACGCGGTCCCGTGCCGCGAATCCACCATGCCATAATGTCGTGCGTCTTTTCTCCCGCGTCTGCTGAGGGGGACGCCGGTTGGTACCAGTCAGCATTGCATTTGTCGGCTGCGTCGAGCGCGGCGTCGATGGTTTCGTACTGCGTAGCGATTCCATCTCCCTGCAAATCCTCGCCACACCGTGTGACGTGCCAATGCCCGCGACAGTGCCGCACGCCGTAGGCTTGGATTGGTTCGCTCCGCGTAATCGCGCCCAACTTCGGAAAGTCCGGTGAGGTCGCCTCTGCCGAGCGCAGGGAGGCCGCAGCGGCTTCGAGTCGATGCACAAGATCGTACTTCGCGGCGCTTTCTTCAGCAACCGTACTCTGCGATGCTACTCGCTTCAGGTGCCGTTTCGCTTCCGTGAGGAGTTGTGCGAGTTCTTCGTGGGTCACTTGATGACTCCGTTCGTGATGAACCCATGCCAGCCACATCCGCCGGTCGGCTTTCCATCTTTCTCCGCGATGCAGTTGATCGACGGAGTGATGGTCGGGCGCTCCATGTTGCCGTCCCAACTCCAGATGTTGAGTTTATCGTCAGCGGGGCGGGGCACATGCGTCGGGCCAAGGAAGACGGCACACCGCTTCGCGTTGGGGCACACGAACATGATGTGCGCAGTGGCGTCGGGATACCCTTCGATCTTCGAGAGCGTGATATCGAAAGACCCAACCGGCTCATCTTCCGGCCATTCATCTTTGGGATCACGCACCATGTTGCCGTGTTCAGTTGACGCTTTCAGTTCGGTCATGACAGACTCCTCGGCTTGAAACCGGCCAGCACATTCCGTGAGTGGAGCACCACATGCAAGTCGTGGCGAAAGAGGCCGTCGTTGAACGGGACAATCGTGTGACCCGTGCCGTAAATCTCTAGCGCGGGAAGTTGGTGGCCATTAGCGGCTTGGGTTGCGTGCGTTGGCGAGCGCCCACTCGATCGGCCAGCGATCGCGCATGGTGGCACGGGCGATATCCACGAAATCGAGCATCGCCTTGAGGTGGAATGGGGCGTTGAACGTGTATACGATCCGGATATCGTCCTTTCCGGGTCCGACGCGCTCGAACACCGCGCCGAGTGGATGCGCTGCGGTCTTGATCTCGAACGTGCGGTTCTTGCCACGCCAGACCTGCTTGCCGGTTGCCGTGGTGACCTGTTTCAGGCCGAGCTTCTTGAATTGCAGCTTGGGATCAACGGCCCCCGCCACGGAGCCACCCAACCGCGCGGTCGCGGGATTTGGGATGGCGACATTCTGCCCCGCGACTATCCCTTGTCGCCAAGTAACTGACTGTGGACAATGACTCCATGATTCCTCTATGCACACCAACAAAGGGAAGTTTTTCACGCTATTGCAACGCGCGGCAAAGCCGCCTGTTCGGCC
>Ga0134126_10000917_pt1 | contig 37257 bp, 29 predicted proteins | sample KB31752_FD_96881 | JGI IMG/M metagenome (GOLD analysis project Ga0134126, IMG submission 96881) | Terrestrial soil microbial communities with excess Nitrogen fertilizer from Kellogg Biological Station, Michigan, USA - KB3-175-2 | ecosystem: Environmental > Terrestrial > Soil > Unclassified ...
GATCAAGCTGCGTAGGGAGGGATAGCCATGGACAACGTGACCCCGCTACCGACACCCGACGAGGACCGGATGGGTCCTGGTTCCCAGCGAGGGAAAGGTGGCATGACCGACTTCGACGGACTGCCTGTCCTCATTTCCGTACCCCAAGCCGCAGGGTTTCTCGGCATCAGTCGGGCTTCGGCTTATCGATACGCCGAGTCCGGCGAGTTGCCGGTCAAACGGTTCGGTGGCCGCGTTTTCGTCGTCCGTGACCGACTCCGCGATCTTCTGGAGGCAGCGTGAAAGGCCACGTTCATCACCGGGGAAAGACTTATCGCTATTTCTTTGATGGTGATCCCGACCCGCTGACCGGCAAACGTCGGCAGGTCACCAAAGGCGGTTTCGCGACGGAACGCGAAGCGTGGGCCGCCTGCCGGGAAGCCATGGCCGACTACGACCGAGGCCGGCTGGTGCGGCAGAACAAAAGAACCGTCGAGCAACTCGCCGATGAGTGGCTCTCCCGCCGCGAGCACTCGATAAAGCGGAGCATGCATGTGAACTACCGAAACTACTTCCGATATTACGTCTATCCCTATATCGGGGCTCGGCGAGCCCAAGACCTCGACTCGGCCGTCTTCGACGCGCTGTACGCCAGGTTGCTCACGTCGGGTCGGGTCAAGGCGAATGCCGAGCACCGGCGCCGGCGAGAAGCGCAGGAACTCGCCCGCGAGCGGGCAATCGCAGAGCACATGGCGGGCAAGCAACGGCGCGGACCAGTGCCCAAACCGCGTCCTGCCACATCCGAGCCAGAACCCGGACTGGCGCCGAAGACCGTGGTCAACGTCCATCGAATGTTGCACCGCGTCTGGGAGGACGCCACCCGGTGGGGCTACGTCAAGCGCAATGTCGTCGCCGACGCCAATCCACCCCGGGTGCCCCGCACAACCCACCGCACCTGGACAGTCGCCCAGCTTACGACCTTCTTATTGGAAGCTCGCGGCGATCGATTTTTCGCGTTGTGGGTGCTAGAGGCCACTACTGGAATGCGGCGCAGCGAACTCGCTGGGGTGCACCGCGATGGGATCGATTTCGACATCGGCACCCTCACCGTCGGCTCAACCCGTGTCGTCATCGACGGTAAGGTGATCGAGGAAGACGGCAAGTCCGACAACAGCCGGCGCACCATCGCACTCGACCCCTACACACTCGGCGTGCTCCGTTCCCACGTGAGCATGCTCGACGCCGAGCGTGCTGTGGCCGGTGAGCACTACCAGGACCACGGGCTGCTGTTCAGCTGGGAAGACGGTCGACCTCCGCATCCGGACACCATCACTGCCCGCTTTAACCGGCTGGCTAAGGCTGCTGGGCTTCCCCGCATCCGGCTTCACGACGTTCGCCACAGTTATGCGACCGCTGGCCGGCTGGCCCGGGTGGACACCAAGGCGTTGAGTCAGCGAGTCGGGCACACGTCGGTGAGCTTCACGATGGAGACCTACATGCACGGCGACCTGCAAGCTGACCGTGAGGTTGCTCATGCGCTGGCATCGGTGATCCTCGCTGGCCTACCGGGAGGAATTGATGCTGGTGAGACGGCATGAGAGCGGTAAGTGCGTTACCAAATCCGTTACCACCGGGCACAAAACGGGCCCGGCCTACAATGAGACCGGGCCTGTCTTCCCTGGTAGCGGGGGTAGGATTCGAACCTACGACCTCTGGGTTATGAGCCCAGCGAGCTACCGAGCTGCTCCACCCCGCGTCGCTGAATGCAACTCTACGCGCACGGTGACCGGCGGGGCAAATCGACTGGTCGTCGGTCAGCCACCGCCGCCAGGCGCCGGGGCCGCTGCACCGCCTCCGGCCCTCGAGGCCGCGTCGAACCGCTTGCCAGCTGCGTCGAGATCGGCCAGGGCCTTACCCTGCGCCTGGAAGTCACCGGCAACCTGGGCAGCCCGCAGGCGCTTGAGGGCATCTCCGATGTCGGTGACGGCCTGGCGCATGTCCTGGTTGGCAGTGCCGGCGCTTGCCGGTGGTGGCGCGGCACCCTGATTGGGAGTCCTGGCCTGCTGGTCAGGTAAGGCCGCGTCACCGACCCCCGCACCGAAGACCTGACTGAGCGCTCCGCGCAAGGTCGAGTCGTACCCGATACGGTCGCCGTAGGCGACCAGTACCCGGTTGAGCTGGGGGAACGTCGCCTGCCGGTTCGCCCGCTCGATATAGACCGGCTCCACGTACAGCAGCCCGCCGCCGACCGGCAGGGTGAGCAGGTTGCCGAAACGAACATCGGTCTCGGACTGCCGCAGCAGGTTGAGCTCCTTGCTGACCTCCGCGGAGGAGACGAACCTGTTCTGCACCTGCTCGGGACCCAGTGTCTGGGACTCACTGGGCAGCTCGAGAACTGTGATCTTGCCGTAATTCTGCGGATCGCACCCCACCGTGATGTAGGAGGCCAGGAACGGTCGGCGCAGGCTGACCAGCGCGCTGGTCAGCTGGAACTGAGCCGGCCCCGACCCGTTCGGCGCTCCGGCCAGTACGTAGTAAGGGGGTTGGTCGACACCCATCTGATTCTGGGTCGGATCAGCGGGCACATTCCAGAAATCGTCGTTGGTGAAGAACACCGACGGGTTGTTGACGTGATAGCGCGCGAGCATCTCCCGCTGCACCTTGAACAAGTCTTCCGGATAGCGGAAGTGTTGCCGCAACTCGTTGCTGATCCCACTACTCGGCTGCACTGTTCCCGGGAAGATGTTCATCCAGGTGCGCAGTACCGGATCGCTTTCATCCATCGCGTACAGGGTCACCGTGCCGTCGTAGGCGTCCACGGTGGCCTTGACCGAATTACGGATGTAGCTGATCTCCTCGTCCGGCAGGCGGGACACGCCGGTCAGCGTGTCGGTGGTCGCTTCACCCAGCACGGTCCGCTGCGCGTACGGGTAGTTGTCCAGAGTCGTGTAACCGTCCAGGATCCACTCGATCCGGCCGTTGATCACCGCGGGGTAGGGGTCGCCATCAACGGTGAGCCAGGGCGCGACCTTCTCCACCCGCTCCCGTGGATGCTGATTGTAAATGATCTTCGAGTCCGGGCCGATCGCCTGGTTGAACAGGATGTTGCGCTCGCCGTAGTACGAAGCGAACATCAACCGGCGCGCCCAACTGCCCAGCGGTACGCCGCCCTTGCCTTGGTAGGTGTAGTTCTCCGGACGTCCGTCGAACTCTCTCGGCGCCGCACCGGGGTTGCCCCCGACGATCGCATAGTCGTCGATCAACTCGCCGAAGTAGATCCGCGGCTGGGTCACCGGGATATCGCCTTGCCGTGACGTGTCGGAAACGGTGAAAATCGGGTAGCCGCCCTCCCCTGAGCCGGCGTCCGCCAGTGCCGAATTCACGGTATTGGCCGGGGCCGCGACAAAGCCGTTGCCGTGAGTGAAGGTGAGGTGCTGGTTGATCCACGTTTTCTGATTTTCAGCCAGCGACTTGGACTCGAGCTCTCGTACCGCCACGATATAGTCCTGCGTTCTACCATTGATGGTGTAGCGATCGATGTCGAGCTTGTCGGGGAAACCGTAGAAATTCTCCCGCTGCTGCAGCTGGGTGAAGGTCTGAGATAGCACGCTGGGGTCCAGCAAGCGGATATTCGGGATAGTGGTGGTGTCGGCGCGCACGTCGGCGGGTGACACGTCGCTACGTCCAGAATACTGTGCGTAGGTGATCTGGCGGTCGGTGATGCCGTAGGCATCCCTGGTTGCCGCGATATTGCGCTGGATGGATGGCGCTTCGCGCTCGTTGGCGTTGGGCCGCACCACGAACTGCTCCAGCACCGCCGGCCACGCCGCACCCACCAGGATGCTGGACAGCAACAGCAGCGCGATGGCGATCGCCGGCAGTTGCAGATTGCGCAGCACCGCTCCGGCGAAGAAGGCGACCGCGCAGATCACGGCGATGCACATCAGTATGATCTTGGCCGGGAGCACCGCGTTGAGATCGGTGTAGCTGGCTCCGGTGAACAGTGGATTACGTCTGGAGAAGAGCAGACCGTAGCGATCCAGGTAGTACGCCACTGCCTTGAGCGCCACGAAAACGCCGGCCAGCACCGCGAGTTGGACGCGGGCCGGACCGGACAGCTGACCGCCACGGCCGGCCAGCCGCAGCCCACCGAACAGGTAATGAGTGATCAAGGCACCGATGAAGGAAATCACTACGATGACAAAGCCCCAGCCCAGCAGCTTGCGATAAAAGGGCAGGTCAAAGGCGTAGAAACTGACATCCTTATGAAACTGGGGATCGGAGACACCGAAGCTGGCTCCGTGCAAGAACATCTGCACTGTCTGCCAGTCACCCAATGCGGACAACCCGGCGATTAACCCCACCAGCAGTGGCACTCCGATGCCGACCAGCCGCAGCCGCGCCAAGATCGCGGTGCGATAGCGCGCGACCGGATCGTCCGGTCCCGCCACTGGCACGAACACCGGCCGGGTCCGGTATGCGATCACCAGATTGATCGCGAGCAGGCCACCAACCAGAAGGCCGACGATGAGGAACTGCACCAGGCGGGTGACCAGAACCGTGGAGAACACCGATCGGAAGCCCACCTCGTCGAACCACAGCCAGTCCACGTAGGTATCGATCAACCGGGACCCGACGATGAGGAGCACCAACGCGGCAACCCCGACGGCGATCAGAATTTTGGCGCGACGGGACAGGGCGGGGACTACGACGGTGGGCCGGTTGGCCACAGGACACGCTCCTGGCGACGACAGCAGTGCGGTGCAGACCTGCCCCGTGCGGCGGCGCCGCGTCGGGTTGAGTCCTGCCTGTCCAACTCTACGGAGGGCTCTGAGGTTCCGATCCTGGTGGCCGCGCCGGTAGCCGCAACCATTTCAGCGGTGCGACCATGACGGCGTGCAACGATGACGGGGTGAGCACCCCGCCGCACCTGTCCGTGCTGTCCCACGCGTTGCCTGCCACCGCGCGCGAGGTCGAGGAGTTTGTCGCGTCCGGCGGCTGGGACCAGCAGCCACAACTGTTCGCCCTGGTCGCCACGGCGACGTTGCTGGCCAGGCAACCGGAGTTGGCCGGCCAGCTGGACGCGCAGGCAGCACTCACTCCGGTCGCTCAAGAGGCTTTCCCCGACGGCGAGCTCGACGCGGCGCTGGCCGGAATCGAGTGGCCTGACTCGGTCGCCGGCTGCGCATTGGCCCAAGAGATCGTGATATTGCCACCGGCGGCCGAAGCTGACCTCGGTCAGCTACCCGATGACCCAGCGCAGGCCCGTCACGCCGCGGCGGGGCATCCCCAACGGCGGGAGGCCAGGCTGGTGGCTGCCGTGCTGCGCGACGGTGTCGGGGCCTGCGTGCTGCGGTTGCGAGCCGACTCCAGCGCCGACCAGCGATCCGACGAGCTGGTCGAGGACCCGCAGCTAGCCCCGAACCTGCTGCGTGCGCTACTGGACACGTTGCGCTGAGCGCCTGCCGGGCGGTCTTATAACGACGATTCCTTCAGCGATCAGCAGTGGGGAGGCTGGTGGCCATCGCGGAGTTGGTCGAGAGCATGCACCGCGTCCGCCAGGGTGCCTACCCGGACCAGCCGAAGACCCCCTGGGATCCGCTGCACCGCCTCGGCACAGTTGCCCGCGGGCACCAGAAACACAGTGGCTCCCGCCTCCCGGGCGCTGATCATCTTGAGCGAGATACCACCGATCTGGCCCACCTGACCCTCCGGGGTGATCTCACCAGTGCCCGCCACGAAGGTGTCACGAACCAGTGGACCCGGGGCGAGCTTGTCCACGATGGCCAGCGCGAACATCAGCCCCGCCGACGGGCCGCCGACGTCACCCAGGTTGATGGTGACGGTGAAGGGCACGTCGGGCTTCTCAGTCAACCCGACGCCGAGGTAGCCGCGACCTGATTGGGCTCCGGTCCCCAGAGTGATCGTCGCTTCCTGCGGTGAGGTATCGCCGCGCTGGAAGCGGACCTGGACCTGCTGGCCCGGGTGGCTCCCGGCCAGCAGGTCCACCGCCTGCTGCGCGGTGCGCACCTCGTGACCATCCAACGCCAGCAACCGGTCCCCGACCGCCAGCTTGCCGCTCGAGGCGCCGCCGGAGACGACTTGGCCGGTCACGACATCGATCGGGTAACCCAGGTAGTGCAGGGCGGCGGCCTTGGCGTTGGCCTCCGAATCGCGGAACATCTGCCGGTTCTGCGTCTCCACCTGCTGCTCAGACAGCCCGGGTTGGTAGATCTCGTCGCGGGGAAGGAGCTCACTGCGACCTGATACCCACAGCGCGAGCGCCGTGTAGAGGGTCACGTTATCGACCACCGACACCGTCGTCATGTTGAGGTGACCGGTGGCGGGATAGGTCTGAGTGCCCTTGATATCCACCACGGTCTTGCCGGCCACCGTCCCCAGGGTGTCGAACGTCGGTCCGGGGCGGAGCGCGACATAAGGCACCGTCGCAAAGGCGCCCAGCAATCCCAGCGCCACAGCGAGGGCGAGGCTGACCAGCAGGGTCCAGGTGCGGCGGGTCACGGCCGAACAGCGTACGTGCCCAGGATCCGCGTACCGTGGACCCATGAGCGACGTGCCCTTCGGTTTCGGCTCTGACGATCCTCGGGATCCCGACCGGAGGAACAAACCGGACGACAGCAGTGGCGCTGGCGACCCGGCCAACCCGTTTGCGGCCTTCGGCGCCGGCGGCTTCGACGTCGGCGCGCTTGGTCAGATGCTCACCCAGTTGGGCCAGATGATCAGCCAGGGCGCGGCTCGTGGTGGCGGTGGGCCGGTGAACTATGACCTGGCCAAGCAGATGGCGGTCCAGAAGCTGTCCACGACCGGGCTGCCCTCAGCGCAGCAGGCCACCGCGGTCACCGACGCGGTGCACCTGGCCGAGTTGTGGCTTGATCCGGCGACCGCACTGCCCACCGGGGTGCACAGCACGGCCGCCTGGGCGCCCCGTGACTGGGTGGAGGCGACGTTGCCCACCTGGCAACGGTTGTGCGACCCGTTGGCCCGCCGGATGGCCAGTTCGTGGATCGAGGCGCTGCCCGACGAGGTCCGCCAGGCGGCCGGTCCGCTGGTGGCGATGGTCGAGCAGATGGGTGGAATGGCGTTCGGCTCGCAACTCGGCACGGCGCTGGCGCAACTCGGTGGCGAGGTACTCACCTCCACCGAGATCGGGCTTCCACTGGGCCCGCTGGGCGTAGCGGGGCTGCTGCCCGCCGCTATCGAGCAGTTCGCCACCGGGCTGGAACGCAAGAGTTCCGAGGTGATCGTTTTTCTGGCCGCCCGTGAGGCTGCCCACCACCGCCTGTTCGGGCACGTGCCGTGGCTGCGTCAGCGGCTATTGGGCGCAGTCGAGCAGTTCGCGCAAGGCATCCGGGTGGACACCGACGCGCTGTCCGAACTCGCCCGCCAGGTCGATCCGTCCGACCCGCAAAGCATGCACGAGCTGCTGTCCTCCGGCCTGCTCGAGCAACAGCACAGCCCGGAACAGAAGGCCGCGCTGAGCCGGCTGGAAACATTGCTTGCGCTGGTGGAGGGCTGGGTGGATGTGATCGTCGCGGAGTCGCTGGGTGAGCGCCTTCCCGGTGCCGAGGCGCTGCGTGAGACGCTGCGCCGCAGGCGGGCATCCGGTGGTCCGGCCGAGCACACCTTCGCCACGCTGGTCGGATTGGAATTACGGCCGCGCAAGCTGCGTGCGGCCGCTGACCTGTGGCGCAGGCTCACCGACGCGCACGACATCGAACGCCGCGACGCCCTGTGGAACCACCCGGACCTGCTGCCTACCACTGACGACCTGGACGATCCAGCCGCCTTTGTCGATCGGGCCGCGCGCCACGCCGCCGATCTGGACGACCCGATCGCCGCCCTGGAGCGCACCGCGGCGGATGCTCCGCGCGAGCAGCAGCCGCCGGACGACCCCCCTGCCTCTGGCGAAGGCCCAGCGGTCCCGTAGCGGCTCACGCTACTGGCGCGCGATCAAACCCCGGGGTGGCCCGGCGCGCGAGTTCTGTCCCCGACACAAGGCCCCTACAAGGCTGCCGTTCCCACTCAATACCAACTGACTGTCCACAGGTTGTCCACAGTTGTGGACAACCTGTGGACAGTCAGTTGAGTCACCGGAGGGGCCAAGCCAGGATTGCCGTCATGATCCCGCCCAGCGACGCCGTCGCACCTCTTGCCAACGTTCCCGAGCAGCTGCGATTGGCGCCCGGTCGAGTCGCGCTCTGGCGCTCCCCCACCTGCCTACAACTCGGGCTCGATCCGCAGCGAGCCATGGTCCTCGACGAGCTGCCCGAACCGCTGGCCGCGCTGCTCCGACGGATGGATGGCGTCTGTAGTACGACCGAGCTGCTCAACGAGGCGCAGGCGGCCGGATCTTCCCGCGGGGAGGCTCTCACGATGCTCGCCGACATGCACCGCCGTGGGCTGGTGCAGGAGGCGACCGCCGACGCCGGCCGCCCGGGGTGGCACCGGGTCGCGCTGGCCACCGAGGCCGCCGGCTGGTCCGTCCACAGCTGTCACCCGACTCGTCACGTGCTGCGGCAACGGCGCAAGGCGGTGGTGCGGGTGGTCGGATCCGGTCGGGTCGGGGTGGCGGTGGCAACCGCGCTGGCCGCAGCCGGAGTCGGCCACGTTGCGGTGCACGCGACAGGAACCGTTGCTTCCGCTGATCTGGGTACCGGATACCTTCCCGACGACCTCGGCAGACCCCGCGCCGCCGCGGCCGCTGACGCCGTGCGCCGCTGCGCGCCGGATGTGATCGTCGCCGCGCGGCGTCGGCCTGATCTGATCGTGCTCAGCGACGTGCTGGTGGTGGAGCCGACGGCGGTGACTGAACTGCTCGGCAGCCGAATTCCCCATCTGGTCGGCTACGCGCATGAGGGAACGGCGGTGGTGGGCCCGCTGGTGTGGCCAGGACGCACCAGCTGCCTGCGCTGCGCCGAACTGCATCAGGCGCACATGGACCCGGCGTGGCCGAAACTGGCTGCCCAACTCGTCGGACAGATCCCTACCGCCGGGCTGGCCTGCACCCAGCTCGCTGCGGCCCTGACCGTTGAGCAGGTGCTCGCCACGCTCGCGGGGCCGCAGGCCGACCTACCGATCCCCCCGACCTGGGGTGCGGCACTGCAGCTTGACCCGGTACGCGGCAGCCTGCTTCGACTGCCCCGACCAGCTCATCCGCGCTGCGGCTGCGGCGCGCGATGATGCCGCTGGCCACGCTGCTACACGGAACAGGCGGGGGAAGGAGACAATGACTCTGTGAGACCGCAATGACCGATATCCCGCGCCGAGCTACCCAGCGCACCGCCCGGCTCGCGAGTCTCCCTTTGGGGGTAGCTGGCAGGGTTGCCGCAGGCTGGGGCAAGCGGTTGGTCGGACACGACGCGGACGACGTGAATGCCCAGCTGTCTGCACGCACCGCCGAGCAGGTGTTCGCCGTGCTCGGAGAGCTCAAGGGCGGCGCGATGAAGTTCGGCCAAGCGCTGAGCGTGTTCGAGGCAGCGATTCCCGATCAGCTCGCCGCGCCGTATCGCGAGGCCCTGACCAAGCTGCAGTCCGCGGCGCCACCGATGTCCCCACAATCGGTGCGGCGGGTACTCGACGAGCAACTCGGCACGGGATGGCGGCGTCGCTTCGCCGACTTCTCCGACGAGCCGGCTGCGGCGGCCAGCATCGGCCAGGTCCACCGGGCGGTGTGGCACGACGGCCGTGAGGTCGCCGTCAAGGTGCAGTATCCGGGCGCGGACGAAGCACTGCGGTCGGACTTGCGCCAGCTGCAGAGGTTCAGCCGGCTGTTCCAGGCGATCGTGCCCGGAATGGAGGTCAAGCCGCTGCTCAGCGAACTGCGCGACCGGATGGAGGAGGAACTCGATTATCGCGACGAGGCGGAAAACCAGCGGGTGTTCGCCAAGGCGTTTCGTAACCACCCCGACATCGCCGTCCCCCCGATCGTCGCCAGCGCGCCGAAGGTGATCGTATCGCAGTGGATCACTGGCATCCCGATGGCGCAGATCATCCGCGGCGGCTCACGATCCGAGCGCGATGACATCGGTACCAAGCTGTCGCTGTTCCACTCCTGCTCGCCCGCGCTGACCGGACTGCTGCACGCAGACCCTCACCCGGGGAACTTCCTGCGCTTGGAAGACGGGCGGCTGGGGGTGCTCGACTTCGGTGCGTCGGCGAAGCTGCCCGGCGGGACGCCGCGCACTCTCGGGGTGGCAACCCGGTTGGCGGTCGAGGAGCGTCCCGCGGAGCTGCTGGAGCTGCTGCGCTCGGAAGGTTTCGTCCGGCCGGGAATGCAGCTGCGCGCCGAGGACGTGCTGGCCTACCTCAGTCCGTTCGCCGACCCGGTTCGCACCGAGACGTTCCACTTCACCCGGGCCTGGATGCAAGCACAAGCCGAGCGAGTCGGCGATTTCTCCGGCCCGGATTTCCGCACCGGGCGAGCGCTGAACCTGCCGCCGAGCTACCTGCTGATCCACCGGGTGAGTACCGGAACGTTCGGTGTCCTGTGCCAGCTGGACGCCACCGTGCCGCTGCGCGCCATCACCGAGCGCTGGCAACCCGGATTCGCCACCTAACCCCCGCCCTTCCCCGATATGGAGACATATCGGGGTCTAAGGTCCGTCGAAACCCCGATATGTCTCCATGTGGGGCCGAAGCGGCGTCGAGCGAAGCGGCGTCGGGCGGGGTGGCACATCTACAGGCGCTCGGCGGCGCGGCGGGCCCGGCGGTCGGCGTAGCGGGCCAGACGTTGCCACCGGCGAGCGGCGGCCAGCCGCCTGACCAACAGCGCCTGGCGAGCCCGACGCTGATCATCGTGCATTCGTTCCCGGGCGAGTACTTCGTGCAGCAACATGGTGGGGGACTCCTGACAGTCGCAGCGATCGATCGGCACCGGTGGACCACACCGGCGTACTACTCGGCCGACCGGCAGGGTTGGTTGTCGTTGTGGACAGCTGGGACCGGGGTTGGGGGCTCTTGAAGAGCCCCCAACTCAGGCGGCGGTTTCCTGCGCAGCGCGCTGGCGCTCGGCGTGCTCGCGCTCGGCGCGTTCCCGCTCCACCGCGGCCTTGCTGGGCCGACCCCGCGGGCGCTTGCGCGGGATGACTGAGCCGTGCTCGAAGATTTCGCCACCCCACACGCCCCAGGGCTCTTGCCGGGACAGCGCGCTGTCCAGGCAGGCGAGTCTGATCGGGCAAGCGGTGCACAGCTGCTTGGCCCGTTCCAGCTCAGCGGGTGACTCGGCGAACCACAGGTCCGGGTCGTGGTGTGAGCGGCAAGGCAGGGTGTCCGACCCGGACGGCACGGTATCGAGCAGGTGGGCCAGCTCTGCCCCACCCAGTAGGTCGGGCAACGCTGCGCCGTCCAGCGGGACGGTCGCGGTCAACACTTGTCTCTCCTCCTCGGTGGTGGTGCCGGTGGAACTCACCGGTACCGGCCTGCCGCGGGATGAGGACCTTGCAACACACCAAGGCCGCGGATCCCGCTGCGGGGTCCGCGGCCTTCATGAGCCGGATGGTGCTGGCTCCGGAATCAAGGCTCCGATGCGGACTTTTGCGTGCGGTCGGTAACCGGCAGATCACTGCCAGTCGGGTTGATGAGGACGGGGTGGAAGGGACGCTCAGCGAGCAGCCAGCGCACGCCATACGGCGCGGTCCGCGGGCGCTTGGACTGAATCCCCCCAAGCACAGCGAGCGGCCCGAACTGCGGGAAGCAACGGGCGCCGGTGGTCATGTTCATCTCCATCGGAACTCCTCCTTCCCAACTCGGCCCGCTCAGTGGCTGGGCGATCCACCCTGGTCAGCCGCATGCAACGACCGCTTCCAGGAGATAGGAGCAAGGGTAGGGTCCGGCTGATACACCGGCAACCGAATTAATTCGAGATATTCTTCTGCACGTGGGTCAACGTCAGACCGGCTTGCCGCGCAGCCGGTCCAGCCGCTGCGGGTCGGCAGCCGCCCTGGCCATCGACCTTGGACGGTCCACCGGTGCCAGGCCGCGGAGAAAGCGGCTGCGTTGCCGGGGCCGCCGCTGCCCTGAACTGCGAGACAGCGCCCAGGACAGCGACAGCCAGCGTCGGGCGCGGGTCACGCCGACGTAGAGCAAACGGCGCTCCTCCTCCAGCGCGGCCTGGTCACCGTCGGCATATTGGATGGGCAGCGTCCCGTCGGCGATCCCGACCAGAAACACCGCGTCCCACTCCAGGCCCTTGGCAGAGTGCAGCGAGGCCAGCGTCACGCCCTGTACCGCGGGTGGGTGCGCGGCATCGGCGCGAGCGTCGAGCTCGGCGACGAGCCGACCGAGATCTGCCAGCGGAAGACTGGTCGCGAGGTCGTCGGCCAGTTCGGCCAGCGCGCGCAGCGATTCCCAGCGAGACCGAGCGGCGCTGCCTGCCGGTGGCTCCGCGGTGAGTCCCTGGCGAGCCAGTACGGCCCGCACGGTGGCGCCCAGCTCGGCCGGGGGGGCGCCGTTGCCCGCGTTGGTCGCCGTTCGCAGCGCCCGGATGGCGCTGCGCACTTCGGGACGGTGAAAAAAGCGTTCCCCGCCGCGGATCTGGAACGGGATCCCGAGCGCGTCCAAGGCCTCCTCGTATATCTCGGACTGGGCGTTGACCCGGTACAGCACGGCGATCTGGGCAGCGGGAACCCCGTCGCGCAGCAACTGCGCAATCGCCGACGCCACGGCGGCGGCCTCGGTGGGCTCGTCGTCATGCTCGGCGAACGTGGGCTCCGGACCGGGCGGCTGCTGGCCTTCCAACGGCAGCCGCGCACCAGCCGGGCGGCCGCGGGCACCGGATATCACCCGGTTCGCCAGTGACACGACCTGAGGTGTGGAGCGATAGTCGCGGTGCAACCGCACCGTCACCGCATCCGGAAACCGTCTGCTGAATCCCAGGAGGAAACCGGCCGTCGCGCCGGCGAAGGAGTAGATGGTCTGGTTCGCGTCGCCTACGACGGTGAGGTCGTCACGGGCGCCCAGCCACGCGTCCAGCACCCGCTGCTGCAATGGGGTGACGTCCTGGTACTCATCGACGACGAAGCAGCGGTAACGGTCCCGGACCTCCTGCGCCACATCCGGGTAACCCTCCATCGCGGCTGCCGTGTGCAGCAGAATATCGGCGAAGTCAAGCACCCGGTTGCGGTTTTTGAGCTCCTCATATGCGGCGTAGATCGCCGCGATCTGTGCCGCGGGTGCCGGTGGCTCCCGCCGCGCGGCGGCCACCGCGGCAGGATAATCCTCTGCGCTGACCAGGGTAGCCTTGGCCCATTCGATCTCACCGGCGAAATCTCGAAGATCGTCAGCGCCGGTGCCGACGCCGGCCCGCTGCGCGGCCTGACCGACCAGCCGCAGCTTGTGTTCCAGCAGCGGCCACGGCTGGTCACCCACCACCCGCGGCCAGAAGTAACGCAGCTGGCGCAGTGCTGCGGCATGGAAGGTTCGCGCCTGCACGCCACCTACGGCCAGATCACGCAGCCGCGTGCGCAGCTCGCCCGCCGCGCGGGCGGTGAACGTCACGGCAAGGACCTGCCCTGGCGCGACATGGCCGGATCGGACCAGTTGGGCGATCCGCCGGGTGATGGTGCGGGTCTTTCCGGTGCCGGCGCCGGCCAGCACGCAGACCGGTCCCCGCGGCGCGCACACCGCGGCGCGCTGCTGCTCGTCAAGCCCGTCGAGCGGATCCGGCTGATTCCCCACGACTGGCATCCTCGCAGAGCGTGCCGACACCAGCGGAACATCGCGCAGGGTCGCACTGTTTATGCTGAGCGTGAAAGATCTGACGATGTACTCGACAGCGTGGTGCGGTTACTGCCGGCGGCTCAAAGCACAGCTGGATCGTGCGGGCATCGCCTTCCGCGAAGTGGACATCGAACACGACACGACCGCCGCATCCTTCGTAGCGGGCGTCAACGGAGGTAATCAGACGGTGCCGACCGTGCTGTTGGCAGACGGTTCGGTGCTGACCAACCCCACCATCGATCAGATCATCGCGGCCATCCCTGCCTAGCTGCTGCCTACCCCGACTGGTTGTTGCCCTGCCGTAAATCGGCCACGAAGCGTTAGGATGCCAGCATGCTCGGTCAATAGGCGGACGGCGGCGGGGGCGGTGTGCCAGTGAAGATCAGCGACCGGAAACGGTGGGAACGGGAGCTCACTGTCCACATGCGGCGCCACGCCGCCGACCTCCAGAATCCACCGAGAGCGGGCACCAAGCCCGGCATGTGGATGACCGCGCCGCGGCTCATTCTCTGGACGCTGATGGTGGTGATCATGACCAGCGTGGGATGGGCGGTCGGCCTCTACGTCTTCTGATCGGGGTTTGCTAACCAGACCAAAGCGGTCACGGCAGTTCCACGCCGCCCAAGGCGGCCAGCGGGTCGGCCAGTCGCTTGGCATCGCCCACTACGACGCCGGTGAACCGGCTGGGAGCAAAGAAATGCCCAGCGGCCTCGGTTACCTGCCCTGCTGTGACGGCCCGGAGCCGACTGGGATGGCTGAGCAGCCAATCGAGATCCAGGCCGAGGCTGGCCAGGGTAATCAGCTGAGCGGCCAGACCCCGCTGGGATGAGGAGTTGATGGTCAGCGACCCGATCGCGTAATGCCGGGCGTTGTCCACCTCCGACTCGTCCGGCGGCTGAACTATCATCCGGCCCAGCTCGTAGCGGGTTTCCAGCAGAGCGGCCGCGGTGACCTCGCTGGCCGTGTCCGCATCAGCGAGCAGCGTGGCCCCGGAAGAGGTGAACTCAAGGCCGCAATGTGCGCTGTAGGTGTAGCCCTTGTCCTCTCGGATGTTCTCCACCCAGCGCGACGAGAAAAACCCACCGAACACCAGGTTAGCCAGCTGCAACGCCGGGTAACGCTCATCGTCGCGCGGCACCGCCTGCGCGGACAGCCGCAGCTGGGACTGTACCGCGCCGTCGCGGTGCACGAGCAGGAGATCCGCGGGGGTCACAGCAGGCAACGCGGCCAGCCCGACGGCCGGGTGGTCGGACTGCCAGCTCGACAGCGCCGACGCCACCGATTCCACCGCGCCGGCCGGCTCGATGTCGCCCACGAGCACCAGTACGGCGCCGCCGGGCGCCACTGACCGGCGGTGCAGCGCGCGCACGGCGGCCGGTGTCACGGCTGCCACCTCATCGGCCTGCGGCCATTCCCGGGCGAAGGGATGGTTGCCGTAGCGGCGTCGTTGCAGCGCCTCCCGGGCGATCACCTGTGGCCTGGACCGGCTCAGCGTGATGCGCTCCACCAAGCGGTCCCGTTCCCGGATCACCTCGGTGGGTGCGTACGAAGCCGCATTGAGCGCGTCGGCGAGCACATCGAGTGCCACGTCCAACCCGCTGGCCAGCGCTGATCCGGACACGGACAGGTGCTCGGGTCCCACCGTGGCCGCCAGATCACCACCGACGCCTGCGAGCACGTTGTCGATGGCGAACCGGTCCCGCCGTGGGGTGCCTTGCAGCAGGGTGGCGGCCAACAACTCGGCGCGGGCTGGGTGGGTGCGATGCGTACCACCGAAGGGAATCCGCAGCCGCAGCTCCACCATCGGCACTGCGGGGCGCCGCACCGCGATCACTCGCAGGCCGTTGTCCAGCACGGTATCCACGGCGGGCGGTGCGCTCGGGTTTCTCGACGGACCCAGCGGCGGTAGCGGGCGCGGCCCCAGCTGGGTCCGGCCGATCTGCTCAGCGCTGCGGTGGAGCATCACGCCTCCTTCTCTGCGCTGGCAGGTTCGACGATCAGCACCGCTCGGGAGTCCGGCCGCAGCCGACCGGCCGCATTCGCGACCTGCTCAGCACTCATCCCGACCACCAGAGTCGGCAGTTCGGTGATCAGCTCGGCGCGGCCGTACAGCAGTTCAAAGGTGCCGATGGCCATCGTCCGGCTCACCAGCCGGTCGTGCTCTCGGAACAGCGTGGCGGCCCATCGAGCGGTGATCCGGGCCAATTCCTCGGGGTCCGGACCCTCCGCGGCGAGCTTGGCGATCTCCTCATCGGTCGCGGCGAGCACGTGGTCGACGTCCACGCTGGCGGGATGAACCGCGGTGATGGTGAAGGTATCCGGGTCGCGGGCATCCAGCGGCGAACCGAACAGCCCGCAGCCTGCACCGACATCGGTGACCAGCGCGTCGGTGTGCACCAGCCGCTGCTCGAGGCGGGAGGAGTCACCGTCAGATAACACTGCAGCAACGACCTCGTAGGCGAGGTAGTTCTCGAAGCCGGCTTCCGGATCGGGCATCCGGTAGCCGATGGCCAGCGCCGGCAACGGCGCATGTGGATCGGGATGGCAGTGCCGGCGTTCGGCCGCCGGTGGTGGCTCGGCGAACGACGGCCGCGTCGGCACCGGACGGGCGGGCACGTCGCCGAAGTGCCGGTGCACCAGCTCGAGCGCTGCCTCTACGGTGAAATCGCCGGAGACCGTGAGTACCGCGTTGCCCGGAGCGTAATAGACATCGAAGAACGCCGCGCAATCGTCCACGGTGGCCGCTTCGAGCTCGGAGAAATCGCCGTAGCCGTTATGCGCATTGGGAAAGGTGTTGTAGAGCACCGGCGGCAGCGTGATCCATGGGAACCCGCCGTATGGTCGGTTGAGCACGTTGAGCCGGATCTCTTCCTTGACCACATCGACCTGATTGCGCAGGTTGTCGGCGGTGAGTCGGGGAGCGCGCATCCGGTCGGCCTCGATGAACAGCGCGCGTTCCAGCGCAGCCGAGGGCACGACTTCGAAATAGTCTGTGTAATCGGGGTGCGTGGAACCGTTGAACGTGCCACCCGACGACTGCACGTGGCGAAAGTGCGCGAGCTTCTCCAGGCTCTCGCTGCCCTGGAACATCAAATGCTCGAACAGGTGCGCGAACCCGGTGCGGCCCTGCGGCTCAGAGCGGAACCCGACGTCATAGTGCATACCGACAGCAACCACCGGAGCGGAGCGGTCCGGGCTCAGCACTACCCGCAGCCCGTTGGGCAGAGTCTCGCGGTGCAGCTCAACCGGGGGTGGGGCGATGCGGGTCATGAGACCACCCTACGGTGGGCAGCCACCCCACCTCCGCGCAGCCGCCAGGCCAACAGCGCGCCGGCAATGGCGGCGACGGCAACCCCGATCGCGGCCAAACGCTGCACGTCCCGGGCGGGAGTGGGCACCCCGGTTCCCGCCAGGTGCGCGACCCATTCGCCCGCCGGTAGCGGCTCGGGCACCTCGACGGCCAGCACCTCACCCAGCCGGTGACCGCAGCCGTCCAGCCGGGCCGGTACCACGCGACCGCCGAACAGCTCGACGTGCACGAGATCCTCGGCATTGGGCGGCCCGCAGAGCACCGACTCCACCACCGTGGCCTTGGCAGCGCGAACATGGCCACCACCGGCCGGTGGCCACAGCAGCCACCCCAACCCGATCGATCCCACTCCGATCATCACCGCGAGCAGCATTCCACCGATTCGACCGGTACCCATGGCTGCCACCGGGCCATCGTAGCCACGCATGCTTGCACGAATCTTGAGCCCGACTGTGGTGGCATCTGCGCCAGAGGCCGTCTTCACGCTGGCTCATTGTTGGCCGGGCGAGGACGCTGTGCCGGCCGATCAGCAGCGCCGCATGCCCACCTCGCGGGCTCCGGCTGCCAGTGCGTTGAGGCCGAAGGCCGCTGCGGGGCCCAGCGCTCCCGGTCCGGACACTCCGTGCTCGGCGGCCCGTTGCGCGCCCCAGGCGAGCAGGTCCGCGGTGAGCTGGTACGGATCGCCCGATACCAGACGGACTTGTGCCAGCTCGGCGCCCGACGGATCATAGGCGGTGGCCATAACGCGCGACCTGACCTGCGCCAACGCGTCCAGGTCGGGCTCCTCGGCAACCCAGCGCTGCGCGAAGGTTCCGATCCCGCGCACCAACGACCGCACTGCGGATAACCCCAGCAGCGCCGGGATGATCCGGCAGCCCAGCTGCACCAGAGGCGTCACAGGCGTGCACCGGCCGAAGTAGACGTCCACCTCGGACAGTCCTGCCGGGCCCGCGAGCTGGGGCAGCGTGTAATGCTCGGTAGCGCCGAGGGCTACCGCCGGGTACTCCAGGCCGCCCACCCGGAGGATGCGTATCCGCAACCCCGCCGGTTCCAGCTGAATTCCGTTGCGCCAGCTGAAGTTGTGCTCGGTGAGCAGCCCGACAGCCGATCGGAAGGTGCCCCTGCTGATCACCTGTGCCCGACCGACGCCACTGATCAGGTACACCACCTCGATCCGATGCACCCTCGCCGGGGAGTCCTGCAGCGCCAGCGCGCCGGCGAGATTGCCGGGCACGTAGTCGTGACCGAACGCGGTGATCAGGCTGGCTCCGGTCCGCTGTGCCGCCGGCCCGAATTCCTCGAACACCCGGCGGATGAACGGCGGCTCGCCGGACGAGTCGAGGTAGATCGCCCCCGCCTCGATCGCTGCCCTCAGCGCCGGCTCGCCGAGCCGGCTGAACGGGCCGACGGTGCTGACCAGCACCTCACCCCCGCCGATCAGAGCCCGCACCGACGCGGTGTCTGTCACGTCAGCCCGCGCCACGTCCAGGTTTCCCAACCGGGATGCCAGGGCGGACAGCTTGCCGGCATCGCGACCAGCCAGCATCGGCCGCAACCCACGCCGCACCATGGCCTGCGCCACCCGCCGCCCGGTGTACCCGGTCGCCCCGAACAGCACAATCACGCGTCGCCCTTCCGCCGGCTACCTTCTCCCGATATGTCTCCATGTCGGGGTACTGGGTCGCGGGTTGCTAGTCGGCGCGCAGGGCTCTGGCCAGCTCGGCGCGGCTGCTGATGCCGAGTTTGGCATAGGCATTGGCGAGATGGGCCTCAACGGTCCGGACCGACAGCACCAGACGCTCGGCGATGGCCTGGTTTTTCATGCCCTGCACAACCAGGCTGGCGACTTCACCTTCCCGGCTGGTCAGTGGGCGCGGCGCGAGCTGATCGAGGGCAGGGGTACGGATGTCCTCGCAGGCCCGTGCCAGGCCGGCGGCTCGAGCTGTCGAGGCCGCCGCACGGCGCCGATCGCCCGCCCGCAGGTGGGCCGCGGCAGCGTGCGCGGCGGCGTCGGTGGCCAGTAACCGGGCCCCCAGTGTCTCGAACTCAGCCGCCACCTCGTCGAGCGCGCCACCGGTGTTGGCTGCTGCCGCCTCGGCATGAGCGCTGTAGGCGGCCACCAGTGGCCCCTCGGCCTGGGCCGCCAACTGCCGCAACCGACCGGCCACCTCGCTTGCCCGCCCCAGCCGGACCACGGCGTGCAGCGCTTGCGCCTCCACGGCGCGCTGGCCCATACCGCCGGCTACCTTGGCCGCCCGCAGTGCGCGATCGACCGCCTGGGCAGCGCGGTCCTCGGCGGCCGCCTGCCAGGCCTCGGCCAGCAGCCACTCCGGTTCGAACACCGCGCAGTGATGTCCGACTTCGCCACCATCCAGCAGCCGCCGGGACAGCGCCGCATCGCCCAGTTGGGCATGGGTTTGCGCCAGCAGCGCAATGCACAGTTGCTTGAATCCGCCCGGGTCGCATTGACCCAGCCCGGCCACCGCCTCGGCGAGCCAGCGGATGGCGGTGCGCGGACGTCCGGCAGCCAGCGCCGAGCATCCGACGTGCGCTGCGGCCAAGGCATCCCCGGCCCACTGCGGCTGGGTCATACACCACTCGTGCAACTCGGTGGCTCGCGCCACTGCCTCGGGCACGCGTCCAGCGAGCAACAGCGCCGACACCTCCGCATGCGCCAGCACTTGCCGGCACGACGCCATTTCCGGCTCAGTCGTGCATCGCGCCAGGGCCGCCCAACCCGCTTCCACGGCCGACAACGCCTCGGTGCTGCGGCCCTGTACGGCTAACCCCGCCCCCGTGGCGCTCGCCGCCCACACCGCCGCCTCCGCGCTGATGCCCTCCGACGCCAGAATCTCGGCGCCGGACTCCGCAGCCTGCTGCGGACGCCCCGCGAAGAACGCCAGTACGCCGTGCACCGCGCTGATGCGCCTGCGCACCTCGTTGTCAGCGGCATCGGCGGCAGCTTTGTGCAACATCGCCTCGGCTTTGGCCACCTGGCGGACGCCGAAGAACAGATTCAGCGCCCGCACCACGGCCAGCCGTGACCGGTCCTCCGCCGAGGTGGCGAAGGGGGCCGTTGCCGCCGCCACCTCTTCGGCCTCGTCGTATGAGCCCTGCCAGCGCACCGCCTCCACCAATGCCAGGTGCGCCTGCACCCCGTCGCGGCCCTCGCTGCCGTCGATGGCCGCCTGCGCCATGCGGGCGGCGTTATCGTGATCGAGCAAGGCGTTGGCGTGCACCGCGGCGTCGGCCAGCAGACTGGCGTGGGCCCCTGGTTGGTCGCTGTCCAGCAGCAGCATGCCGGCCCGCAGCAGGTCGTCCTGACGTTTCCACGGTAGGTGAGTGTTGGCCAACCTGCGGCGCAGCTGGCAGGCGTTGGCCTCGGGCAGCTGATCCCGCACCACGGTGGCATAGATCGGATGCGCCAACCGGACCTCAGCCCGCCAGCCACTGTTGACCACCGCCACCAGCCCGCGGCGCTCCAGCACCGCCACCACTTCAGGGTTGATCAGACTGGCTACCCGGCCCAGACCCAGCGGCTCGTCGGTGGCCAGCAGCTCCAGGGCGGTTCTCTCGTCAGAACCCAGCCCACCCAACTGAGCTTGGACGATTTCCCGCAGCCGGGGTGTGGGCTCCATCCGGCCCTCCCAGCGCCACACGCCATCGCGCATCCGTAGCGAACCGGTCTCGCATCCGCCCTCCACCAGCTCACGCAGGAACAGGGCATTTCCGCGGGTGGCGCGCCACAGCCGCTCGATCGTGCGGCTGTCGACCACCCCGCCGAGCACAGCGGTCACCAACCGGTTCATCGCGGCCCGCGGCAGTTGCGCCAGCTCCAACCGGTCGGCCAAGCCGTTCTTCCACAGGGTCACCACTGGATCGGGAGCAGGTTCCCCGGTCCGCACGGTCAGCACCACGCATGCGGTGCGGGTCAGGGCCAGCTGATGAAGCAGCGTCACCGATAACTCATCGAGCAGGTGCGCATCGTCGACACCGATGACCAGCCGGTGACCCTTGCCCTGCTCGGCGATCGCCGCTCCGGCGCGCTGCAGCAAGGTCAGTGGCTCCGACACTGTTTCCACGGCGGGCACCAGATGCGCCACCGCCCCTAACGGAATGGCTGCCGCCGCGTTGGTACCCGCCGCCCACCGCGTCACCCGACCACCACGCTTTGCCACCGCCAGGGCTTCACGAGCGAGTCGCGTCTTGCCGACGCCTGCAGGGCCGGCGATGACGACACTGCGTGATTCCCCACCAGTTAAACGCTCAGCGATAAACTGCAACTCTGAGTCACGCCCAGTGAGCGTCCACGAATCCGTTCTCATCGTGTACCCGACCAACGCGCTCGGTACCCGGCGCTGGTCGGAGGCATGGTTGACGGCATGGCGTGAACAGCCGGCCGCCACGGCTCCCCCTGACACATTGGCTACGCCCCCCCGCGTCGCGCCAATACCCCTCGATGTCAGCATAAGCTAACTGTGAGGAGATAGCCATGGGCGACTTCTTTTAGACGGTGAATACTACTGTGAGTAGGATCGAGCTATCCCGACTTGGTAACAGCGCGTATCCAGCTAGTGACATACTGTTTCTATTTTCCAAACGTCTCAGCATTGCCAGTCGCGACCCCACAGTCATCAATTACGCAAAGTCACTATCTGGATTCCGGCACGACCGAGGACGCCCCAGACCTCTGGGAGCGGGTGATCTCCGGCGTGCCGCGGTAGCGAAGCATCGATGCTCCGGTGGCCTGGACCGCCAGCGTGTCGCTGACCGTGACGACGACGTGGCTGGCCCCGGACAGCGTCGCATCGAGGTGGCGAACGGTGAGATCAGCCAGCGGTAGCCGGCTGGCACCTGCCGCTCTCAGGTGTAGATCCGACACATGCCCGGATAGGCCCAGGGTGCCGGTACCGGAGACATCGGCTTCCACCTGACCGATCTGGATCGGTCCGGTGACCGAGCCGGCTCCACTCACGACCATCTGGAGCGCGGGACTGGTGATGGTGGAGGTCAGCACTACCCGGCTGGCCGCACTGGTAGCTAGCCGATCGAGCCGGCCCACAGTGACCTCAGCGGACAGTGTTGCATTCCGGACACCGCGGCCCGGCTTGATTCCCAGATGTAGCTCGTCGCCGGTGACACTGGCGTCCACTCGGTCAACCAGGTTGTCGTCCATCGTGACCACCGCCTGCGCTGGTCCGCCCGCCCGCAGGTGCACCACGAAATCAGCCTCGGCCACCACCGAGGTGACCCCGCTGAGGTCGATCGTCCGGCTGGTCAGCCGGCCGGAGCCGGCCACCGCGGCGGGATCGGTGAAACCGCCGCCTGCCGCGCCGGCCGCACCGTCAGCACCGGCGCGCCCGTCGGCGTTGCCGCCGTTGCCGCCATATCCGTTGCCACCCCAACCGCCGTAGCCGTCTCCACCATTACCCCCGCTGCCCCCATCGGCTGAGGTGCCCAGACAACCTGCCAGCAGTGCCGTCGTAGCCAGCGTCACCACCGCCCGGGCTACCCGAGCGGTCCATCCCTGCACACTGCCGTCCGGGCCAGTACGCACTACGCACTCCTTGCACGCAGCCGCGCGACGGGCGAGCGAGTCAGCAGCCACCGGACTGGCCGGCGAACCATCATGCCCAGCATCAGCAAAGATCCGACCCACGGTATCAACAGGAGAATGATCTGCACGACGCCCAAGGCGGTCTCGGCTATGTGACCCTCCGCCGCCTTGACCGCTACCGCGTGGCTCAGTTCGACCAGCCGATTCCACACCACGGGCAGCACCTGAGGCACCACAAGCAGGAACCCGATCAGCCAATACGCCAGATAAGGCACCACAACGAGGACCCACAGGGTGATCGTGCGACGGGCCCATGGCTTGAGCTCCAGTACCCTGGGATGAGTGGGCCGGCCGGGGATGATGCTCGCCAATACCGGCCCCATCCTGCTGAACAGGTCCGGTACACCGATCAGGTCGGACAAGATGTAGTAGCCGTCCAGCCGGAGCATCGGCAGGAATTGCGTCGCGGTCTCGATATGCAGCGCCACGATGGCCACCAAGAGCCACGGTGCGCCGGTGTCGATATAGGCGACGCTCATGCCGGTGATGAACACCGCGTTGAAGTAGACGCCTCCCAGGTCGGTACGCAGCCGCCCGCCCCGACCCAGCCGGTAGGAGTCGGTGACCGTGCTGTAGAGCGCCGGCCACACCAGATACAACCCGAAGCCCATCACACCGGGTTTGGCGCCGCCGTAGCGGCACGCGGTGACATGCCCGCACTCGTGAAACGCCGCCGAGGCCAACAGCAACCCGATCACCAGTAGCGTCAACGCCGGCTGATAGACCAACGCGACCGCGCTGGGCACGATCTGCGACAAACCGCCTTGGGCGACGATCAGCACGTCCAGTCCGACGAATGCCGCCAGCGCTGCCAGGACCACCGGCGGCCAGAACATCGGCGCGAACAAGCCGGCGATGCGCCAGACCGCCCTTTCGGGAACCACCCCGACTCGGAACTTCAAGGCCAGCAACGGGTCCGCTTTCACTGCCATCTTCGATCCGCTGGTGGCCAACTCGTCTACCACGATTCCTACCGGTCGCAACCGCTTTTCCAGCAGAAACGACACCTGGTCGGGCTGCACTACCTTGCCGAACTCGGCGCTGAGCACACTGGCCAGTCGCTCGTGGTCGCGCTCACCATCCACACTCGCCGCCAGCAGATACAACAAGCGAGGCAGCTGGATGACCTGCCCGTCAGCCCGACGTACGATGTAGGGCGCCTGGACAAAACCCGATCCCTGATACTCCCCGATCAGCTCGATTCCCTCGGCTAGCCGCGGCACCGTACTCACAGCTGATCCTGAATCAACCACCACACGTTCAGTGTCGATGACGGCCTCCCCCGACTCGAAACCCCGCTGAAGCTGAATCGAAATCCGGTAGAACTGAAAACCCGTGCTGAAACACACCCCCAGCGCATACAGCACGACGGTGGCATTACCGAATTGTCATCCAGCCTAACCGATGTGGATGTCTCGCCGACGGTTGCTACTACCTAGTTTCGCCGGCCTCACTGCGTAATGTTGAAGGTGCCGTAGCACGCTGCGAAGGGGCGGCCGCCCTCCAGCCACCCCTTCCGCGCTAATGCATTACAGGCAAGCACCTGAATGCCGCCTCAGCACCTGTTCAGCTCAACTGCCGATATTCCCTCCGCCACCACCATCACCGGCGCCACCCACTCCGCCGTAACCGCTACCCGCGGCATTGGTCTGGTCGCCCAACAGGTTGACGTTGATGAGGTTGGCCCCCAGGCCTCCCCGGCCGACGCCGCCGCGGCCACCGACGCCGCCGTCGCCACCACGGCCACCACCGATGGTGCTGACCAGGGACATCAGGGTCCGGTGCGGGAGCAGCTCGGCACGCTGCCCATCGAGGTCAGCCAAGCTCAATGCGTCTGACATAGATCCTCCTAGGAAAGGTGTTCCGGCGGCCTCTCGATGGCCCCGGGGACTACGCGCACCGCATCGGTTGGCAGTGCCGATCCGGCGCGTACCTACGGTGCACACAGCCACACCCATGTGGCAATCAGTAGTCGTACTTAACTCTTCTAGGTGCACTACGTAGTCTCAAGCGCTTCTTCAACACGTAGCCACTAGAGATGCCACGGAGATCCAGTCAGGGTATTACCTACGTCGAACGTCGATCTTGTCTTGTTATCACTGGTAGGGCCCTCAAGTGCCATGGAGGGGCGACCGGGGTGACGACCACCCCTCCATCAGCCCAATGACCCCACCCACGATCAGGTGATCACCCAATCGTGCCAGCTGGACTCAGCTGCCGAGGTCGCCACCGCCACCGCCGTCGGCGCTGCCGCCGGCACCGCCGACACCATCGCCGGCGTCATTGATCTGGTCGCCGAACAGGTCGATGTTGAGGATGTTAAGGCCGATGCCGCCCCGGCCCTGGCCGCCCTTGCCACCATCGCCGGCGTTGCCGCCACGCCCGCCTCTGTCGTTGAGAGGCAACAGCGACATAACAGTGCGGGCCGGAAGCAACTCCACGTGCTGCGAGTCGACCTCAACAAAGCTCAATGCGTCAGACATCAATCCTCCTAGGAAAGGTGATCCCGGCGAACCGGGCGGAAACACCTCATCGGTGGCAGTGCCGATTTGGCTACCCATACCCTGCCCAGCGGTACGCCAGGCTGCAATCAGTAGTCACACGTAACTCTGCCCCAGCTACTACCTAGGACTCGAACTTTTTTCTAATACCTAGCCGACCGCGCGGCCCACGGAGATGCAGCCCAACGACTACCTATCGCACCAGGCCTCCTACGGACTACATCAATTCTATACGATTTGCTGGATCCGGTGGTAAAAGGGGGTGGCCGATTGCGGGCCACCCCCTTTTTAATTCCTGTCGCGCACGACCATGTAATCGTCCGACGACACCAACTCGGTCAGCTGAACAGAGACCCGCTGCCACCACCGTTGGCGCTGCCACCGGCGCCACCGACGCCGTCACCGGCGCTGTTGGTCTGGTCGCCGAACAGGTCGATGTTCAGCACGTTCAGACCAATTCCGCCGCGGCCCTGGCCACCGTTGCCGCCCGTGCCGCCATTGCCGCCACGGCCGCTGTCGCTGCCGCCGCCGGTGTGGAGCAGCGACATCACGGTGCGAGCCGGCAGCAACTCCACGTGCTGACCGTTGATCTCAACAAAGCTCAGTGCGTCAGACATCAAATCCTCCTAGGGAATATTGCCCCGGTGATACCCAGGGCCTGCACATCACCTCATCGGCGGCATTACCGATTCAGCACCACATACTTTGCCCGCCATTAAGGTTGCTCGGCAATCAGTAGGCGCACGTAAATCCGCCGGTGGACCACCTAGCCCTGCGCATATTCTTCATCCCAGTACCTACTGGGGCGACGAGATTTGCGCACCACGCTGATAAGCACGATAAACACGGCAGGAGGGGTGGCCACATAGTGGCCACCCCTCCTGATGTAGCGGCACGCCGCGATCAATCCAGATCGCCGGCGGCACCCGGCTCACTCAGCTGTGCAGAGTTCCCGAGTTACCGCCATTGGCGGCGCCGCCCGCGCCACCGGTCCCGTCACCGGCACTGTTGACCTGGTCACCGAACAGGTCGATGTTCAAGAGGTTCACCCCGATGCCGCCGCGACCGGCGCCACCGTTGCCACCCGTGCCACCGTTGCCGCCACGGCCGCTGCCTTCGCCGCCGGTGTGCAGCAGCGACATCACGGTGCGGGCCGGCAGCAGCTCAACGTGCTGGCCGTCGATCTCAACAAAGCTCAGTGCATCAGACATCAAATCCTCCTAGGAAAGGACGCCCCGGCGACTTCCGGGACGAAAACACGTCATCGGCGGCATACCGACTCGGCACTACATACACTGCCCAAACCAGGTTGGTGAGGCAATCAGTACCCACACGTATTTCATCGATGCGCACTACCTAACGAGTTGGTTTCAAACCAAGAACATGGCCATCCGGTACTTAGCCGGTGACGACTTTTACCGCATATTTCCCGACCCGGGACTTACCGAGAAAAGCAAACCGGGGAGGGTGGCCACTTGGCCACCCTCCCCGGAGAATTCTCGCTCCCAGCGACGACCCGATCGCTGGTGCGTACGTTGGCTAGGAAGCCGGTGCAGGAGCAGGAGCCGGAGCCGGAGCAACCGTGGCAGCACCACCGGTTGTCGCACCACCGTCGGCAGTGCTCTCCCCGCCGAGACCACCGGTGAGCGAGTTGGTCACGTCGCCCTCGGTGTAGAAGTAGGGGTACAAGAAGTACGCCTTGCCCTCGCCTTCACCGCCAACGCCACCCTTGCCACCCTGGCCACCGTTGCCCGCGTCGCCAGCGACAGAAACCCTGAACATGGACAGGACGGTACGTGCCGGCAGTAGTTCGACGTGCGTCACGTCGATCTCCGCAAAGCTCAGTACATCAGACATCAGGTCCTCCTAGGAAAGGTGAGTCCCGGTGCGCCCGGGCACACAAATCACCCTCATCGACCGTCTTTGCCGACTTGGTACCACATACCCTGCCGAGGACTTAGGTCATGCGGCAATCGGTAGTCGCACGTAAATCCGTAAGTCGACTACCTAGCAAACGGATTCTGCTTTTCAACACGTAGTTCCGTCCCGATATCACACGGAGATCGCCGGCATTAGATACCGACTCCGTACCGCCGCGCCAGGTCAGCCGGCCGGGATACCACGTAGCAGATCCCGTAATCCATCGGCGTCGAGCAGGTCGGTTGGTCGAAGGGTGCGGTTGTTCCGGACGTAGTGGAATGCGGCTCGCACACGTCCGAGCGGGGCACCGCAGAGCACCGACCAGGCCAACCGGTACGCGGCGAGCTGCACGCTCACCGCGGCCAGTGCCGGCGTGTCGGGCACTGGCCCGGTCTTCCAATCGACCACCGTCCAGCCGCCGTCTGCGTCAGCGAACACCCATCCATCCGGCCCCGCACCCCTACTCCGTCGAACACCGTCTCGAAAGGCACCTCGACGTCATACGGGCTACGCTGCGCCCACTCGCTGGCGAGGAAAGCCGCTTGCAACGACCCCAGTTCGGTGTTCGGCGCGGCTGCCTCGTCGGCGGCTCCGGGAAGTTCATCATGATCGATCAGGCGGGTGGATCCGAACCGGCGTTCCAGCCACGCGTGAAACGCCGTGCCGTTGCGCGCCATCGGGTTGGGGGGCAGCGGCAGCGGCCTGCGTAATCGTGCGGCCAGGGCCGAAGGGTCCACGGCGAGCTCCACGAGCTGGCTTACCGACAGGTGCGCGGGCAGCCTCACCTGCTGCGGACCGCGGCGGGCATCCCGCTCGGCGAGCAGCACGTCAACCTCACACTGCCAACTTCCTGCACTGCGCACTGGCGCCGGGATATCGCCCCCTGTCTCCAACGCATCCCGCACCAGCGCAGCGCCGCCGGCCACGGCGTCGCGGCGGGTGCGCAGCGGGTCCTGCGGCCAGACGGCTTGCCGTGGCGCAGTGTCTAACGGGTTGGTCTGTCCATCGTCGGGAGCTGCGGCCCACTGGTCGACCACACAGGACGCGGCATCGCGAATCTCCAGCAGGAAATCCGACACCACCCTCGGCGCGCTGCCGGCCTCGCCCCAATGGTGGCCGCTGACCAGCAGCGAACGCTGCGCGCGGGTCAGCGCGACATACAGCAGCCGGCGTTCCTCCGTCAGCCGCCGCGCATCGAAGCCCGCCTCGTGCGCCGCGAGCACCTCGGCTAGTTGCTTCTGGTCGGCGCCAGCGGGCAGCAGCAGTTCGGGTAGGTCGGCGCGGTCGCCACGCAGCGCCACCGGCAGCTCGGTGACCGTTCGCAGCCACGACGAGCTTTTCTTGGCTGCCGGGAACACCCCGTCGACCAGGTGTGGAAGCGCCACCACCTGCCATTCGAGGCCTTTGGCGGCGTGCACGGTAAGGATTTGCACCCGATCGTGAGCTACCTCCACCTCGCCTGGCTCAAGACCGTCTTCGGCCTCCTCGGCGGTGCTCAGGTAATCCAGCAGTGCGGGCAACCCGGCCAATGGGCTGGTTGCGGCGAAGTCCGCGACCACGTCAGCAAAAGCATCCAGATGGGCCCGGCCAGCCGGGCCGGGACGGGCCAGCGACTCGCTGTCCAACATCAGGGTGCGCTCGGCGTCAGCCACCAGGTCGGTCAGCGGCTGGTTGATCCGGTGCCGCAACGCTCGCAACTCGGCGGCCAGCGCGCGCAGCCTCCGGTAGCCCAGCTGCGAGTAGCGCATCGGGTCACCTGGCGAATCCAGCGCATCCACCAACCCCGCCGCCTCAGCGGCTTCTCCGGGCAGGTCGCCGGGCAGCGCGGCTAGCACCGCTGCCGGATTGGCGTGCTGGCTGGAGCCGTTGTGGTGGGCACCGTTCGGAGGCGATGGCATCTGGTGATCGATCGCCAGTTCCCGAGCTCGGGCCCACAACGCGGCCAGATCGGCCGCGCCGATGCGCCACCGCGCGCCGGCGAGCAGCCGTACCGCGGCGGTACCGGCCAACGGATCGACCAGCAATCGCAGCACGCTCACCAAGTCTCGGATCTCTGGGGTGTCCAGCAGGCCGCCGAGGCCTACCACTTCGACCGGGACGTCGCGGGCCCGCAAGGCGGCGGCGAGCGCCGCCATGTCCGATCGGCGGCGCACCAGCACCGCGGCGGTGGGTGGGGAGCCCCGATCGGCCATCGCGCAGTGCCAGCGCTGCGCGATGGCCGCCGCAACCCAGCTGACCTCGGCCCGAACGTCGGACAGCAACGCAACGCGGATCTCGCCGGGTTCGGCACCATCCCGGCAGCGCAACTCACCTACCCGCACCGCTGCCCCGCGGAGCTCCCCGGACACCGCGTTCGCCACTGCAAGGACCTCCGGCGGGTTGCGAAAGCTGGTCAGCAGCCCGCGGGTCACCGCAGGCGTCCCATCCGCACGGGGGAAGTCGGTGGTGAAACGTGGCAGGTTCGCCGCCGATGCACCGCGCCAGCCGTAGATCGACTGGCACGGATCACCGACCGCGGTCACCGGAATCCCGGCGGCGCCGAACAACGAGCGCAACAACACTCGCTGGCTGTGTCCGGTGTCCTGATACTCATCGAGCAGCACTGCCCGGAACCGGGCCCGCTGTGCCGTACCCACTTCCGGATGGTCACGCGCCAACGTGGCAGCGATGCTCATCTGGTCACCGAAGTCGAGCACCGCTTCCCGTCGCTTGAGCTCGATGTGCCGCTCTACCAGCGGCAGCATCGCCAGCCGGGACTGCTGCGCAGCCAGCACCGGCTTGAGGTCGGCGCGCAGTGGGCCACGCTGGCGGGGTCCCGGCGTGGCGTTGACCAGTACCTCGATCAAGACTTCGGTGTAGTCGCGCAGCTGCGCCGGCTCGCACAGGTGCTCGGCGAGCTGCCCGGCCAGCCCGAGCAGCCAACCAGTGACCGTGCGCGGCACCTTGCCGCCGAGATCGAGGTCCGGTTCCCAGCCCGCGGTGACCCGGTGCGCCAGCTGCCAGGCGCCGGTCTCGGTGAGCAGCCGGGCCCCGGGGTCGGTGGGTAGCCGCAGCGCGTGCTCGGCGACCAGCCGGCCGGCGTAGGCGTGATAGGTCAGCACGGTGGCCTCACCGGCCAGCACGGCGGCCCTGCGCTGCCCGGTGGGATCGAGTCGATCCAGTACCGGCGAGCCGGCCAGCCGGCGCAGCCGCGCCCGGATCCGGTCGGCGAGCTGCTGAGCGGCCTTGCGGGTGAACGTCAGGCCGAGCACGGCCTCGGGGGTGACGTATCCGTTGGCGACCAGCCACACCACCCGGGCCGCCATCGTCTCGGTCTTGCCGGATCCGGCGCCGGCGACCACCAGCGTCGGTTCGCCGGGGTCGGCGGCGATGACGTCGGCTTGCTCCTCGGTGGGAGGCGGAGTGCCCAGTTCCACGGCGAGCTCGACAGGTCCGATAGCGCTCATACGCTCGCAGTACTCGCCCGTTGCCGCGGTCATTCCGTCACCTGCCGGCCGGAGTCGTGCAGCGGGCACGCGATCTTCGACGGGCATCGTGCGCAGTCGCCGTTATCGATGGCGACGAACTGCGGCCCCGCGGTGCGCCGGGCCGCCTCCCGGACGACACCGCGCCAGTGCGCCACCCTAGGTGGGTCCAGCGGCTGTTGATCGCGCTGCACGGCGGCGGTAGTGCGCGCGGAGACCTGCACGATGCAGGCGCCACCGGGTTCGGCGGGAAGGCCGTGTTCGGTGAAGGCGCCGTGGGCTGCCGCAAGCTGGTAGACGGCCAGCTGCGCGTGTTCTTCGGCGGCCTGCTTGCTGACCGGCACCTTGCTGGTTTTCACATCGACGATCACCGGCCGGCCGTGACGGTCCGTTTCCAGCCGGTCCACCCGCCCGCGCAGCGTGACCGCTGTGTCGCCGGCGGCGGCGCCGGCAGGTTCATCCAGGTCGGCTGGCGGCAGGTGCACCTCGATGTCTTGCTCGCAGCTGACCTCGGTGAAGTCCCCGCGGCTGTCGCGCCACCAGCGGCGGAACGTCTCCACCATCTGGCGGACCCGCTGCTGCTCAGCGTGGGCGTACCAGGGGGCACCCGCGTCGACGCCTGCCCACGCGTGCTCCAGCGCCGCTTCGAGCTGCTCGTCGGTCGCGCCCGCCGCCACCGCCTGTGCCAATCGGTGCACGACCGACCCGGTGACGGCGGCCAGCGCGCGGATGTCCTCGCCACCGTGGCGGGTGAGCAGCCAGCGCAACGGGCAACTCGACACCAACTCCACCAGCGACGGCGACACCCTGGCCGGCTCGCCCAGCACCCGCAGCGGGGCCTGACTCGACGGCGGCCCCAGCCCGTACCAGAAATCGGGGTGCGCGCCGGGAACTCCCGCTCGCGCCAGCTGCGCCAGACCTGCCGCGGCGTCGCGGCGCCGCCCGTCGCCGGCATCCGGATCGCAGCACACCCGGCGTAACTCGGCGACGAGTTCGGGCAGGCTCAGGCCCCGGTCCCGGCCGGCCACCGGCCCTTCGAGCACTGACCCGTCGCTGCCTTCGAGCTCAGCGAGGAACCGGGAGGGCTGCTCGTCTTCCCCGCGCACCGCGCTGACCAGCAACCGGTGCCGGGCACGGCTGGCCGCCACCAGCAGCAGCCGGCGTTCTTCGGCCAGCAGCGGCGCGGTGCGCGACACCGTGTTGGAGTCGATGCCGGCGATGACGTCGATCAGATGCTCCACGCCGAGCAAGGAGCCGCGTAGCCGCAAGTCCGGCCAGCTGCCTTCCTGCACGCCGGGCACCGCGACGACAGACCACTCCCGGCCCGCGGCGGCATGCACGGTGAGCACGGCCACCGCCTCGCCCTGGGGCGACCGTGCGGCCAGCGAGCCACCGGGGATCTGCTGCTCGCTGAGGTAGTCGCAGAACCCGAGCACACCGGATGGACCACGGTCGGCGCCGGGTAGCCGATCGGCATAACGGGCCGCAGCATCGAACAGCGCGACCACCGCATCGAGGTCGCGATCAGCCTGCGCACCGGCGGGGCCGCCGCGCATCGCAATGGCGGCCCAGCGCGACGCCAGCCCACTGCGGTGCCATACCTGCCACAACACCTCTTCGGCGGTCTTGCCGCCGCGGGCGGCATCGGCGGCCGTGCTCAGCAGGCCGGCGAGCCTGCTGACCGGCGCCGCAGTCCGGTCGTCGAGACCATCGAGTTGACCAGCGCGCTGGAGCGCGTCGACCAGCAGCTCGCCGCTGGTCCGGGTACCCCCAGCAGCGAGCTCCCGGCGGCGCAGCTCCCGGCGCAGCCTGCGTAACCCCACCGGATCGGCCCCCACCAACGGGGAGGTGAGCAGCGCCGCCGCCGTCTCCTGATCGAGGACCGTAGGATGCACCGCGCAGCGCAGTACCGCCAGCAACGGCGCCACCGCGCTCTCATGGGCCACCGGCAGCTCCTCGCGGGGCACCGCTACCGGAACCCCCACTGCGAGCAGCGCCCGGCGCAATGCCGGCAGAGCCCTGGCGGTGGAGCGCACCAGCACCGCCATGTCCGACCAGGCCACCCCCTCCAGCAGGTGAGCTCGGCGGAGCTGGTCAGCCACCCAGGACGCCTCGGCCGCGGCGGAGCCGAACACTCGGACGGTGACCTGCCCATCCGGCTGCTCTCCCGCTGGTCCCGGCTGGTCGGTGCGCGGTCCGGGCAACCGGCTGGCCAGCCGGGACACTGCGGCCCGCACCGCCGGGGCCATCCGGTAGCCGGTGCACATCCGCACCACAGCCGACTCGCCCGTGGTAAGCAGGCCGGAGTCCGCTCCGCGGAAGGAGAAAATCGTCTGGTCCGGATCTCCGAACAGCAGCAGCTCGTGTGCTCCGACACCGAGCCTGGTCACCAGCCTGGCCTGCAACGGGTCCAGATGCTGGGCATCGTCGACGATGAGGTGGCGCACCCGGTCGGACTCCCGGCGGAATAGGTCGGCATCGGTGTCCAGGACCAGCAGCGCCGCGGACACCAGCTCGGCAGCGTCCAGGGCCGGCGCGGTGGCTTGCGGGGTGGCGGTGCCCACCGATCCGCGCAGCTGCATCACCTGCTCGTAGGTGCGGAACAAGCGCCCGGCCGCGACCCACTCATCACGCCCGGTGCGGCGGCCCAAGGCGACGACATCCTCAGGTGCCAGACCCCGTTCTGCGGCGCGCATCAGCAGGTCACGCAGCTGAGCAGCGAAGGCAGGCAAGCCCAGCGCGGCCCGAAGCCGCGGCGGCCATCGCCGCCCGCCGGCCTGCAGCTCACCCGCGAGCAGTTCCCGGATCACCACGTCCTGCTCGGGGCCGGACAGTAACCGGGGCGGCGGCACATCATGCAGAGAGGCTTGCAGCCGCAGCACCGAGAATGCATAGGAGTGCACGGTGCGCACCAGTGGTTCGCGCACGGTGGGCGTGACACCGCCGGCCACCAGCTGTTCGACAATGCGTTCCCGCAGGTCACTAGCCGCTCGGCGGCTTGAGGTGAGGACCAGCACCCGCTCGGGATCCGCTCCCCGACACACCCGCTCGGCCACGGTGTGGGCGACGAGCGTGGTCTTACCGGTACCCGGGCCGCCCACCACCCGAAGCGGACCACCGGCGTGCTCCAATACCCGACGCGCATCGGCGTCCCAGGGTGCGGTGTGAGGCGTGGCGGTTACGGAGCGAACCAAGGCGGGCACGCTGCGCATGCAACCACGCCGCGCCGACAATGTGCGGCGCGGGACTGGTGCGCGGGGAGTAACCAAACACCATGATCGCTGTCCGGGTGCAGGGGGGCGACAATTCTTGTCGCGTAGCGCACCCAACAGCGATCATGGCTGAGGCGTCAGCCGGCCACGCGCCCTCGGGTGTCAGGTGGGCAGCGAGGCCAGGAATGCCTTCAGCGCCGGATCGGTCCAGAATTGGCCGACGAGCGTCTGTTGGGCCAGGGCCACCGCCTCCAAAGCGGTCTTGCGCGTCGCGTCGTTCCCCGGGGTGTAGGCGACCAGCGCGGTGCGCAGGGTTGCCGCGGTGTTGACCAGACGGGTTTTGGACTCCAGTGCCGGCTGGACTTTGCCAAACGGCGATGTAGGCGAGGTGTTCCCAGCTGCGGCGGAGCCGGCCTTCAGGTCTAGCGCCACCTGGTTCAGGTTGGTCAGGGCATCCTTGTCGGCTTGGGTGAAGGTGGGCTTGTGCAGATCGGCCGCCCGCGCCGCGGCGTTCACCAGATTGATGCCGAAACCGAAGCGGTTGAGCAGGGTGGTGAGCAGCGGAGTGAGGTCTGCAGCGGTGGCAGTGGGCTCGGCGAACTTCGCCGCCAGGGCGTTCGAGGCGTCCGTGGTCTCTTGAGCGGCCGCAGGCGAGCGCAACGAGATCAACGCCTCGACGCTGGGTGTGTAGCCGGCCTTGAACTTCTCGTAGGATGTCTTGGCCTTGGCGACATTGCCGGCAGTGAGGGCGTCGCGGCTGATCAGCAGTTGGGCTCGCGCCCCGCGCAGTGGCACCAGGTCATCGAAGATCGGGCTCAACGCGGGTTGGGCGGAGATGAAGCCGATCGCGACCTCGATCTGTTTGCGCAGGCTGTCGGCGAGCTTGAGCAGCCCTGGCCAATCAGGCGCCGGCTTCTTGAGACCGTCATCGATGACGAACTGGGTATCGGGTTCGATGGCGGTGTACAGCGGCAGTGACCGGTGGTTGATGTAGGTCTCGACGGCCTGCCAGGCGGCTTCATAGTCCTCACCGGCCTGGACGGCGGCTGCGACGTCGCGGCGAGCAATCGCCGCTTTCCACTTCTGGACGAAGGGCACAACGGTGTTCAGGTTGGCGACCTCCTTGATAATGGACCTCCCTGGTGGCGCAAAGGCGAAAGACTGGGAAAGGGAGCGGTCGATCAGCCCGTGCGCGACATCGCTGGATATGTCGACCTGGAGAAATGAGGGAAGACCAGCGGCAGGCCCCGGCGCGGCGGCGGCGCTGACGAGTCCGCCGGTACCGAGCACCAGAGCAGGGGTGAGGACAAGGCAGGGAGCGAGGATTAGGGAGCGTCTGACGGCAGCCATGGGTACGGGCCTCCAAGAGCGAGCAACGCTTCTGAATTAGGTTTGCCTAAGCTGCAAGATCCTTAGGTTTACCTAAGTTTGAGCTCGGCTCGGTACTAATCGGCCCCTGTGGCGAAGTGTTACACCACGGCGACGCCTGTCCTCCGGCCCGCGCAGGGCAGGATGGCGTGATGGACCTCGAGACCCTGGAGCGGGTGCGCGAGGTGGTGGCGGCCATCCCGGCCGGCTGCGTGCTGGCCTACGGAGACGTCGCGGCCCGCGCTGGGGAACCCGGCCGGGCCAGACTGGTGGGACGGATTCTGGCCGAGGACGGTCACGACCTCCCGTGGCACCGGGTAATCCGCGCCGACGGAAGTCCCGCCCCCCACCTCGCCGCCGAACAACTGAGCCGGCTACGCGCCGAGGGCGTGCTCGCCGGTAACGGGCGGGTACCCATGCGCCGCTACCTGGCTACCCGGGCAGATAGCGAGCACGAGGACTGCCGCCGGGTGCCCCCCACGGGCAACGAGCAAGGGCGAGATCGCCAAAACTGAGCGGTCAGCGTGCAATGTCGCACGCTCACTTTCGGCGATCATAAAGCGAGATCCCGGCTGAAACGGCCGACGCTCGCAGATGCCCGTAACCGGCGTGTTACGATTTGTAAATCACCCGGTACTGCCGTGACCGCACAAGCGTGAGCCAGCTCACCCGCAGGATTGAATGGCTTCGATCGAGCGCTCATCCGGGCACGTCATCGCGCCTGCAAGCAGCTTGGCTGACCGATCTGCGATATGACCACCGTGTTACGCCCTTCGCACCGTCATCGCTGCGGCCATGTGAGTACTCGCATCCTTCTTGAACAGCCATGAAACCACCCTCTAGGGTAAGCAGACCCCCAACGTGAATTATCGCCCGAAGAGGTGGCGACCGTGACCGATACCCGTGATGGCAGTCGTAATGTCGGCGCCGATACCGGTTTCGACGATTTACTGCTGCGCCTCGGCAGACATTTTCAGCACGGCGACACCTCGGCCGATCTGCGCACTGTGCACCAAATCGGGGGCCGATCGGCAGATGTCTTCTACCGGGATCGCTGGGCCTACGACAAGGTGGTGCGCTCGACACACGGCGTGAACTGCACCGGTTCATGTTCGTGGAAAATATACGTCAAAGACGGGATTATCACCTGGGAAGCGCAGCAGACCGACTACCCGTCGATCGGGCCGGACAAGCCCGAGTACGAGCCCCGCGGCTGCCCGCGAGGTGCGTCGTTCTCCTGGTATACCTACTCACCGGCCAGGGTGCGTTATCCCTACGTGCGGGGCACGCTGCTGGAGCTGTACCGGGAGGCGAAGCAGCGACTCAAGGACCCCGTACTGGCGTGGGCCGACGTGGCCGAGGATCCCGAGAAATCTCGCCGGTACAAGGCGGCGCGCGGCATGGGTGGCTTCGTCCGCGCCGAATGGTGGGAGGCTGCCGAGATCGCCGCGGCCGCGCATGTACACACCATAAAATGTTACGGTCCCGACCGGGTCGCCGGATTCTCGCCGATCCCAGCGATGTCGATGGTCAGCCACGCCGCAGGAGCCCGATTCATCTCATTGATCGGCGGGGCGATGCTGTCGTTCTACGACTGGTACGCCGACCTTCCGGAGGCCTCACCGCAAGTGTTCGGCGACCAGACCGACGTGCCCGAATCGGCCGATTGGTTCGATGCCGGTTATTTGATCATGTGGGGCTCCAACGTGCCGGTTACCCGTACTCCGGATGCGCATTACATGACCGAAGCGCGATACCGCGGGCAAAAAGTGGTGGTGGTTTCCCCGGACTACGGCGATCACACCAAATTCGCCGATGAGTGGCTACCGGCACGGCCGGGTACCGACGCCGCGCTGGCCATGGCCATGGGACACGTGATCCTCAAAGAATTTTTCGTCGACCGCCAGACACCGCGATTTCTCGACTACCTCAAACGTTTCACCGACCTGCCATTTCTGATCACCCTGGAGCAGCAGGGCGACACATATCTACCGGGCAAGTTCCTTACCGCGGCCGATTTGGACGATTCCGGTGAAGGTGCTGAGTCCAAGACCGTGCTCGTCGACGCTGCCACCGGGCAACCAGTGATCCCGAATGGCTCGCTGGGCCACCGGTTCACCCGATCCGGAGAAGGCCGCTGGAATCTCGA
>Ga0134126_10000919_pt1 | contig 37248 bp, 24 predicted proteins | sample KB31752_FD_96881 | JGI IMG/M metagenome (GOLD analysis project Ga0134126, IMG submission 96881) | Terrestrial soil microbial communities with excess Nitrogen fertilizer from Kellogg Biological Station, Michigan, USA - KB3-175-2 | ecosystem: Environmental > Terrestrial > Soil > Unclassified ...
TCCGGCGTGAAGGTGATGAAATGGTCCTGCCAGGCCGACAATTTTCCGGAAGGATCGACCGCTCCCTTGAAAGAGTGGAACCCGGCAACGCGGTGGAAGTCGTGCGCCAGGTCATCCTCGCGCATCCAGACCAGCTTGATCGGTGCCTTGACCTTCATGGCGATGGCGGCGGCTTCGCACATGGCATCATTGGTGCCGCGGCGTCCGAACCCGCCACCGACGCGGGTCGAATGCACGACCACTTTTTCCGGCGGCAGCTTCAGCATCGCCGCCACCTGGTTCAGGCCGCGGGTGGGAGCCTGGGTCGGCGACCAGATCTCCATCACGCCGTCATGGAACCAGGCCGTGGTGTTCTGCGGTTCGAGCGTGGCGTGGCACAGGAAGGGATAGGAATAGAAGGCTTCCACCGTCTTGCCGGCGCCCGAGAACACGGCATCCACATTGCCCTTGTCGGCAATGACCGATTTGCCGGGTCCCTTGGCTATCTCCGCGGCCTGGGCCGCAGCCTGGGTGGAGTTGTCCTTCGATGCCTGGCTTTCATCCCAGTCGACCTTGAGCATCTTCTTGGCATTGAAAGCCTGCCAGGTCGAAGCCGCGATGACGGCGACACCCGGCATCACCTCGGCGACATTGCCGTTGCCTTCCAGGATGAAGGCATCCTTCACGCCCGGCAGCGCCTTGATCTGTTTCAGGTTCGCAGCTGTCGGCTTGCCGCCGACGGCGGGACATTTGGTGTAGTTGGCATAAACCATCTTGGGCAGCCGGACGTCGATGCCGAACAGGCCCTTGCCGGTGACCAGCGGCTCGCTGTCCACCTGCGACACACGGGTGCCCAGCAGCTTGTAGTCCTGGCGCGTCTTCAAGGTCAGGGTCTTGGCATCGGGCACGGGCTGTTTGGCGGCCGGCGGCGCCAGCACGCCATAGCTTGCCTTGCGCCCGCTGGCGCCATGCATGACCATGCTCTTGTCGGCGGTGCATTCCGAAACCGGGACTTTCCATTGCTCCGCCGCAGCCGCCACCAGCATGGCGCGCGCGGTGGCGCCGGCCTGGCGCATCGCATCCCAGCAGCGCGGCGTCGACATCGAGCCGCCCGAGCTTTGCGTGCCGTAGAGTGTCGGCGAGATCGGCGCCTGCAGGACCTTCACCTTCGACCAGTCGGCATCGAGCTCTTCGGCGATGATCATGCCGAAGGAGGTCTTGATGCCCTGCCCCAACTCGGGATTGATGGCGTAGATCGTGACGCTGTTGTCGGGCGCGACCGCGACATAGGCATTGACCTTGGCGGCATCGGCTTTGCCCGCGGCAAAGACCGCTCCGGAGTTGAGATCGAAGGCCAACACAAGCCCACCGGCGCCGGCCAGCTTGAGAAAACCGCGGCGGCCAAGGCCGGCATTCACGGCAGATTTCGTCTGAGAAGGCATGAGAGCATCAACCACCGCGGGCATTGCTGGCCTCCTTTTGCGGAATCGCGGCCACACGTCCGGCCGCTTCATGGATCGCCGCCTTGATCCGGTTGTAGGTCCCGCAACGGCAGATATTGCCGGACATGGCCTGATCGATATCCGCATCGGTCGGACTGGCCTTGGCAGCGAGCAGTGCCGATGCGCTCATCAACTGCCCCGACTGGCAATAGCCGCATTGCGCGACATCCATCTCGGCCCAGACTTGTTGCAGACGGGTCAGTTTGCCGTCCTTGGCCAGCCCTTCGATGGTGGTGATCTTTTTGCCGGCAAGGGAAGAGACAGGAATTTGGCAGGAACGCATGGGTTTGCCATCAACATGCACGGTGCAGGCGCCGCACTGGGCAATGCCGCAGCCATATTTGGTGCCATCCAGTCCCAGATGATCGCGCAGGACCCAGAGCAGTGGCGTTTTGGGGTCTACATCCTCGCCAAGTTGGCGTGTCTGACCGTTGACCTGGAGCTGCAACATGCCGCCTCCGCGTAATACACTCGCAGTGCAGTCTGAGCTTGTTCGCTTTTCACTTCAAGCGAACCGCGTTCCCGCGCGTGATATCTAGATCGATATAGCGCTGCCATTTGGCTGCCAAAAATTGTCGCAAAAGATATTCAACGGGAACACAAGCCGTGACATCGCCTTCATCCGCCAGGCACAACTTGAAACCAGCGGCGTACACTCTCATCCTGTTGCCGTGTCAGTGGAGACTTTTGCGATGACAGCGAGTCTGATCTTTTCCGCTTCGATCGCCCTGATCGTTGCTCAAGGCGGGGCGATCAAGGCAGATCAGGCCCGCGCCCATATCGGCCAAACCGCGACGGTCGAAGGGCGCGTGAGCGTCAGCAAAACCCCTGCCGGCGAAGCCTATCTCGATATTGGCGGCGATGGCGCCAGCGCGCCATTTTCGGCCTATGTCTCGCGCACGAACAGCGCCAAATTCCAGGACGTGGAGAAGCTGGATGGCAAGAACGTCCAGATCACCGGCCAGATCTCCACCTTCCGTGGAAAGCCGGAAATTTTCCTGACCGATCCAACGCAGATCGCGGTGAAAGCCGACCCGCCCGCCCCGACCCCGAAACCGCAATAAGCCCGGCTCTAGGCAAAGCCCTGGCTGCGACTGACCTCCTGATGCGTCAGCCGCGCGCGCACCTTCAGCAGATCACGCCGCGCCACCAGACCGACCAGCCGGCCCGTCGCGCGCTCGAGAATGGGCACCCGCCCCACATCATTGGCGATCATCCGGTCCGCCAGCGCCGCGACGATCTCGTCATCATAGCCCTTGAGCAAGGTGGTCCCGTCCAGTGCCTCGGCCAGGGTCAGCTTCTGCGCCTCCGGGTCCTCCGCCCAGCTCAGCGCATCGGCCCGGGCGATCATGCCGAGCAGCGCCCCTTCCCCATCGGTCACCGGATAGCTCTTATGGCGGTGCGCCTCGCTGGAATAGAAATCGATGGCATCAGCGACCTTCATACCTGCCGGAAGGGTTTCGACATTGCGGATCATGATGTCGGCGACCCGGCTGTTGAGAAACGGATCGACGCTGTATTCGCGGCTGAGATGCAATCCCCGCCGCGCGATGCGTTCGGTCAGGATCGAGCGCTTCATCAGCAGCACGGTCAGGGTGAAGGCTGAGACGGTCGCCACCATCACCGGCAACAGAATATGGGTGTTGCCCGTGAGCTCGACGGCGAAGAAGGTCGCCATCAGAGGCGAGCGCATCGTGCCGCCCAGAATGGCCGCCATGCCCACCAAAGCCCAGAAACCCACGCCGCCGAAGGGTATCAACTGGCCTTCCAGGAAGCCCAGGGCGCCGCCCATGATCAGCAGCGGCGCCAGCACACCACCGCTCGTGCCGGACGACAAGGCCACCAGCCAGATGGCCGCCTTGACCAGCAGGAGCATGGTCGCGCCGTGATTGTCGAGCCCGGCACCCAGCAGCTGGCGGATATTGTCATAACCCACCCCGAGCGCGGAGGGTTCGAAATAACCGCCGATCCCCACGATCAGGCCGCCCAGCGCCGGCCACCACATCCAATGGATCGGGAGGCGATGGAAGAAATCTTCAATGGCGTACAGACACAGGGTCATCAGCGCGCTCTGCAGGCCCGATACGATGCCGACGACGATGCACAGACCCAGGCCCCACCAGGGCAAGGCAGGAACCGCACTGAACGGAAAGAGCGCGCCCGAGCCGATCAGGAATGGCCGGCAGAAGGCCGCAACCAGGACCGCCACCACCACCGGCACAAAGCTGCGCGGCTTCCATTCGAACAACAACAATTCCACCGCCAGCAAGATCGCGGCGATCGGCGTGTTGAAGATGGCGGTCATGCCCGCGGCCGCGCCTGCAACCAATAACGTCTTGCGTTCGGCGGCGCTCAGATGAAAGAGCTGCGCAAACAGGGAGCCCAGCGCGCCACCGGTCATGATGATCGGTCCTTCGGCACCGAACGGACCGCCGGTACCGATGGAGATGGCTGAGGACAGCGGCTTGAGCAGCGCCACCTTGGGCGCCACCCGGCTCTGGCCGATGAGGATGGCCTCGATGGCTTCGGGAATGCCATGGCCGCGGATCTTGTCCGAGCCGTAGCGGGCCATCAGGCCGATGATCAGCCCGCCAACGACCGGCACCGCGATGGTCCAGAGCGGCAGAGAGGCCGGAAAGGGCCGCGTCACAAAGGACGCGCTCTGGAAATAAGCCAGATTGGTGCAAAGCGCGATCAGCTTGAGCAGCACATAGGCGGAGATGGCGCCGCCAATGCCCCCAACGATGGCCATCCCGGCGAGCAGCAAAAGACGGGGCGAGGCGGAAAAGTCGCCGAGCTGATTCTGGAAACTGGCAATATGTGGCTTGGACATCGGAACTCCTGGCGAGGAGCGCATATATCGTGCCGCGACATATTGCAATGCAGCACCCTGGCATTTCTGACAAAAGGAGAAGTTTCGCCCTTATCCAGGGGCGGATTGTCTCTGGAGGCGCCAGAAGATAAGGAACACATAACCATATCGCTGGAACATGGATGCCTGCCTTGCGAAGAACCCTGGTTGACGCGGATTATCGTCACCTGGCCGAATTTCGGTATTTCCTGCGCCACTTTCTTTCCTTCAGCGAGGAGGCAGCTCGCGCCGCAGCCCTCTCGCCACAGCAGCATCAGGCGCTGCTGGCCATCCGCGGTTTCGGCGGCAAGCTGACGGTAGGCGAGTTGGCCGAACGTCTGGCGGTCAAGCCGCACAGCGCGGTGGGCATGGCCGACCGCCTGGTGGAGTCGGGCCTGGTCATCCGCAAGCCCGGCGCCCGGGACCGGCGACAGGTCATGCTGAGCCTGACACAGGCGGGCCAGCGAAAGCTGGCCAAATTGTCCAAGGCCCACAGGGAAGAGCTCAAACGCCTGGCGCCGCTGCTGAAGCCGCTATTGGGCGAACTGGGCTATGAAAGCAGGCGGCGGCGCTGACCCGGCCCCAGCTGCCGCCGACCGGCCCGCCTTCAAGATCGGCAACCGGCCGGCTTTTTGCGCTATCCTGCCCGGAACAGAAGCCTCAAGACGAAGGGGTCCGCCATGCGTGCTGTTCTGTTTCTGGCCGCCGGCCTGATCGGCGTGTCGCTTCCGCTTTTTGCCCAGCCTGCCTCGCCGCCCGATATTCCGGTAGTACATTACAAGGCGGTCCCGGAATGGCCCAAGCCTGCGATGGGCGATCAGGGCGCGCCCAGCGCCTGGAATTACTGGCAGGTGACCAGCGTTGCCGTGGAAAAGAACGGCAATATCCTGGTCATGCACCGGGGCGATTTTCCCATCCTGGAATACAAGCCCAATGGCGATCTGATAGGTCCCTGGGGCCAGGTGAAGTTCGAATCCGGCAAGGTCATGCCGGTGGCGCAGCAATTCCGCAATCCCGCCAAGTCCGCCTATCAGGCGGTGTATGGACCGGCCGGCTGCAGCAATTGCGGCGCCCATGAGATCCGCGTGGACCCTGAGGGTAACGTCTGGGTCGTGGATGCACCGGCCCATGTCATCATCAAGCTGAATCCGTCGGGTCATGTCCTGATGACTCTTGGAACGCGCGGCAAGCCGGGCCTGACCGATCACAATTTCTATCTGCCCACCGATATCGCCTTCGCGCCCAATGGCGAACTGGTGGTGACGGATGGCTATGGCAATGCCCGGGTCATGCGCTTCTCGGCCGATGGCCACTTCCTGGGTGAGTTCGGCCATCGCGGCAATGGCCCCGGCGAATTCCAGCTGCCGCACAATGTGGTGATCGACCGGCAGGGGCGCCTCTATGTCAGTGACCGGGACAACCAGCGGGTAGAAGTGTTCGACGCCGCCGGAAAATATCTCACCGAATGGGACCATGTCGGCGGGGTGTCGTCACTGATCATCACCCCGGACCAGAAAATCTGGACAGGCGGCGTGCTTCATGATCTGGACGGCAAGGTGCTGGAGCGCCTGCCGGGCGAAACCCCGGGTGGCGCCCACGGCGGCGCCATCGCGCCCAACGGCGATATCTATCTTGGCCTGCTCAGTGGAAAAGCGGAGAAATTCGTCCGCCAGTAAGCGGCCTGCAAGCGATCAGTGCGTCTGCTCCGCCGTCTTGAGCGGCTCGGAATCCGTCAGATAGAGCTGCATGGTCAGACTGACCTCTTCATGCAGGCAATGGCCGGCATAGACAGTGCCGTTGCTGAGCAGACTCACAACACAATGCGCATGCACAACCGGGCTGCCGTCCTGCCCCCGGGTGATGCTGCCATTGAAGGCCGAGACCTCCATTTCTTCATTGAGACGCACCACCTTGAAGGCCTTTTTGGGCCGGTCCGACCAGCCAATCACGGCCGCGCCAAAGGCACCGATGGCCGAGAAATGCGCATCGGTGAGGTGGTTCTTCTTTGCGAACGCGGCAAGGCCGGACGCCACGTCGTCCCCCTTGGAGAAGACCAGGCGGAAAATGCGCACCTTGGGGCTGAGCTCGGTGGCTTTCATTCCCGGCGCCATGCCGTCATGCAGCTCCGGGCTTTTGGCATAGTTGGGCGGAAGCGGCGGGTCTTGGGCGCGAACACTCGTTACCGCGGCAACCACCAGGATCAAGCCGAGAAGACAAGTGCGCATCAAACCCTCCGCTTTTGTTCTGCTTGTTGAGGATCGGGATATCCTTGGCGGGCCGCCGTTGCCCCCTTGAGAAAGCGCCGCCGGCCAATCGCCTTTTCGGAATCGGATTTTGACACGATGCGCCCTTTCGTCTGGCGAAGCGCGCCGGGACAGCGCACGCCGTCCTTCCCGAAAGCCATTCAGGCAGAAGCGGCCGAGGCTGGCAACACAAGTTCATGACCGGCACACAGAAGCCGCGCCCAGCCATGCTGCATTGCGTTATTGCGCACGATTTTCGAACCGCCTAAACGGCTTTGCCTAAGTTGGGGAATGGCCGGGGATGTCGCGTCCGCTTGTCCTGTTGTGCGCCTTTGTCATCGCCGTGACGGGTGGCTTGGGCGCTCTGGCTGCCGCGCCGCAGCGGAATGCCGGCAGCTGGCCGGGTTGGGGCAACAGCGCCCGCTTCGACCGTTATTCCCCTGCCGACCAGATCAACAGCACCAATGTCCGCGATCTGAAGCCGGTCTGGATCACCTGGATGAAACAGACGGGCGGCTGGGAAGTCACGCCGATTGTGGCGAACGGCGTGCTCTATGCGCAGGACATGCAAGGCACCGCCTTTGCCCTCGATCCGGAAAGCGGGCGCGCGCTATGGCGTTTTGCGACCGGTCAGGTGGGCAGGATGCGCGCTCCAGCCTGGTGGCCCGGCGATGCCGGTCATGGCCCGCGCGTAATCATCAGCGGCAATGACCGCATCTATGCCCTGGATGCGGTAACCGGAAAGCCCGCTGAGGGTTTTGGCGGCGCCAAGGGCTATATCGACATCCGGGAGGGCTTCGCGCCCAAGGACGCGAATTACGACATCACCTCGCCGCCGACGGTCTATCGCAATCTGCTGATCACCGGTCCCGGCACGCAGGAATTCGGTGCCAAGGGCCCACCCGGCGATCCTCGCGCCTATGATGCGATCTCCGGAAAACTGGTCTGGCGCTTTTCCACAGTGCCCCGTCCTGGCGAGCGCAATGCGGGAAGCTGGGGCGCCGAAGGCTGGAAGGATCGCGCCGGTCCCAGCAGCTGGGGCATGTATTCGCTGGATGAAAAGAGCGGCACGGTCTTCATCCCGGTGGGCAACCCCGCCGACAGCTATATCGGCACCGACCGGCCGGGCGACAACCTCTATTCCGACTCCATCCTGGCGCTCGATGCCGCCACGGGAAAATACCGCTGGCATTACCAGATGGTGCATCACGACCTCTTCGACTATGACGATGCCGCACCGCCCGCACTGGTGGACCTGACGGTCGGCGGCAAACGCGTGCCGGCGCTGGTGGAAGTCACCAAACAGGGCCTGATGTTCATCCTGGACCGGCGCACCGGAAAGCCGGTGTTCGGTGTGGAGGAACGGCCGGTGCCCGCCAGCACCATCCCGGGCGAAAAGGCTTCGCTTACCCAGCCCTTCCCCATCAAGCCGCCGCCGCTGGTGAAAATGGGCATGACGCGGGCCGATCTCAGCAATGTCACGCCGGAAACGCACCGCTATTGCGAGGCGCTCTGGGACCGGGTTGGTTTGCGCGACACCAAAGCCTTCGAGCCGCCGCGCTTGGGTAGCCCCAATCTGGCGATACCCGGCAATATCGGTGGCGCCGGCGGAATCTGGGGCGGGGTCTCTATCGATGTCCGCACCGGCATGATCTTCGTCAATACCAACAATCTGCCCAGCTACAATTACATCACAGCCGATGACGGCACCTCCCCCAGGAACGCGGGCGGCCTGCGCGTCGACCGTGCCTATATCAAGCTGGTCGACCAGAAGGGCATGCCCTGCATCCAGCCGCCCTGGGGCGAGATGATCGCGGTCAATGGCAATACCGGCGATATCGCGTGGCGCCATCCCCTGGGTAGCGCCGAAATGTATGGCGAGGCAGGCGCCGCCACCGGCCTTATCAACCGGGGCGGCTCGCTGGCAACCGCTGGCGGACTGGTATTCATGGGCGGCACCGCCGATCAGCCAGTCCTTCACGCCTTCGATTCCCACTCCGGCCAGGAAATCTGGAACGTCCGGCTGGCGGCGCCGGTGACCAGCGCCCCCATGACGTTCGTTGGCCGCAATGGGCGCCAGTATCTGGTCGTCGGCATCAGCGGGCGGCGGGATAGCAACAGCGCGCTGATCGCCTTTGCGCTGCCACAACCCGGCGATCCGCAACTCGACCTCAAGCCTGCCGCGCCGGTGCAACGCGGCGCGCTGAACGCGCCTGCGGGCGTGCCGGCCGTCCTGCGCGCCGAGGACCTGCCAGCGGCACCGGGTCGCGATGAGCTGCTGACCACCTGCACCGCCTGCCATGTGCTGGGCACCGTCACGGCACAAAGGCACACGGCATCGGACTGGCAGGTGGTTCTTCAGGACATGCGCGCGCGCGGCGCCAAGATGGACGATGCGGCCGAGCTTCGCATCCGCGACTATCTTGCGGCGCACCTTGGAGTTCCCGGCACACCCCAGGAACACTGACCCGCGGCGTGAGAGCACGAGTTCCCTCAGGGAACTTCGGAACTTTTCACGGCTTTTTCGTGGAACTTTCAGGACAGGCGTACATTGCTGAATAGAGGCAGCATGGCGCGCATCTTCATTATTTCCAATCGTGTGTCAGTCCCATCTCATCCGCGCCTGACGAGCGCGGGCGGGCTGGAAGTGGTGCTGCGCGCAACCCTTAGAAACAATAAGTGTGTGTGGGTTGGATGGAGCGGCGTGGCCGTTGACGAGACGTCGGATGTCCAGGTGCACCATCAAAGTGTTGACGGCAATGACTATGTTGTCACCGACCTCGCACGCCAGGACTTTGAGGAATACTACAACGGCTTCGCCAACCGGGTGCTGTGGCCGGTCCTTCATTACCGGCAGGACTTGGCGGAATTCACCCGCCGCGACATGTCGGGATATATGCGTGTCAACGATCGCTTCGCCGACGTCCTGATCCCGCAACTGAAGCCGAGCGACCTGATATGGGTGCATGATTACCACTTGATGCCGCTGGCGCGGGTGCTGCGCGCGCGTGGCCTCACCAACCGGATCGGTTTTTTCCTGCACATTCCAATGCCACCGCCCGAAGTGGTCGCGGCCATGCCCCATCATGAAAAAGTGGTGGGCGCGCTCGCCGATTACGACTTGGTGGGATTTCAGACCGAAACCGACACGGCGAACTTCGCCCGCTATATCGCGCGCCAACTCGGTTCCTCGCCACATCTGGGCACCTTGCCCAGCGGCCTCAGGCTCGGCACGTTTCCGGTGGGTATCGAGACCGCGCGTTTTGCCCGCATGGCCACGGAAGGCACCGAGGACGAGACCGTGGCCCGGCTTTCGGCGACCACGCCAGGCCTGGTCGTGGGCGTGGACCGGCTGGATTACTCCAAAGGCCTGGGCCTGAAATTCGACGCCTTCGAGCACCTGCTCAAAAACCACCCCGAATGGTGCGGCCAGGTGACTCTGTTGCAGATCACGCCCAAGAGCCGTTCCGCCATAGCCGAATACGCCGCCATGGAGCAGGAACTGGACACGCTCTCGGGCCGCATCAATGCCGATCACGGCAATGTCCTGTGGACGCCGATCCGTTTCGTTACCCGCAGCTATGGACGCGACAAGCTCGCTGGTTTCTTCCGCGCGGCGCGGGTCGGACTGGTGACGCCATTGCGCGACGGGATGAACCTGGTGGCCAAGGAATATGTCGCGGCCCAGGATCAGAACGATCCGGGCATGTTGGTGCTGTCGGAATTCGCCGGCGCCGCCGCCGACCTCAGGGCGGCCCTTCTCGTCAACCCTAATGATCCGGAAAGCGTCGCTTCCGCGATCCACCGTGCGCTGGTCATGCCTCTGGCCGAGCGCAAAAGCCGCCACAAGGAACTCATGAGCGCCGTCCGGCGCACCGACATTTCCAAGTGGGGCGAGCGTTTCATCTCTCTCTTACGTAAAAGCCCGCGTCAGCAGGAAGCTCTCGCGGCGGAATGACCATGAACGCTGATTTATCCCGCATCATGCAGGCGGATGAAAAACTGCATGACGCCATGGACATGTCGCGGCGCATTGCAATTTCCGCAATTGCGCCCGCGGTGGAGGACGGGCGCTATCCTGCCAAACGCTGCGAAGGCGATCTGCTGAATGTGGAAGCGGACATTTTCGCCGACGGCCATGAGAAGCTGGCGGCCCGCCTGCTGTTGCGTGCGCCGGACGGGGAGAGTTTCGCCATCCCGATGAGCCCGCTCGGCAATGACCGCTGGCGGGCGGAAAGGCTGCTGCATCGCACCGGCCTCTGGCAGTTCACCATCGAGGCCTGGCTCGATGTGTTTGGCGGTTTCGCGCGCGACACCGCCAAGAAGCAGGCGGCCGGCCTGCCCTTGAGCCTGGAAGCGGAGGAAGGCCGGTTGCTGATCGCCGAGGCGGCCAGCCGGGCGCGTGGCGCGATCAAGACTGCACTGTCCAGCATTCTGGATGGCTGGCGTGCGCTTTCGGGCGAGGAGCATATCGCCCTGCTGCTGGCGCCGGAAACCGCGGAGGCGGTGGCCGCGGCCGAAGGCCATCCGCACCTGGTGCAGAGCGCGAGCCGCCAGATCGATGTGGAACGCAAGCGGGCCGGATTTGCCAGCTGGTATGAGCTTTTTCCCAGAAGCCAGGGGGAAAAGGGCAAGCATGGTACCTTGCGCGGGGTTATCGCCCAGCTGCCGCGCATCAAGGCGATGGGGTTTGACGTCCTTTATCTCACACCTATCCATCCGATCGGCACCACCAACCGCAAAGGCCGCAACAACGCACTGCGGGCAGAACCCGGCGACCCCGGCAGCACCTATGCCATCGGTTCGGAAGCCGGCGGCCATGACGCCATCCATCCCCAGCTCGGAACCCTGGAAGACTTCCGCGCCCTGAACAGGGCCGTGCACGAAGCCGACATGGAACTGGCACTGGATATTGCAGTACAGATGTCGCCGGACCATCCCTGGCTGAGCCGGCATCCGACTTGGTTCAAGCGCCGGCCGGACGGCTCGATGCGCTATGCGGAGAACCCGCCCAAGAAATACGAGGACATCGTCAATCCCGATTTCTACACAGACTGGGGGCTATGGAGCGCGCTGCGCGACGTCTTCCTGCACTGGATCGCACAAGGCGTGCGCATCTTCCGGGTGGACAATCCGCACACCAAGCCGCTGCCGTTCTGGGAATGGCTGATCGCCGACATTCGCGGCCGCCATCCCGATGTGATCTTCCTGGCGGAAGCCTTCACCCGGCCGAAACTGATGTATCAGTTGGCCAAGATCGGCTTCAGCGAGAGCTATACCTACTTCACCTGGCGCAACAGCAAGCGGGAGCTGACCCAGTATCTGACCGAGCTGAGCATGCCGCCGGTCAGCGATTTCTTCCGGCCACACTTCTTCGTCAACACGCCCGACATCAATCCGCCCTTCCTGCAGACAGGCGGCCGGCCTGCCTTCCTGATCCGAGCCGCGCTGGCCGCCACGCTCTCAGGGCTGTGGGGCGTCTATTCGGGCTTTGAAATCTGCGAAGCAGAACCCCTGCCGGGGCGGGAGGAATACAAGGACTCGGAAAAATACGAGCTGAAATGGCGCGACTTTGCCGCCACCGGCAGCATTACTGCCGAAATCCGCCAATTGAACAGGCTGCGCCGTGCCGAGCCGCATTTACAGAGTCATTTGGGCGTCACTTTCTATAACGCCTTCAACGACAACATTCTCTATTACGCCAAGTCTGTGCCAGGTCGGAGCGATCGCATCCTGGTCGCCGTGAGCCTGGACCCTCACCGCGTCCAGGAATGCGATTTCGAGATTCCTCTGTGGGAATGGAAGCTTTCCGACCGTGAGAGCCTGGCGGTCGAAGACTTGCTTCACGGCCACAAATTCACCTGGACCGGCAAGATCCAGCACATGCGCCTCGAGCCTGAGGCGCCCTATGCCATCTGGCGCATCCAGCCTGCGGATGCCCCATGAGCGAGAACCGCGCCGATCCGCTCTGGTACAAGGACGCGGTCATCTACCAGCTCCACATCAAGTCCTTCTTCGACTCCAACAATGACGGGGTCGGCGATTTCAAGGGACTCATCTCCAAGCTCGATTACATTGCCGAGATCGGCGTCACCGCCATCTGGCTTCTGCCCTTCTATCCCTCGCCGCGCCGCGACGATGGCTATGACATCGCCGAATATCGCGGCGTCCATCCCGAATATGGCAATCTGGAAGATGCCCGCCGCTTCATCGCCGAAGCGCACAAGCGGGGCCTGAAGGTCATCACCGAACTGGTGATCAATCACACGTCCGACCAGCATCCCTGGTTCCAGCGCGCCCGAAAGGCGCGGCCCGGCTCTTCGGCGCGCAACTTCTATGTCTGGTCGGACACGGACAAGAAATATGCCGGCACCCGCATCATCTTCCTGGATACCGAAAAGTCCAACTGGACATGGGATGAGGAGGCTAAGGCCTATTTCTGGCACCGCTTCTATTCCCATCAGCCGGACCTCAACTTCGACAATCCACGGGTGCTGAAATCGGTGCTGGCGGTAATGCGCTTCTGGCTGGATGCGGGCGTCGACGGGCTGCGCCTGGATGCGGTGCCCTATCTGGTGGAGCGGGAAGGGACCAACAATGAAAACCTGCCGGAAACCCATGCGGTGCTGAAGCGCATCCGGGCCGAGGTGGACGCCCGTTTCCCCGATCGCATGCTGCTGGCGGAAGCCAATCAATGGCCGGAAGACACCCAGATCTATTTCGGCAATGGCGATGAATGCCACATGGCTTTCCATTTCCCGCTGATGCCACGCATGTACATGGCCATCGCCCAGGAAGACCGTTTTCCCATCACCGACATCATGCGTCAGACACCGGAAATCCCGCCGAACTGCCAATGGGCGATCTTCCTGCGCAATCATGACGAGCTGACCCTGGAGATGGTCACCGACAAGGAACGGGATTATCTCTGGAAGACCTATGCCGCCGAGCCCCGCGCGCGGCTCAATCTGGGCATCCGCCGGCGGCTGGCGCCGCTGCTGGAGCGCGATCGCCGCCGCATCGAGCTGATGAACAGCCTGCTTCTCACCATGCCGGGCACGCCGGTGATCTATTATGGCGACGAGATCGGCATGGGCGACAATCTGCATCTGGGCGACCGCGATGGCGTGCGCACCCCGATGCAATGGTCCAGTGACCGCAATGGCGGCTTTTCGCGCGCCGATCCGGCCGCGCTGGTGCTGCCCTCCATCATGGATCCGCTTTACGGCTATGAAGCGGTGAACGTGGAGGCGCAATGGCGCGATCCCCATTCCCTGCTCAACTGGCTGCGCCGCATGCTGGTGGAACGGCGCAAGCACCAGGCTTTCGGCCGCGGCACCATCCGTTTCCTGCAGCCACAGAACCGCAAGATCCTCGCCTATCTGCGGGAGCATGACGGCGAGACCATCCTTTGCATCGCCAATGTGGCGCGCACCGCCCAGGCGGTAGAGCTGGACCTGTCGCAATTTGCCGGCCGCGTGCCGGTGGAACTGTCCGGTGGCGCAGTCTTTCCCATGATCGGGCAGCTTTCCTATCTGCTGACCCTGCCGCCCTTTGGCTTTTATTGGTTCAACCTCGCCGCCGACGTTGCACCGCCGGCCTGGAGCTCCGCCACTATGGGACCGGCGATCGAGCAGCATACCTTCGTGCTGCGCCACAGCCTGTCCGAGGTTGTCGAGAACGGCTCGCGTACCATATTGCAGCGTGAAGTCCTGCCTGCCTATGTGCGCCAGCGCCGCTGGTTCCAGCAGAAGGACAAGCAAATTGAAAATATCGAGGTGGCACTGGCCGGGCTCGTCGGCGCCGATGCAGACTGCTTCCTCTATACCGAGATCGCCGTGACCACCGACGGGCGCCAGACTCGCTATGCCTTGCCGATGGCCATCGCCTGGGAAAACGCGCCGTCCAACCCGTTCGAATCTCCTCTGGCGCTGGCGCGGATGCGCAAGGGTCCGCGGGTAGGGTTGCTCACCGATGCCTTCGCCTCCCCTGCCCTGGCGCACACCGTCGTTGCCGGCTTGCGCGCCGAGAAGCACATCCCGCTCGGCAATGGCGAAATCATTTTCAGTCCCACCGACTATTTCCTGGAATCGCAGAACGCCGGTCTTGACGACACCGCGATGGAATGGCCGGCGGCTGAACAAACCAATTCCACGATGGTGGTGGGCCGCAAACTGGTGCTGAAACTGCTGCGGCGGCTCGGATCGGGACGCCATCCCGAAGGCGAGATGAGCCGTTTCCTCACCGACAAGGGCTTTGAAGGCACCCCGCCGCTCCTGGGCGAAATGCTGCGCGTGGATGGCGACGGCGACACCGCCACCCTGGTGATCGTGCAAGGTTATGTCTTCAACCAGGGCGACGGCTGGGAATGGACTATGAACCGGCTCTCGCGCATCGTCGATGAAGGGGCCACGCCCTTCACCGAGACCGGCGAGAGCGGCTTTGCGGAATATGCCGAATTCGCCCGCCGGGCGGGCCTCAGGATCGGACAGATGCATCGCCTGCTGGGCGAACCGTCCGACGATCCGGCCTTTGCGCCTGAAACGATTACGCCATCGCGGGCAGCCGCCATCGGCGCGCGCATTCTTGGCCAACTCGACGCGGCCCTGACCGCGGGGCGGGCAAGCCGCGACAGCGAAACGGCGGCATTGATCAGAGATCTGGCGGCGCGCCGTAACGAAATCGCCGCCCGGATCAATGATCGGGCTCAGACCGCCGCCGGCCTCTCGCGCACCCGCATCCATGGTGACCTGCATCTGGGCCAAGTGCTGGTGACCAGCGAGGACGTGCAGATCATCGACTTCGAAGGCGAGCCGGCCAAGACGCTGGATGAGCGGCGGCGCAAATATCTGCCGCTGCGTGACGTGGCCGGCATGCTGCGCTCTTTCGACTATGCAGCCCATGAGGTCGAGCGCCGAACGACACAGGCCGGTGGCGGTGAAGGCATGGCGCGGGCCGCGGCCATCCTTGCCGATTTCCGCCGCCAGGCCACCAATGCCCTGCTCGCGGGATATCAGGAAGGGCTGGGCCGACCGCTGTCGGACCAGCAGATAGGGCTGCTTGACCTGCTGATGCTGGAAAAAGCGGCCTACGAAGTCTGTTATGAAAGCGCCAACCGGCCCGACTGGCTGGCCTTGCCCGTGGAAGGCTTGCGGCGTCTGGTCGAACGTCTTTTGGCAGAGGACATGGCCCTTGCCTGATCGCGATCCCGATGTCGTCGACACGCTGCGCCAGAATTTCTGGCGGCAGTATCTGCATGATCCCTTCGCGGTGCGCGGCCTGCACCAGGAAAACAATCTGTGGGGCGTGAGTGCTTTTCTGCCCGGCGCCGAGCGGGTGGAAATCGTGACCGAATGCGATCCGCCGGTCGCCATGCACGACATGGGCGGCGGCTTTTTCCATGGTATTCCCGCCAGCGTGCCGCGCTATCGCCTGCATATCCATTGGCCGGGCGGGGTGATCGAGGCGTGCGAGGACCCTTATGCGTTCGCGCCCGTGCTGGGCGAGACCGATCTTTATCTTTTCGCCCAGGGCACGCACTGGAAGCTGGCGGAGAAATTCGGCGCCGTTCCGCTCATCCATGAGGGCACGCCGGGCGTTTCCTTCGCGGTCTGGGCGCCCAATGCGCGGCGCGTCTCGGTGGTGGGGGATTTCAATACCTGGGACGGCCGGCGCCATCCCATGCGCCTGCGGCATGAGGCGGGCGTCTGGGAGATATTCATTCCGCGCCTCAAGACTGGCGAGATCTATAAGTATGAGATCGAAGGTCCCGATGGCGGCGTGCTGCCGCTGAGAGCTGATCCTCTCGCCCGCGCCACCGAGCATCCCCCCGCCACCGCCTCCGTGGTGGCACCGCGGCCGGATTTCGCCTGGACCGACCAGCAATGGATCGAGGGCCGCGCCGCACGCCAGTCGGCTGAAGCCTCGATCGCCATATATGAGGTGCATGCCGCGTCCTGGATGCGGCCACCGGGCGCGCCCAGCGGCATCCTGAGCTGGGATGGTCTGGCCGATTGTCTCATTCCATATGTCACGCAACTGGGCTTCACCCATGTCGAGTTGATGCCCATCATGGAGCATCCCTTCGCGGGCTCCTGGGGCTATCAGCCGCTGTCCCAGTTCGCCCCCTCGGCCCGCTATGGCAGCCCCGCGGCTTTCGCCCGCTTCGTGGACCGCTGCCATCGCGCCGGGCTGGGTGTGATCCTGGACTGGGTGCCGGCGCATTTTCCCAACGATGCGCATGGTTTGGCGCGCTTCGACGGCACCGCGCTCTATGAACATACCGACCCGCGCGAGGGCTATCACCCCGACTGGAACACCTGTGTCTTCAATCTGGGCCGGAGCGAAGTGCAAGGCTGGCTGATCGCCAGCGCGCTGTGGTGGCTTGAAACCTTCCATGTGGACGGGCTGCGCGTGGACGCGGTGGCTTCCATGCTTTATCGCGATTATTCCCGCGCGCCTGGCCAATGGATCCCCAATCAATATGGCGGACGGGAGAATCTGGAAGCCATCGCGTTCCTCAAGCGGCTCAATACCGTCGTCCACGAACGCGTGCCGGGCGCCATCACCATCGCCGAGGAATCCACCGCCTGGCCGGGCGTATCCGCACCGGTCCAGGCCGGCGGGCTCGGCTTTTCCTTCAAGTGGAACATGGGCTGGATGCACGACACCTTGCGGTATCTGGGCCAGGACCCGATCTACCGCCGCTGGCATCACCACGATTTCACCTTCGGGCTGCTCTATGCCTTCTCCGAGCGTTTCGTCCTGCCCTTGAGCCACGACGAAGTGGTGCATGGGAAGGGTTCTCTCTATGGCCGCATTCCTGGCGATGCCTGGCAGAAGCTGGCGACCTTGCGGGCCTATTTCGCCTTCATGTGGACGCATCCCGGCAAGAAGTTGTTGTTCATGGGCGGAGAGCTGGGCCAACCCCAGGAATGGGATCATGACGGCGCCCTGCAATGGCGATTGCTGGACGATCCCGGCCATGCCGGCATTCTGCGCCTCATCGCCGACTTGAACCGGATCTATCGCGCCCATCCGGATTTGCACCAGACCGATGCAAGCCCGGAAGGCTTTCGCTGGTTGGTGTCCGACGATGCCCACAACAGTGTTTTCGCCTATGCGCGTGGTGAAAGGATTGCTGTGATCATCAACATGACGCCCGTACCGCGCCACAACTATCGCATCGGCGTGCCCGGCGGCGGCACCTGGCGTGAAATCCTGAATACCGATTCCGCCCACTATAGCGGCGGAAACATCGGCAATGACGGTGAGGTGATGGTTGAAGACGTATCAAGTCACGGCTTGCCGCAGTCGCTCTCTCTCACCCTGCCGCCGCTCGCCACCCTGATTTTTGAATGCAAAGATTGACCATGTTGCCCTGGCCCGAAAAGCTGGAAGACGGCAAAGCCTATCCCTTGGGCGCGACCTGGGACGGGCTGGGGGTGAACTTTGCCGTCTTTTCCGCCAATGCGACCCGCATGGAGCTGTGCCTGTTCGAAGCGTCAGGCCGGCGCGAGATCGCGCGCTTCGATCTTCCTTCCTATACCGATGAAGTCTTTCATGGCTATCTGCCGCACGCCTCGCCAGGGCTGGTCTATGGCTACCGCGCCCATGGACCCTACGATCCGGCGCATGGCCACCGCTTCAATCCCCACAAGCTTCTGCTGGACCCTTACGCCCAGCAAATATGCGGAACCCTGCGGTGGAGCGACGTGCTGTTCGGCTATCGCCTCAATTCCCCCCGCACCGATCTGTCACTCGATCGGCGCGATGATGCCTCCGCCATGCCCAAGGCCGTGGTGGTGGATACCCAATTCAGCCTGGGCGATGACAAGCGGCCTGAAAATCCCTGGAGCGAGACCGTCATCTACGAAGCCCATGTCAAAGGCTTCACCCAGCTTCTGGACAAGGTACCCCAGAACCAGCGCGGCACTTTCAGCGCGCTCTGTCATCCCGCGGTGATCAGTCATCTGCAGCGCCTGGGCGTGACCGCGATCGAATTGCTGCCGGTGCATGCCTTTATGCAGGACCGGGTATTGGTGGAGAAAGGGCTCACCAACTACTGGGGCTACAACACGCTCAGCTATTTCGCGCCCGAGCCACGCTATCTGGGACAGGGCTCGCTGCGCGATATCCGCGAGATGGTGCGCCGATATCATGCGGCGGGCCTCGAGGTGATCTTGGACGTCGTCTACAATCACACCTGCGAAGGCAGCGAGATGGGCCCCACCGTCTCCTGGCGCGGACTGGACAATGCCAGCTACTATCGGCTGGCCGAGGATGCCCGCCACACCATCAACGATACGGGCACCGGCAACACCCTGAATATTTCCCATCCCCGCGTGCTGCAGATGGTGATGGATTCTCTGCGCTACTGGGCACAGGCCTTCCATGTGGACGGCTTCCGTTTCGATCTGGGGCTGACCCTGGGGCGTGAATCCTGGGGTTTCGACGCCCATGCCGGGTTTTTCGATGCCATTCGCCAGGATCCGGTTCTGTCACCCCTGAAGCTGATCACCGAGCCCTGGGACGTGGGCCCGGGTGGCTATCAGCTTGGGCATTTTCCGCCCGGCTTTTCGGAGTGGAATGATCGTTATCGCGATGGGCTCAGACGCTATTGGCGCGGCGACGGTGGCATGCGCCCGGAGGTGGCGGCCCGCTTGTCGGGGTCGGGTGACCTGTTCGATCCACGAAAGAAAAAACCGCACGCCTCCATCAACTATATCGCCTCTCACGACGGCTTCACCCTGCACGATCTGGTCTCCTATGAGGCCAAGCACAATGAGGCCAACGGCGAAGACAATGCCGATGGCGCATCCGAAAACTATTCCAGCAACTATGGCGCCGAAGGCCCGACCGAGGATGCGGTCATCAACGCCTATCGCGAGCGGGTCAAGCGGGCCATGCTGGCGGCGCTGTTGGGATCGCAGGGCACGCCCATGCTGCTGATGGGCGACGAATGCGGCCGCACCCAGCACGGCAACAACAATGCCTATTGCCAGGACAATGAGACGTCCTGGTTCGACTGGAGCCTGACGGAGAGCGAGACCGGCAAGTCCCTGATCGACTTTATCCATCGCCTGATCCAGCTTCGGCGCCAATATCCCGGCCTGCGCTGCGATCACTATCTGGGTACCGACGAGATTGCTGCCGGGCTTGAAGAGGTGAGCTGGTGGGACGAGCGCGGCGTGCAATTATCGCCGGAGGACTGGGAAAACAGCGAAGGCCGGATTCTGATCGCGCGCCGGGCTGAGCGGCGCCGGGACGGCGTGATGGAAGTCACCGCCCTGATGCTGAATGCCGACAGCAACAAGATCGTGTTTCACGTGCCCGGCAATCTGGAATGGCAGCTTCTGTATGACAGTTTTGATCCGGAAATCCCGCCCCGCGCGTTGAGCGAAGATACCTATGAAATGGAAGGCCGCACCGTCGTGCTGCTGGTTGCCGAGGTCAAAGCGTGACGCAATTCGGCCCGGCGTTGGTGGAGGACGGTGTTCTGTTTCGCCTTTGGGCTCCCGATGCCGGCGACGTCACGGTCGAAGTGAAAGACAAAGGGGAATTCCGGCTTGAACCGGCCGGCGACGGCTGGCACCAGGCAAAAGTGCTCTGTGGCCCCGGAAGCCGTTACCGGTTCCGCCTGGGTGAGATCATTTTTCCCGATCCGGCTTCGCGGCAGCAGGATGGCGGTGTGCATGGCTGGAGCGTGGTGTGCGCCCCGTTGACGCCCGACAGCCGATGGCAGGGGCGGCCTTGGACCGACGCCGTGCTGTACGAATGTCATGCCGGGTTGATGGGCGGCTTTGCCGGCGTCGCCGAAAAGCTGCCGCGACTGGCGAAGCTCGGAATCACTGCGATCGAGTTGATGCCGGTCGCCGCGTTTCCCGGCGCACATAATTGGGGCTATGACGGCGTGCTGGCCTTCGCGCCGGCCGAAGCCTATGGCACGCCGCAAGCGCTGAAGGCGCTGGTCGACCGGGCCCACGCGCTGGGCCTGATGATCTTCCTGGATGTGGTCTACAACCACTTCGGACCGGACGGGAATTATTTGCCGCTTTACGCCAAGCGCTTTTTCCGAACCGATGCGCCCACACCCTGGGGCGCCGCCATCGATTTCCGGGTGCCGGAGGTGGGCGCCTTCTTTGCCGAGAACGCGCGCCAATGGCTGCTGGAATATGGCTTCGACGGCCTGAGACTCGATGCCGTTCACGCCATCCGGGATGAAGGCTGGCTGGACCGGACTGCCCGCGTGCTGCGCGAAGAAGCCGGGGCGCGCCAAATCCATCTGGTGCTGGAGAATGAGGACAATACCGCATCCCATCTGCGCCGCGGATTCGACGCACAATGGAATGATGATATCCACCATGCCCTGCATATCCTGCTGACCGGCGAGCGAGGCGGCTATTATCAGGATTTTGCCGACCGGCCGGCCGATCGCCTGGCGCGCGCCATAGCGGAAGGTTTCATCTATCAGGGCGATGCCTCGCGCAATCGCAAAGGTGCACCGCGCGGCGAGCCCAGCGGCGACCTGCCGCCCACCGCCTTCGTCGCCTTCCTGCAGAACCATGACCAAATCGGCAACCGGCCTTTTGGCGACCGCTTGACGACTTTGGCCGATCCCGAAGCGCTGAAGGCGGCGGTCGCCCTGCTTTTGCTGATGCCCCAGATTCCCATGATCTTCATGGGCGAGGAAATCGGCTCCCGCGCGCCATTTCTTTTTTTCACCGATCACGGGCCAGACCTGGCGAAAGCCGTGCGCGAAGGCCGTCGCCGGGAATTCGCCGCCTATGCGGACGTCGCGCATGGCCGGCAAATACCGGACCCCAACGCTCCTTCCAGCTTTGCCGCCAGCAGGCCCGAGCAGGACGCGCCCGATGCCGATAGCTGGCACCGCCTCTATGCGGCATTGTTGAAGCTGCGGCATGAGCGGATCATGCCGTATCTGAAAGGCGCGCGCGCGCTCGAAGCACACGCGTTGAGCGCAGCAGCGGTGCTGGCGCGCTGGCGACTGGGAAATGGCGGCATCCTGACAATTGCCGCCAATCTGGGCGTGGAATCGGTGCCGGCTGATCTGCCAAAGACGGCACCGATCTGGGGCGAGACATCGCCCCAGCTTTCCCCCCATTGCACGCTTTCTTGGCTGGACCATGGCTGACGCCCTTTCGCGCCTGGCGCGTGCTGCCGGTCTGGTGGTGCATTGGACCAATGCCTCGGGCAAGCCGGAAACGGTCAGTCCAGACACATTGCGCGCGGTGCTGGCCGCGCTGGACCTGCCGTCCGGAAATAACGCCCAGATCCGAGAGAGCTTTGCGCGCCTGAACAGAATGAAAACCGATACCGCGCCGCTGCAAGTGGCAAAAACGGCATCCGCGATCGCCGCACCTGCAAGGAAAAAGCGGGGGCGGCTGATGGCCGAGGATGGGCGGCGTTACGATATCACCATCGAAAATGGCCGGCTGCGGCTGCCGCAAGTGCCGGGCTATTACCGCTTGGAGGAAAATGGACAGCAGATTGCCGTTGCGCCGGCTTCTGCCTGGCTGCCGGATCATTCTCTCTGGGGCATCGGCGTCCAGGTCTATGCCCTGCGCGGGGGCAGCACAGAAGGCTTTGGCGATTTCGCCGCCCTGACCTCGTTCTGTGAAGAAGCCGCGGCGGTGGGCGCCGCTGCGGTTGCAATCAGCCCGGTGCATGCATTGTTCGGCGCCCTTCCCGATCACATCGGCCCCTATGCGCCATCCACCCGCCTGTGGCTCAATCCGCTGTATGCCGCAATGCCCCGCAGGGCGCGTGACACCGGCGCCGATCTGATTGACTGGCCGGGGGCGGCAAAACGCAAGTGGCGCGTCTTGCGCGCAGCCTTTGCGCGGCAGGGCCAGGACGAAAGCTTCCGCGCCTTTGTGCGACAGGGCGGCGACCGGCTTCTCGCCCATGCCCGCTTTGAGGCGTTGGATGCCCGCTTCCGGGCGCAAGGCTGCGCAAGCTGGCGGCAATGGCCCCGCCGGTTTCGCGATGCCGCAAGCGGACCGGTGCGCGCCCTGACCGCCAAAGACCCGGAAATCGCCTTCCAGCTTTTCGCGCAATGGCAGGCCGACCATAGCCTCGCCAAGGCACAAGCCCGCGCGCGCGACACCGGCATGGCGATCGGCCTGATCACGGACATGGCGGTGGGCATGGACCCGGCTGGCAGCCATGCCTGGAGCGCACCATCGGAAGTGCTGCGCGGGCTGACGGTGGGGGCCCCGCCCGACGCTTTCAACGCCAAAGGCCAGAATTGGGGCCTGACCAACCTGTCGCCGCATGGCCTGATGGAAAGCGGCTATAGCGGCTTCGTCGCCACCTTGCGTGCGGCGATGCGTCATGCCGGCGGCATTCGACTGGATCATGCCATGGGCCTTCAGCGCCTGTGGGTGATCCCCGAAGGCGCGGGTCCGGAGCAAGGCGTTTATCTGCAGTATCCCTTGGACTCGCTGCTGGGCCTGATAGCACTCGAATCCCGGCGCCATCGCGCCATGGTGGTGGCGGAAGATCTTGGCACGGTGCCCGATGGCTTTCGTGGAAAGCTGGCGCGCGCTGGAATGCTGGGCATGCGGGTTCTGTGGTTCGAACGTGACCGCAAGGGCAACTTTCTGCCGTCGGCGGAATGGGATGCGAGGGCGGCGGCGCTTTCCACCACCCACGATCTTCCCACCTTGGCCGGCTGGTGGACGGGACGGGATCTTCAGTGGCGCCGCAAACTGGGGCTGGAGACCTCGCCCGTTAAAACACAGCGCGCGCGGATAGAGGACCGCAAGAAGCTCTGGCGCATGCTGAAACAGGCCGGCTGCGCCAAAGGCCCCCTGCCGGCCCATGCGTCGCCATTCGTGGATGCTGCTTTCGAAGCGATCGCGGCAACGCCCTCACCGTTGAAGCTGCTGCCAGTCGAGGATTTCCTGGGAGAGAAGGAACAGCCCAATATCCCGGGCACGATCGATGAGCATCCCAATTGGCGCCGGCGGCTGAAAAAAGCAAAGCCATTTGACACTGCCCCGGCCCGCCGGCGGGCCGCCATGCTGAACATGCCATGATCCCGCGCGCCACCTATCGCCTGCAATTCCACAAAGGCTTCACCTTCGCCGATGCCGCGCGCCATGCCGGCTATTTCGCCGACCTGGGCGTGAGCCATATCTATGTGTCCCCGGTCCTGACCGCACGTGCCGGGTCCACGCATGGCTATGACGTCGTGGACCACAGCCGCATCAATCCGGAACTGGGCGGCGAGGAAGGCTTTCGCAGCCTGGCCCAGACACTGCGCGCCCATGGCCTGGGCGTGATCGTGGATATCGTGCCCAACCACATGGCGGTGGGAAAAGTGGACAATGACTGGTGGCTGGACCTGTTGGCTAACGGTCCCGCCAGCCGCTACGCCAAGGCTTTTGACATCGACTGGGATGCGCCGGGGCTTGAGGGCAAGGTACTTGCGCCGTTCCTGGGCGAAGAACCTCGCGCCGCCCTGGAAAAAGGCGATCTGAAGCTGGTGCGCGAAAATAGCCGGCCTGCCTTTGCCTATTACGACCATCGCTTTCCCTTGCGGGCGGAGGACCAGGCCTTGCCCGATCAGGTGCGGAGCATTCCGGAGCTGGAAACGATCCTGGCGCGGCAGCATTTCGTGCTGGCGGACTGGCGCCAGGCCGATGCCCGCATCAACTGGCGCCGCTTCTTCGACATCACCGATCTTGCCGCCATCCGTGTCGGGGAACCGGAGGTGTTCGAGGCTGTCCATCGCAAGATCTTCGCGCTCTATGCCGAAGGTCTGATGGATGGCGTGCGGGTGGACCATGTCGATGGCCTGGCCGATCCCCGCGCCTATTGCCGGGCCTTGCGCGCCGGATTGGAGGATCTGCGCCCCGGTGCGGTGATCTATGTCGAGAAGATTCTGGCGGAAGGCGAATCCCTCCCTGCCGACTGGCAGGTCGACGGCACCACCGGCTACGATTTTCTCGATCAGGCGTCCGCGGTCCTGCACCATGATGACGGCGGCCAGTTGAGCCAGATGTGGTCCACCATCAGCGGCCGCAGCGCGGATTTCGAGCAGGAAGAGCTGCTGGCGCGGCGCCAGATTCTCGCCGCCAAATTCCCCAGCCAGCTTGCCGCCACCGCGCGCAGCTTTTCCCCGCTGCTGGGGCAGCCAGCCGAAACGCTCGAGCCGGTCCTGATCGAACTGCTGCTCCGGCTGCGCTGCTATCGCAGCTATGCCACAGGCAAGCCGGATACGCCGGGGCCAGGCCCGTTCCTCGAAGCCGCGTTTCAGCGGACCATGACTGGCGTGCCGTCCGACTGGGAACAGCTTTCGCGTCTGGCTTTGGTCTTCCATCGCGACGACGACGACCCGTTGGCGGTGGATGCGCTGCGGCGGTTCGCGCAACTCTCCGCCCCCCTGGCGGCGAAAGCGGTGGAAGACACTGCGTTCTACCGGTACGGCCGGCTTCTATCGCGCAATGACGTGGGGACGGACCCACGCCGGCATTTCCTATCGGTGGCCGATTTTCACAGAGAGATGGAGCGGCGCGCGCGCGAATTGCCGCACGCCATGCTGACCACGGCGACGCACGATCATAAGCGAGGTGAAGATGCGCGGGCGCGGCTGTCGGTCCTCAGTCTCAATCCGGGCCCGTGGCAGGAATTCATGGATGGGACTCCTTCCGCACCGGATATTGATCCAGGCGATGCCTATCAGCTTTATCAAACGCTGTTCGGTGCCTGGCCACGGGGGCCGGACGCCAGCTTTGCCACCCGGATCGAAGGCTGGTGTACGAAATTCCTGCGGGAAGGAAAACTGCGCAGCGCCTGGAATCAGCCGAATGAAGCTTATGAGGCCCTGTTCCGCGAATATGCCCGCGCCCTGATCGAGGACAAGGGACACGCCGGCTTCCGTCGGAACCTGGCCGCGCTGCTGACCCGCCTGAAGCCGAAGATCGACAATGCGGTCATCACCCAGCTCGTGCTGCGCAATACGGTGCCCGGGGTGTCCGATCTTTATCAGGGTTGCGAGTTCGAGGATTTGAGCCTGGTCGATCCCGACAATCGGCGGGCGGTGGATTTCGAACGCCGGGCGGTCGCATTGCATAAGGAAAAAATCAAAAAGCAGTGTTTGCTCCACAGCCTGCTCGTCGCACGGCGCGACGACCCCGGTTTGTGGGAGAAAGGGACCTATCAACCGCTTCAGGCCGGAACGTGCCTGGCCTTCCGCCGCGATTTCGAAGGCCGGGCCCTGAGCGTCTTCCTGCGCCGTGACATGCACGACTTTGGATGGGACATTGTCCTTCACCGAGAGGGCACGGACCTGCTAACGAGCCGGCCGTTCGCGAAAGGGGCCGTTGAGCAGCAGCTTCTTTTCGCCCATCTTCCCGCCGCGGTGATCTATCATACCGCATCGCCGGTGTAGTTGCCGCACAGCGGACAACATTCTCGGTCCATCACAGACGGACACCGCACATCCCCAGCAGGATGGCGGTGGCAAGGGCAAAAGCCCCCGCGACGACGGAGAAGAAGATCGTGTTTGCCGGCGCCCTCGCCACGCCATGCGAGAGCATGACGATCCGCATACCCGCCGCCAGGTGACCCAGCACCAGGAAGACGCCCAGCCAGTAATGCGGCAACAGCCGGATATTCCATGGATCTGCAATGATCCCCGCCGGGCCGCCGACGGCGAACATCCAGTTGGTGTCGATCTTCATGTAGCTGCGGGCATAAATGAAGACCGAGTTCATGTGGCCCACCACGAAGAACAACAGATAGAAGCCGGAGGCGATCTGAAAGACGCGAAACCCGTCCGCCCTCTCACCGCTCCAGTGCCACGCCAGGCGGAACCCCGAAGCCACCTGGAAGAGGAACGCCGCGACCAGCAGAGGCTGGACGAAGTCATTGCGATAGACCGTCCGTCCGGCTGCCATCACCGACTTGTGAACATCCGGGGCGATCAGGCCCATCAGATGATTGAAAAGATGAAACGATACGAACAGGACCAGAACCGCCGCAGAGATGCCATGCGCGATGCGCCAACGAGCCAGGGTCGGCCATGGTTCGCGGCCACGGCCCTCGGGTGCCAACAGCGCCGCGCCGAGCAATGCGATCCAAAGTACGGCCCAAAGCAGGAGATCGGACAAAGGCATGCCCGCCATGAAATTGAGCACACCCATGAACGTGAACACTGTCGGAGCAGTAATGACCAGATAAGCAAAGCGGCGCGCGGACCGCACTCGCGGTTGATTTTCCAGCTCAGGGCTTGAAAGGCGCAAGGCGCAAACAAAGCCGGCGAAAGGAACGGCAAAGGCCATAGTCAGCCACAGGGGCGCGAGCCATGCCGGCAAGCCTCGTGTCACACTCCTGTGGAACAACAGGAGCCAGAACGGATAGCTGATCGCGGCCAGCCCCAAAGACCCGGCCATGGTGCGGGTGGAATATTTTGCGCTCAAATCTTCACCGGACAATGCGCGCCCGCGCGCGTGCCAAACGTCTTTGTCATCAATGACGGCTTATCTTTGTCAGGCGTCCATATTGGTTGAACTCGGTCACCAGCAGATTTCCGCCAGCATCGTAGGTGATGCCGTGCGGCTCATAGAACAGCCCTTCCTTCCAGACCGTCGGGGGCGTGGTGTTGACATGCACCTCGGTGGGATTGTCGTTCTGGCCGATGGTGGCAATCGTCTCGCCTTTCAGCCCCAGAATGGAAACACGGCCCTCCAGTTCGGCCACAGCCAATTCATTTCCCCGTATCGCCAACGCACTTGGCAGACGCAACCCTTCTCCGAATACGCTCAATATCTTGCCGTTCAGATCCATCTCGACCAGGCGGCGATGACGCCGGTCCGTGCATAGCAGCCGCGCCGGCTTGAACCGCGTATCGATGGCGATCTTGTGAGCCTGGTCGAAGTTCCATGGCGCCCCCGTTCCGCCGAAGCTGGTGATATAGCGGCCGGTCTTGTCGAAGCGGTGGATATAGCTGAGCCCATAGCCGTCCACGACATAGATATCGCCGTTCGGCGCCACCGCGATCCCCGTCAGGTTCGTGGCCGGCTTGTCCGGTGCATGCTCCTTGAATTGATCCGGGATCATCTTATCGGCGGGAATCGAGAGATAGACTTTGCCATCCAGCCCCAGCTCGACGATTTTCTGCGCCAGCCTGCTGACCCCGAAAATATGCGCCGCCCCGCCCTGGCCCTTGGCGATGATGAAGCCATGCAGATCCTTCGGTGCATCGGGCACATTGCGCAGATACCGGCCGTCCGCGCTGTAAACCTGGATGCCCGGATATGGGCCGCCCTGCACGCTCACATAGATCTCCCCCGCGGGCGAGACCGCGACGTCGCCATGCCCATCCCCGATAGTGGCCGCGCCACCCGGCGGGGTGAAGTAATGCGAATTCATCGTGAAAGTCGGGCCCTGGCCGGCCGCCAGCGCGGCCGTCGCGGCAAAACCGAGGACGACAAGGCCCCGTGCCGTCCTCAGCGCCGCGCGCATAAATAATGTATTCACAGCAAAAAACCTCCCTGAATGATGAACCAGCCCACCCCCCCGATGGTCAGCACCAGCAGCAGCAAAAGGAAGGCGACATAGGAACGTGCGAAGAAAACCTGCGCGTCGGCCGGCACATGCGTATAAGGCTTGTGTCCGGTAAACATGGCTTTGACAAGATTGTCGCCTTTGACAAACACGTAAAAGCCCACCGCCACGACATGGCACCAGACAAACAGCAGGATTACATTGAAGATCGTCGCATGCAGCGTCGTCAGCCAAGTGGAAGCATCGTCGCTGACCAGCAGCGCCAGCGGGCCGGTGAAATGCAGGCCGTCATTAGAGAACAATCCCGTCATGGCCTGCGCAAGCAGGACCGCGATCATGGCCACCACCATTAGGCCGCCGGCCGGATTGTGGCCCGCATAGAGTTGCCGGTCTCCGCCGGCCAGCCCCCTGAGATAGGCGACGACCTTGCGCGGCGGATGCAGAAAATCGCTGAACCGCGCGGTGGCGGAGCCCACGATGCCCCAGCCGATGCGGAACAGCAGCAGCGCGAGCAAGGTCAGGCCGGAGCACAAATGGATCGTCATCAGGCCCTGGTCGGCGCTGAGCCAGGAGATGAAGATCAGGATCACGACCGCCCAGTGAAAAAGCCGTGTCGGGGCGTCCCATACGCGCACATGAGGGATTTCGCGGGTCACGGGACTATCGGACATCCAGATCCTCATAGACCCGGACCCCTCTTTGGCGCAAAGGCGCCAGCGTCCCGGGCGTTGCCTTGGCCACTGCCAGGACTTTCAGCGTTTTCGACGAAGCCAGCGCCTGGACGGTCGCATCCGTGGTTTTGGTGTTCATCAGGCGTAAAACCCGCAACGCCTTCATGGATGCGAGCAGCGGGGCGGAGGCATCCGTGACGGCGGTGCCGGAAAGATTGGCGCTGACAATGCGGTCGCGCAGCGGCACAAGCGCGTCAAGATCGTCATCGCCGAACGCCGCCCCTTTCAGGGATGCGTCGACTTCGATATCGGCGGAACTGCGCGAGTCATAGTGGATGACACCTGGGAAACGCCTCTGCAGCCGGCTTACCTCATGGGCAAGCGGCGCACGCTGCCTTCGAACTGCGGCGAGATCGAGCTCCGGCATCTTCACCGGCACAACCAGCGCCGGCGCCCCCTTGATGGCCTTGACCGGCAAGGTGCCCGACGCCCCGGCGGCAAGCCAGAGCCGGATGACTGTGATCTCATCCTTGTTCAGCGGCGTCTTGCCACTTGGCGGCATCGCCCGGTCGTCTGTCACCGGCAAGGTGATGCGGGTAAAAAGCGAACTGTCCCTCGCCGCACCCGGCATGACCACCGCGCCATGCTTTCCGCCCCGCAGCACGGCGGCAAAGCTGTCCAGCCGCAGTTCGGCCTTTTGCCGTTCGGCGCCATGACAGCTGGTGCAATGGGCCTCCAGCAGCGGCGCGACCCGCACCGTGTAGAAGGAACTGGGCGCAGCCTGGGGAATGCTTTCAAGCCCTATCCATTGCAACACCGTATGCCCAAAGGCGGGACGCAGGAACATGGCCGCCGCGATCCCCAGTGCGGTCACCACCGTGACGCCGCCGAAATAAGCCGGAGCCGACACGCGACGTGTTCCAGCAGTCGGACCAACCATAGCCCCAGCAATCCCGCTATGCCAGGATTTCGGACACGACACGGGCCGGCTTGACGCCCGTGAGCTTCTGATCGAGGCCTTGATAGGGATAGTTGAGCTTCTGATAGTCGAAGCCCAGCAAGTACAGGATGGTCGCGTGCAGGTCGCGCACCTCCACCGGATCCTTCACCACCTCATAGCCCATGTCATCGGTCTCGCCATAAACCATGCCGGATTTGACGCCGCCGCCGGTCATCCAGATCGTAAAGGCGGCGGTGTGATGGTCGCGGCCGATATATTTCGATATCTCGTTGGAGCCGCCGTGATTGTCTTCCATGGGGGTACGGCCGAATTCACCACCCCAGATCACCAGCGTATCCTCGAGCAGCCCGCGGGATTTGAGGTCCGCCAGCAGAGCGGCGGTCGGCTGGTCGGTTTCGCGGCAGCGGTTCACAAAGCCGATATTGATGCCCTCATCGGTGGGCGAGCCATGCGAATCCCATCCCCAATGATAGAGCTGGATGAAGCGGACGCCCCGCTCAGCCAGGCGGCGCGCCACCAGGCAATTGTTGGCATAGCTGGTCTTGCCGGGCTCGGCGCCATAGCGGGCCAGTACGGCCGCCGGTTCGCGGCGGATGTCCATTGCCTCGGTCGCCTCCACCTGCATGCGGAATGCCAGCTCATATTGCGCGATCCGGGCTACGGTCTCGGGATTTCCGAATTCCGCGTGTGTCTGGCGATTGATCTCGTCCACCGCGTCCAGCACATGCCGCCGCTGCGCCCGGCTGACGTCATGCGGGTTGTTGAGGTACAGCACCGGCTCGCCCGCCGACCGGCACTCCACGCCCTGATAGACGCTGGGCAGGAAGCCCGAGCCCCAGAGCGGCTTCCCGGCATTGGCGGTCGGGCCCGGCCCGGAAGAGGCCAGCACGATGAATCCCGGCAGGTTCTGGTTTTCGCTGCCCAAGCCATAAGTGACCCACGACCCCAGGGAGGCGTGGCCCGTGCGGGCATCGCCGGTCTGGACCAGAAGCTGGGCCGGTGCATGATTGAATTGGTCGGTTTTCATCGACTTGATCAGGCACAGATCGTCGATCAGCCGCTCGGTATGTGGCAGCCGGTCGGAAATCCAGGTGCCGTTCTTTCCCGTCTGGTGGAAGGGAAACATGGGCCCCAGCATCTTGGGCACGCCGCGAATGAAGGCGAAGCGCTTGCCCTTGAGGAAAGATTGCGGACAGTCATGGCCATTGAACCGGCTCAGGGTCGGCTTGTGGTCGAACAGTTCGAGCTGACTGGGCGCGCCGCCCATATGCAGATAGATGACCCGCTTGACCTTGGCGGGAAATTGCGGCGGCAGCACCGAGAGGGGCGTCGAAGGATCGCGCTTGAAGGTCAGGCCGCTTGAGGTCGAAGGCTGCTGCGCCGCATGGGCGGTGCTCATGAAGAAGGCGCCCAGACCACCGGCACCCCAGCTCACGAACTGCCGGCGGCTCTGCGCCTGACAGCACAGGCGCTGCAATAGATCGGACTGGCTTTCGCGTTCTAGCATCATCGTCACCTGGTCAGCGCGGCATCGAGGTTGAACAGCGCGGTCCCCACCGCCGCATACCCGGCCAGGCTCGCAGGCTGCGGCCCGCCGGCGGTCTGGATGTAAAGCTGATGCAAAGGCGCCAGTTCCGCCGGGGTGAGATCGCGCGACAGCACCAGCTTGGCGCCATAATTCAGGCGTTCATCGAGCGGGCCTTTGATATCCTTGATCATGCGTCCGGCCAGGGCAACGGCCGCTTCATGGTAGACCGGATCGTTCAGGGTCACGAGGGCCTGCAGCGGCGTGTTGGTGGAAATGCGGCGCGGCGTGGTCATCGCCCGGTCCGCCGCATCGAAGGTGACAAAACTGGGATAAAGCGCGGTCCGCTTGACAAAGGTGTAGATGGCCCGGCGATAGCGATCGGATCCGGTGGCATTGACCCAGCGTTCCGGGTTGTTCGACACCACATTCCAGATGTTCTCAGGCTGGACCGGCATCACCGGCGGCCCACCCATCTTAGGGTTGAGCAGGCCGCTGGCGAGCATCGCCTGGTCGCGGACCATTTCGGCGGACAGGCGCTGCTGTGGGCCATGGGCCAGAAGGCGGTTACGCGGGTCCTTTTCCCGCAGCACCGCGGTCGACTTGGCGCTCTGCCGGTAGGTCGCGCTGGTCACGATCTCGCGCACCAGCGCCTTCTGGTTCCAGTGCAGGTCGTTCTGGAAGTGGAGTGCCAGCCAATCGAGCAATTGCGGATGGCTGGGCAACTCTCCGGCGCTGCCGAAATCCTCCTGGGTCTCCACGATGCCCGTGCCGAACAGCTGTTCCCAATAGCGGTTTACCGCGACCCGCGCCGTCAAGGGCTGGCCGGGCTGGAAGAACCAGCGCGCCAGGGTCAGGCGGTTGCGCGGCGCATTGGCCGGCAGTTTGGGAAACAGCGCCGGTGTATCCGGCGTGAGATTGGGACCGATCTGGGTAAGGAAGCTGCCGCGATCATATTCCAGCGTCTGCCGCTTCTCATAGCTGGCCTGCTCGGCCATCACCGGCACCGGCACGGTGGGGATCGCCGCCAGGCTGTGATCGAGATCCTCCAGGCTGGCAATATCGTTCTCGATATCCGGCGAATGGGCCAGCTTCGTCCAGCGCGGATCGTTGCTGGTGGAGAGGCGCAGGCGCGGCGCGGCCCCCGTGGTCTGGTTGACCGGCTCGGTCTGGGTCAATTGCACCTTCAGCCGGGCACCGGCCGGCAATTGCAGAGGATTGTCGGGAACAGCCACCACCCAGCGGGTGAAGAACAGATTTGGATCCGCCAGGACGCCGCTGTTGGCGGCCACCCGCTCCATCATTCCCGCCGGAGGACGCGCTGGCTTGACATCCTCGGTGTTGCGCTCGTCCCTGGCGATGTCGCCAATCAGGGCATCGACGGCATCGGGTGCCAGGAGCCGGAATGCGATCTTGTCGGCGCCACCATCGGGCCGCACAACCCAGGCGTCGACATGGTTGATGATGAAGCCCTTCTCCGGGGAATGGCTGTCCCTGACGGCGTCCGCCGCCGGCACCTCGATACGCAGGGCGGTCAGCTGAGCCACATTGAACGGCGCCGTGAGCTCGAAGACGCTTCGCCGGGGCACCGTGCCTGAGCTCTCGACCAAGCCGTTCCTGACATGCAATGCCGCTTCCGGCGGGTGTGCTTCGGCGCGGGCGAGGTCCTTGCGCAGTTCCGCGATCTGATCGGCTTTCTTCTTGCCGGCGGGCTTGGCCGAAAGCTGGGCCAGAAGGCTCTTGATCGCCAGGGCTTCGCTGACGCCGGCTTGCTGGATGGGAAGCGGCTTCCACTGCTGCTGGCCGGCTTCCGCGCTACGGCTGGCCGCCACGATCGCGTTGCGAAGCGTCCGCATCTGATGCTGCAAGCGACCGGCTTCGAGATACTGCGCCTTGTCCTTGGGCACATTCAGGACGGGCCAGTCGTCCTTTCGGGCATTGTCGAAGGCGATGTCGGCATCGCGCTGCGTATTAAAGAAGGCCATGAATTTGTAGTACTCGCTGTGCCGGATCGGGTCGTATGGGTGCGAGTGGCATTGCACGCAGTTGAAGCTGACGCCATTGAGCGCCGACCAGGTCGTCGCGGTGCGATCCATCACGGCGGAGATGCGGAACTCCTCGTCATCGGTGCCGCCCTCGTCATTGGCCTGGGTCTGGCGATGAAAGGATGTCGCGATCAGGTCGCTGAACGTCGGATTGGGCAACAGATCGCCCGCCAGCTGCTTGATCACGAACTGGTCGAACGGCATGTTGCGGTTGAAGGCGTCGATGACCCAGTCACGATAGGGCCAGACGGTGCGGCTCCTGTCCTTCTCGAAGCCCTTGCTGTCGCCATAGCGGGCCACGTCCAGCCACATCGTGGCCCAGCGCTCGCCATAACGGGGTGAGGCCAGCAGCCGGTCCACCTGTTTTTCATAGGCATTCTTCGACGTGTCGGCGAGGAAGGCCGCCAGCTCGTCAGGCGTGGGCGGCATGCCTGTCAGGTCCAAGGACACGCGCCGCAGCAGGGCGGGCTTGTCGGCTTCGGCCGACGGGCTAAGGCCTTCCTTTTCCAGGCGCGCAAGGATGAACCTGTCCAACGGTTGGCGCACCCAGCCAGGTTTTTTCACCGGCGGAAGGGACTGCGGCTTGGGTGGAACGAAGGCCCAATAGTCGGACCAGGGCGCGCCCTCCTTGATCCATTCGCGCAGCAGGCCGATCTGCCGGGCCGTCAATGGCGTGCCGCCCAGCGGCATGCGCACGTCAGGATCCTTAGACGTCACCCGGGCGATAAGTTCCGAAGCCTGAGGGCTTCCCGGCACGACCGTCGGACGGCCCGACTTGCCCTTGCCTAGCGCTTGTTCACGATATGAGAAAGAGACGCCGGAGGCCTGTTTCACCCCGCCGTGGCAGGCCATGCAGTTGGCGTTGAAGATCGGCCGGATGTCCCGGTTGAAATCGATATGTTGTTGCGGCGCGGCGTGCCGGCTGAAGATCGTGGCGCCCACGCCACCGCCCACGGCGATCAGAAGGACCGCCGCCGTCACCCATACCGCCTTGCCCCTGCTCATCCCAGCCATGCCGATATTCCACGATCCGCGAACGCCCCGCACCGGGTCGCTTCAGGGCCTCCGGGTTTCCTGAATCGTTCTACGGGCCGCCGTCATGGCCAGTCTACCCCCTGGTTCGCCCCGAAAGAAACACCGGCGGCCTCTGCCGCCGGCTGGTTTTTACGGGTCGTCCCACAGACTGGAGCAGAACCACCCGCCAAGGTTGAGAAGCTGCTCGCCTTATTCCGCCGCGACGCTGTTGGCGGGTCGCCGGGACCAAAGCATCGCCGGCCGTCCGATCCGGATCAGCGTGGCATCGGGGTCGGAAATGGCGAACTCGTACATGCCCCAGGGTTTGATTTCGGGATGGGGCTTGCCGATGATCTCATTCTGGAAGGTGATCGCCAGTTCATCGACATCGGGGCTGTAATAGTAAAGTGCGAGGGGATTGCGGCCGGGGACCAGCCAGCCATGCTCGGCCTTGCGCAGATGCAAACTGCCGCCATTGCCGTCATGCAGGATGCGGTAATCGTCTTCGTTGGCAAGAGGTGTGCCGCCATTGTCCCAACGGACGAAGCCCAGCCGGCTGTAAAAAGCTTCGGAGAGATCCAGGTTGGTGCAAGGTATGATCGCGGTAAGCGCTTGGCAGGGATACATGTGTCACCTTCGCATGAGCGTTAGAGCGGACGGCGAATCCAGCCGCCGGGAATGAACCGCCATCCGCCCGGAAAGCGGTCCCAGTGTGCCGGCACGTAGCTGAAGCCCGGGCGTGCGGCCAACCAGACGCCATCGATCCAGACATAGGCGGCACCGCTCCAATTCCAGTATCCCGGCGACCAGATCCAGCCCGGGCGCAGGGCTGGAACGACGACGACGCGCGGCCGGGGCGGTGCGATCCACACAACCGGGCGCGCGAGATACGGACCTGTCAGCATGACCGGAAGATGCGGAGCGGGACGGCGGACAACAATCGCTGCCGCGGCAATCCCGCTCAAACAAACGACAAGGGCCGAGGCCGCCGCCACGACCGCGACGCCGCGCAGCAAAGAACTGTTCCCCAATGTTGCGATAGCGGACTTTTTAGGAATGGACATGGATTTTCTCCTGAGATGCGCATCCAGTTTCGGATCGCGCTGAAAACCGCGGATAACGACCCGGTGAAGGACTGTGACGAAGAGTTACGGTTCCGATCCGTGCGGGAAGACGTTCTCGACAATGATGTGTCGCGCCTCTTGGATGTCTTTTTCGACCAGCGGCAGCCGGCGCTTCATGAAGAAAATGCCGTAAAGACCGGTCTTGCGGTCGATCCAGGGATAGGTGCCCAATGCGCCGGGGCTTGCGACCAGCCGGCATTGCGAACCTGTTTCCAGGCTCGCGCACCAATTGCCAAGCGCATATTCCAGTTGCGCGCCGGCAACCCCGGGGGGTTCGAATGCTTTCGGCAGGCCGATGGTCTGCGCCGTTTCCATCGTCGTGACGGCCTGCGGGGAAAGAATCCGCTTGCCTTCATAAGTCCCGCCCATGGCCAGCATGGTCAGAAACTTTCCATAGTCGCCGGCCGTCGTGATCACGCCACCCTGGAGGTTCGGATTGTGGATCGCGGACGGTGGCATGTCTGGCCGAAGCGGATTGGTCCATCGGGTATGCGCCATCCCCAGCGGACCGGCTATCCGTTCGTCGAAGAGTTGCGCCCAGTTCTTTCCGGTCGCCTGTTCCACGAGCGCGCCCGCAACCTGCAGCGCGGGACTGCCATATTTGAATATGGTGCCGGGCTTGTCCTGCAGCGGAATGGCGGCAATCTGGCGCGCGGACTCCGCAAGCGAGAGGCCGGGGTCCTGCCGAACGTCCACCATCCCCCGCAAACCACCTTGGCCGGAGGTGAAAGACAGGAGTTGCCGCAAGGTGATCGCCGCGGCATCGCCAGTGAATTCCGGCAGACGCTTGCCGATCGGTTCGTCGAGCGAAAGCTTGCCTTCGTCCACCACACTCATCACGAGCGCGGCCGCCATCCATTTCGAGGCTGAGGCGACGGGGAGTTCCGCGTCCCGGGCGATGGCGCCCTGATCCACCCGGTACAGCATCTGCCCCCGGAGAAACACCATGACGGTGACTCCGGCGACGCCATCGTCCTGGGTCATCTTCCTGAGTTGGGCGACCAACGCCGGCGGAGGCGAAAAGGTCGCGGCGTGCGCCAGCACAGGAAACACGGCGGCGGCGATCAGGCAGACAAGGGCCGCCAGAGCGATAAGAATGTCCCACAAGAGCGAGCCTCTCCGCGGGCCCGCGGTTTTCATCTGGTCTTCGTATCTGGGCATGATTGGCCTCCGTGATTTGGCGGGGCCAAGCTAAGGATCGCGGGCGGCGCGGCTATAAACGGCCTGTAACGAAAGGTAACTCAGCGGTTTCGCAGGATGATGGTGGCGCGAAGACCGCCCTCGCTTGCATTCTCGATCGCAAGGTCTCCGCCTTGCGTGTTGGCCAACGCCTTCACGATCGCCAGCCCCAACCCTGCCCCGCCCGTGCCGCGGCCGCGGGATGGCTCCAGTCGCTCAAAAGGCCGCATGAGCCGGGCCATGGTCTCGGGCGGCACGCCGGGGCCGTCATCCTCCACAGAGACCCGCACGGTATCGCCGTCATGCCGGGCGCTGAGCCGCGCAACCTTTCCATAGCGAATGGCATTGTCCGTGAGGTTCGACAGCATGCGCCGGAAGGCAAGCGGCGCGCAGCGGGCGCGCACAGCCGCAACCCGAGGATCGAGCTGCGTGACGGGATCGCCCATTTCCTGGCGCAAACTTACAAAGTCATGAATTTCCTGCGTCACGTCCAGCGCCGCAGCTTCGGCTTGGGGCCCGGTCGCTTCACGCGCAAACATCAACGTGTCGTCCAGCAACAGGCCCATTTCGTCGAGATCGCGGATCGCCCGTTCCTGTTGATCCCCATCGGCAATGAA
>Ga0134126_10000920_pt1 | contig 37246 bp, 38 predicted proteins | sample KB31752_FD_96881 | JGI IMG/M metagenome (GOLD analysis project Ga0134126, IMG submission 96881) | Terrestrial soil microbial communities with excess Nitrogen fertilizer from Kellogg Biological Station, Michigan, USA - KB3-175-2 | ecosystem: Environmental > Terrestrial > Soil > Unclassified ...
GCGGCCACGGCCACCACGCCGGACTGGATCAACGTCGTGAGCCAGGGCGCCGACCCGACCGGCGCCACCGACTCGGCCCCGGCCATCCAGGCGGCGATCAAGGCGCTGCCGGCGACCGGCGGCGTGGTCTACCTGCCGGCCGGGACCTACAAGGTCGCCAGCACGTTGACCTGCACGACGGTGCCGACGTACTTCGTGGGCGACGGGGTGTGGGCGACGACGCTGTCGTTCACCGGCACCGGCGACTGCGTGCGGATCTACGACCCGACCACGTACGGGACCAGGACCCGGTACGCGGGCCGGTTCTGCGGCATCACCATCGACGGCACGCATGCCGGGGCGGGCTCGACCGGCCTGCACGTGGGCGACCTGCTGCAGTACGATCTGGACGTGACGGTGCAGAGCTTCACCGGCACGGGCAGCATCGGCGTCCATCTGGACAACGCCTACTACTGGACCGAGCAGCTGCACGGCCGGATCTACGCGCAGTACTGCACCAGCCACGTGGTGTTCGACTGCTCGGGCAGCCTGACCACCTCCAGTGGCAGCTTCGAGCGCTGCGACCTGGACATCTACATCGACCAGCAAGACGCCTACTACGACGGCGTGGTGTTCAGGAACGGCGCGTTCACCGGCAACGGCTCGCTGCGGATCCGGGGCAACTTCGGCTCCTACACCTCCGCGCTCAGCTCGGCGGTGCTGCGGCTGACCGGCTCGACGCCGTCCGGCCGCGAATACCCGAGCAGCTCAGGCATCGTCAGCGGGCTGCTGGACATCGGCGTGGAGTGCGGGTCGGATGCCTACACCCCGCAGACCATCGCGTTCGGGTCCTCGGCCAACACGATCTCGGGCTGCTACGGGGCGCTGAACTTCGGCATCGGCAGCGACCAGAAGTTCTCGCCGTCCAACAACGCGGGCAACGTCACCGGCTTCCAGGGCCCGGTGATCGGGGACAGCAAGCTGCCGGGCTCGTGGCACACGTTCAGCACCAGCCTGCCGGCGGGCTGGACCGGCCACGTGAGCTGCCGGTTCCTGCCGACGGGCAACGAGGTCATGCTCAGCTGGGCCTTCGACATCGCGGCCAAGACCGCGGTGACCAGCGGGGAGACGATCGTCACGCTGCCCGGCGCGTACCACTACAACGACAACAAGATCCTGCCCGGCAACCTGGCCGGCGCGGGGATGTCGGGCAACTCGTACGCGCCGTGCTACGTGACCGGCACGGGGGCCTTCCAGTACGCCGGTCCGTCGTTCAACTCGTCGGGCACCGGCTGGTGGTACGGCCAGGGCATCTATACGCTCAGCCTGGGCTAAGCGCCCCGGCTGAGCCGGTCCGGCCCTCTGGCCCGGCTAGCGGCGCTAGCCGGGCCAGAGGCCAGTGAACTCGTGGGTTCCTGGCTCGACGTGGAACACCGCCTCGTCGACGCCGTCCGCGCCGGGAAACGGGCGCACCGACGCGGGCGGGCGACCCGCGGCGTCGCGCACCTCGGCGGCCGCGGCCGCGGGCAGGCAGACGGTGGCGGTGACGCCGGCCGGCAGCCCGACCCGGTAGCTGAGCCGGTCGCCGGACCGCTCCCAGCCCGCGCTGATCGTCCCGCGCGCCGAGGCGTACGAGCCGCGGGCGTAGCTCAGCGAGCCGGCGGGGTGCGGCCGCAGCACCGGGTGGCTGAACCCGGCCGTGCCCGGCGCCTGGTCGATGCCGAGCATGAACCGGTAGAGCCAGTCGCCGACCGAGCCGAACGCGTAGTGGTTGAACGAGTTCATCCACGCCGACTGGAAGCCATGCTCGGCGGTCCAGCCGTCCCAGCGCTCCCACATGGTGGTCGCGCCGTGCTCGACCATGTACCGCCAGGACGGCGCCGTGTCCTGCTCCAGCAGCCGGTAGGCCACGTGCAGGCCCAGCACGTAGGCGGTCTGGGTGCCCGAGGCCAGCCGCCCGTCGGCGGACAGGAACTCCTCGCCGAACGCCGCGCCGACCTTGGCCCACAGCGCGCGGTAGCCCGCCGCGTCGTCGGCGCGGCCGAGCACCTCGGCGATCTCCGCCATCAGCGCCGCGTCGTAGGCCCAGTACGCGGTGGCGACCAGCTCGGGCGGGGTGTCGTCGCGGCCGGGGGTGAGCCAGTCGTTTGTAGCTGTTGCCCAGCTCACGCGACCGCACGTGGTCGGGGTTGACCCGCTCCAGGTAGTCCATCCACGCCGTCATCTGATCCAGGTGCCGCTCCAGCACCCCGCGGTCCCCGTACATCTTCCAGACCGTCCACGGCACGATGACCCCGGCGTCGGCCCACCCCGGCGCGCCTGCCCACGGCACGCTGGCTCGCGGCGCGATGTCGCTGAACGCCCCGGACGGGTGCTGGGCGTCGGCCACGTCGACCAGCCACTTGCCGAAGAACGCGGCCACGTCGCGGTTGTAGCAGGCGGTGCGGGCGAACACCTGGGCGTCACCGAGCCAGCCCAGCCGCTCGTCGCGCTGCGGGCAGTCGGTCGGCACGCTGGCCGAGCCCGGCGGGGGCGGGCCACTGCATCCGGCCGTGGGCCGCGCGATCCGCCTGCTGGAGGGCGACATCGCGCGCCGCTGGACGCTGACCGGGCTGGCCGACGAGCTGCACCTGGCCCCCGGCTACCTGGTGCGGCTGTTCAAGGCGGCCAGCGGGCTGCCGCCCATGGCCTACCTGGCCCAGGTCAGGGCCGAGCACGCGGCCGTGCTGCTGCTGCACTCCGACGAGCCGGTCACCGGCATCGGGCGCGCGGTCGGCTGGCCCGACCAGAACTATTTTGCCCGCCGGTTCAAGGCTCATTACGGGCTCAGCGCGACCACCTACCGGGAGCGCTTCGCCACCCAGGCCGCCCATCTCCAGCCCTCCGGCGTGGTGGCCTCGTAGCCATCCTCCGTATGACTACGCTCGGCGCATGGGTCAGGCACAGCAGCAGGCGTCGGCTAACGGATGCTCCTGGGACCAGTCCGGGCAGTGGCTAGCCGACCAGGCCATCCACGTCCTCCTGGCGGACGACAGCGTGCCCCTCTGATCTCTCGGCTAGAGATCCGGCGGGGCGCCGTTCATCTGGCGTCCCAACCGTCACATGCCGCCCGGCAGTTCCATCAACTCCAGCGAACCCAGGCCCCCCAGGATGAAGTCGCTCGTATTCCGGGTTGTGCCCTGGCCGGAAACCAGCCAGCGACGTGGTTGTTGCTCCCACGTCGCTGGAGTGACATGAGAGCAACAACCACGTCGTCCGGCGGGCTCATGTCGAGGAAGCGGCCGGCTGCCGGGAGGCGGGAGGCTGACTTCGGCGCCGCGAGTTCAGAACTGGTCGATAGGCAGCCTGAAGTTGATGCTCCATTGCGCGTCGGCTAGCGCGCTGCGCCATCCAGCGCGAAGCTGCGGCTCAAGTCGAGGACCACGGTCGGGCCGCCCAGCACCATGCCCGCGCACTCCGCGCGGGGCAGAGGCGTGGTCGTCATGATGTGACTAGCCGCTCGACGTGCTGCCCGGTGATAGCAGCGATGAGCTCGAAGTCTTTGTCCAGGTGCAGGACGGTCAGCCCGGCCAGTTCCGCGGTCGCGGCGATCATGAGGTCGGGCAGGGATGGCGCCCGGTGCTGACCTCGGTCCGCCAGCAAGGCGAGAACCTCGACCGCTCGGTCCTCGATGGCCGGAGTCAGGTACTCGACCGGCATCGAGGCCAGCGGGGGCTGCCGCAGGCCGAACCGCAGGTCCTCGCCCGAGCGCGCCGAGTAACCGACCTCTAGCCGCGTGACCGTGGTGACACGCACCAGCCCTCGCTCTATCCGTGCCGCCCATTCCGGTGCATCCGGGCTGGCCGCCAGCCGGATCAGCGCCGACTTATCGATCAGCCAGCGGTTCACTCCCAGGCCCGCGACATCACGTCCGGGTCCGCGAGATCGCCGAAGACCTCAGCGAACCGGGCCAGATCCGCGACGCTGACCGCCGTGTCCGACGCCGCAGCATCCTGGGCTAGGCGGCGGCGGACATACTCACTGCGCGAAAGTCCGAGTCGGGCCGCGTGCGCATCTACCGCAGCGACGACCTCATCAGGAACGTCGCGGATCAGCATGTCCGTCATCGCCACCTCCCGTGATATCCCATGATAGCAAGGGGAGCCGGGGCATGCCCGGACGCGGTCCGCGGTGATCTCCGTCATCACCGGCGCCGGGCGCAGCAGCTGGGCGTCACCGCCCGGAGCGTCGCCCAGGCCACGCCGGAGACCCTGACGGTCGTCCGCTACCGAGCCCAGCCGGCTGGCTGCGGAGACTGCCGGGGCGGCGGCCGAGGCCCGTTCACCGATTCTCCACCGGACGAGCGGGGGCGTTCACCGCGCGGTTACCGCGGACCGGGCAACCATCGGGGCATGGCGGATGTACTCAGGAGGTTCTGATGGCACTCATCCAGCCGACCCGGCCTGGTGTCGCGACCGGCGGCGGCGATGTCCGCCGCATCCTTGTCCCCGTGGACCCCGACGGATATTCCGGCGCGGCGCTGGCCGAGGCGACCAGCCTGGCCGCGGCGGTGAATGGCCATGTCCGGGTGGTGCACGTGCGGGTGTTCGACCCGCCGCTGCGCAGCTGCGGCAAGTTCTACCCCGAATCCAGCGAGCAGGCCACGGAACTCCTGGCCGAGGCGGTGGCCACGGCCTGGGCGGGCGGGGCCAGGGCCAGCGGCCTGGTGATCGAGGCGCAGCGGACGCAGGTGGGCCAGACGATCGCGGCCTACGCGCGCCAGTGGAACGCCGGCGTCATTGTCATGGCGCACCGGCCACGACGCGTGCTGACCAAGCTGCTCTGCGGCAGCGTGGGCGACCTGGTCATGCGCCAGGTCAGCTGCCCGGTCCTGGCGGTCCACCCCCGATGACCGGCTCATAGCCGCCGTGGCCGGGCTGTGATGAGCGCTTCGCTGGCCGCAAGCCTGGCCGGTCCTGTATCCCGGGTATAAGCCCTGGAACCGGGCGGTCGGGGCGGTTGGTGCGGCCGTCGCGGGCAGGTGACAGACCGGCAGGCGGGCGCGATGAGGCGGAGTTTTTTCGGCACGATGGCCGCGCTGGCCACCATGGCCGTGCTCGCCGCCGCCATGGTCCCGTTCCGGGCTAGCCTCAGCATCGCCACCACCGCGCTGGTGCTGGTGGTCCCGGTCGTCATCGGGGTTGTTCTCGGCGGTTTCACGGGCGGGGTCATCTGCGTCATCGCCGGGTTCCTGGTCTACCTGTTCCTGTTCATACCGCCCTACCTGACGCTGTTCGTGGGACGAGCGCAGAACTGGGCCGCGCTGGTGGTGTACGTGGCGGTGATGCTGCCGGTGGCCCGCATCGTGGCCGTGCGGAACGCCGCGCGGGCCAGGGAGATGCGCCAGGGCGCGGAGCTGCGGGAGTTGTTCCAGCTCTCGGGACTGCTGCTGGAGGACAAGCCGCTCGACGAGCTGCTTGCCGCCGTGGTCACCACGGTGGCCGACGTGTTCGGGGCCCATCAGGTCGCTCTGCTGCTGCCGCGCGATGGTCGGCTCGAGGTGGCGGCCGCGGCTGGCGATCCGCTCACCGATGCGCAACTGCGCCAGGTGGTGCCTTCGTCCGGCGAGCTGGCCGGGCTCGACACGGCTCCCGACATCCGCGCCGACGTGCTGGTGCACGCGCTGACCGCGGCCGGCCGACCGGTCGGGCTGCTGGTGCTGACGGCCAGCGCGGCGGCCGGGCCGGACCGCGAGCCACTCAGCCTGTTCGCCAACCAGGTGGCCCTGGCGGTCGAGCGGGCTCAGCTGCGCGAGCAGGTGCTAACGACCCGGCTGACGGAAGAGGTAGCCCGGCTGGCCAAGACGCTCGTGGCCGCGGTCTCGCACGACCTGCGGGCGCCGCTGGCCCGGATCAAGGCGTCCTCCTCGACGCTGGCCGACGCCGGCATCGACATCGGCCCGCAGGTTCGGCAGGATCTGGCCGGCATGATCGACAAGCAGGCCGACCGGCTGGCCGACCTGGTCCAGAACCTGCTCGACATGAGCCGGATCCAGGCCGGCGTGCTGGAGCCCCGGCGCGTCCCGACCTCGCTGGGCGCCCTGGTCAATAGCGTGGTCAGCGAGCTGACCCCGGCGCTGCGCGGCCACCCGGTCCGGCTCGGCCTGCCCGAGGACCTGCCGCCGGTCGACGTGGACGCGACGCTGATCGCCCGGGTGCTGACCAACCTGCTGGAGAACGCGGTCCGGCACGCGCCTCGGGACACTCCGATCACCATCGGGGCGCGGCCGGCGCCGCCGGACGCCGTGCTGGTCTTCGTGGCCGACCGGGGCCCCGGCGTCAGCCCGGACCGCCGCGACGAGGTGTTCGGCCTGCTCGCCCGGCGGGACAGCGACGCCGGGGCGGGCCTGGGCCTGTCCATCGCCAAGACCTTCATCGAGGCCCACGGCCAGCGCATCTGGGTCGTGGACGCGCCGGACGGCGGCGCGAAGTTCTGCTTCACGCTGCCCGCCGTGGCGGACGTCCCCGAGGAGGCCAGCCTTGGCGCAGGTACTCATCATTGACGACGACCCGGAGCTGCTGACCGTCTGCCAGGTCGGCCTGGAGGCGCTGGGTCACGCGGTGCGGCTGGCGGAGACCGGGGCGGACGGCCTGGCCGCGACGGCGGTCAGCCACCCGGACGTGATCGTGCTCGACCTGGGCCTGCCCGACCTGGACGGTGTCGAGGTCGCCCGCCGGATCCGGAACTGGAGCCAGACGCCGATCATCGTGCTGTCGGCGGACGGTACCGAGGACCGCAAGGTCGAGGCGCTGGAGGCGGGCGCGGACGACTACGTGACCAAGCCGTTCGGGATGCGCGAGCTGAACGCGCGGATCCGGGTCGCGCAGCGGCACCACGCGACCGCCGCGGACGGCCCCGATCCGGCCCAGCGGGACGTCGGCCCGCTGCACCTGGACCTGGTCCACTACCAGGCCACCTACGACGGCCGAGAGCTCGACCTGACGCCGCGCGAGTTCGAGTTCCTGGCCTACCTGGCCGGGCACGCGGGCAAGGTCTGCACCCGGCGGATGATCCTGGAGAACGTCTGGGGCCCCGGCTACCGCAACGAGCTGAGCTACCTCAAGGTGTACGCCTACCGGATCCGGCGCAAGCTGGGCGACGAGGAGGGCCGGTTCCTGCAGAGCGACCCGGCCGTCGGCTACCGGCTGGCGACTCCGGCCGGCTGATCACGGGTAGCGGCCGCCTTGAGCGGGGCGGCCCGGTAGCCGGGTCAGGCCCTGGCCCCCTCGACCAGCTCGTCCAGCACCGCGGCCAGGGCGTGCAGCTCGACCAGGTGGGCCGGGGTGAGCTCGTTCAGGACCCGCTCGCCGCGCGGCGTGATGCGGACCCGGACCAGCCGCCCGTCCCTGGCGTCGGGGACCCGCCGCACGATGCCCGCGGCCTCCGCGCGGTCCACCAGCTCGACCGTGCTGTGGTGGCGCAGCAGCAGGTACTCGGCCAGCTCGCGGACGGTCGGCGGCTCGGGGCCGGCGTGCCCCTTGACCGCGACAAGCAGCTGGTGCTGGACATGGGTCAGCCCGGCCGCGCGGGCCTGGGCATCACTCCAGCGCTCGAACTGGCGCAGGCTGCTGCGGAAGGCCAGCAGGTGCTCGAAGTCCTGGCGGGTCGGCTGCGGCACGCGCTCTCCTTCGTCGCTCACGCGTAACTGGGTCACGCTGTGTCGCACCACGATAGAGGGAGCGGGCGGGAGCGGCTACCCGTAGTACCAGCAGCGCCGGGCCGACCCGCTGGGCGGGATAAGCTGTCCGCCCCATGACCCCCCTTGACCGCAATGCCTGGATCGAGCCCGGCACCTTCGAGGTCGCGCCGGGCGTGTACCGGATCCCGCTGCCGCTGCCCAACGACGGGCTGCGCGCCGTCAACGTGTACGCGCTCGTGCACGGCGACGGCCTCCTGCTGATCGACTCGGGCTGGGCCATCCCCGGGGCCAGGACCGTGCTCGACCAGGGCCTGGCCGCGCTCGGTGCCTCGGCCGGCGACGTACGCCGGATCCTGGTCACCCACGTGCACAGGGACCACTACACGCAGGCCATCTACCTGCGACGTGAGTTCGGCGTCCCGGTCAGCCTGGGCGCCGGGGACCGGGAGTCGCTGGCCATCTCCATGGACGCCGGCCGCGCGCCGTTGCAGAATCAGCTGGCCTACCTGCGGCTGCTCGGCGCGAGCGACATCGCCGAGCGGGTCGCCCGCCTGCAGGGTCCGCGCGACCCGTACAAGACCGGCTGGGAGGCGCCCGACGAGTGGCTGCGCGACGGCCAGGCGGTCACGCACGGCGACCGGACGCTGGCCGTGGTGGCCACGCCCGGCTGCTGCCCGCCCACGGCCCGGTCACCGACAGCGTCCACGCCCGGGTCGACGAGCTGATCGCCCACCACGGCCAGCGGCTGGACGAGACCGAGGCGGTCATCCGAGCCGGGGCCAGCACGGCCCGCGAGGCGGCGGCGCGCCTGCGGTGGACCCGGCGCGGGCGGACCATGGACGAGCTGGACCCGTTCAACCAGATGCTGGCCGTCACCGAGACCGCGGCGCACCTGCAGCTCCTGGCCGCCAAGGGCCGGGTCACCCGGCAGGAGTCCGACGGGCTCCGCTCCTACCAGTCGGCCTGAACCGGGCCGGTTGGCTTATGTTGGCCAGATGAGCAGGAGAACGGCACCGCCGGGGCCCGGGCCCGCCACGGCGGCGCAGGACGAGCCGGCGGTCCACGACGCCCCGGACGCGCCCGCGCGCGATGTCGTGATCATGCGGGCCCTGGCCCACCCGGTCCGGCTGTCGCTGCTGGAGCACATCGCCGACCGCGGGCCGGTCACGGCGACCGAGTGCGCCGCGGTCGTCGGCCTGTCGCCCAGCGCGGTCAGCTATCACCTGCGCACGCTGGCCAGGGCCGGGCTGATCCTGGACGCGCCGGGGCGAGGGGACGGCCGGGAGCGCCTGTGGCGCCGGGCCGGGGACCGCCTTCACGTCCAGCTTGACGCGTCGCCGGATCTTGACCCCGAGGCCCGCGAGGCCCGCCAGGAGATGATGGAGTCGCTGCTCAACCGGGACGAGGCCAGGGCCAGGAAGTACCTGAGCCGCATCGACGACGAGCCCGAGGAATGGCGGGACGGCGCGCTGTTCGTGACCACCTCGATCGTGGTGACGGCGGCGGAACTCAAGGATCTGGGCACCGCCATCATGGAGCTGCTCAGCCCCTACCGTCGCGGCGGCCGCCCCGAGGCCCCGGCCGGCGCCCGCCAGGTCTCCGCCGTCATCCGCGCCCTCCCCAGCTAGCCGACCCCGCGCCAGCCCGGCCCGCCCCGCCAGCCCGGCCGCCCGCCGGCCCGGCCGCCGGCCCGCCGGCCGGGCCCGCTCGGCCTGTCTCATGATCGCGGCAGTTCGTCCGCGAATAGCGCTGACGAACCTCCGCGCTGATGGTCCCACCCCACCCGATGCTGTCCCGGCCTTGCCAAGAAGAGATCTGAAAGAGATACTTCGAAGTATGTCTTTCAGATCTAACTGGACTGATGTGTACCTGGCCTCCGGGGCCAGGGCGGTGTCGGCTGCCGGGGACCTGCTGGCGGCCATCGCGCTGGTGCTCGAACTACAGCAGCGGGGGATGGGCGGGTTCGCCGTCGCCGCCATCCTCATCGCCGCCGCCGTGCCTCCGGTGCTGCTGGTCCGCTGGGCCGGCCGGCTGGCCGACCGGGCCGACAGCCGCCAGCTGCTGATGTCGACCGGCCTGGCCCAGGCCGGGGCGTGCGTGGCGCTGGCCTTCGCGGGCGGCATCGCCGAGATCATCGCCCTGGTCACCGTGCTGGCCGCGGGCCTGGCGCTGACCCAGCCCTGCCTGTCCGCGCTGCTGCCCGACATGGTGAATCCCGATGACCTGCCCAAGGCGACCGCACTCAGCCAGACCGCCAGCGCGGCGGCCACCATGCTCGCGCCCGCCCTGGCCGGCCTGCTGATGGGCCAGTTCGGGGTCAAGGTGCCGCTGCTCGCCGACGCCGCCAGCTACCTGGCCATCGTGGCCGCGGGCGGCCTGATCCGGACCCGCCGCGGCGCCCCGGCCCGCGCGCCGTCCCCAGAGCAGCCGTCCGGGCAGCAGCCATCCGGGCAGCAGCCGCCCGCCGCCCCCGGCTGGCGGCTGCGCCAGGACCCCCTGATCTGGTCGGCCATCGTGCTCATCGGCGCCGTCGTGGCCGCGGCCAGCCTGGTCAACGTGGCCGAGGTGTTCCTCATCCGCGGCACCCTGCACTCCAGCACCACGGTCTACGGGCTGCTGGACAGCGTGTGGATCGGCGCCACCATGGCCGGCGCCTGGCTGCTGGCCCGGCGTCGCCTGGCCGACTGGGCCCTGGGCCCGGCCCTGCTCGGCGCGCTCGTGGTGACCTGCGCCAGCGTGGCCGTCTTCGGGATCGTCCCGGCGGTCGGCTGGCTCGTGCCCGTCAGCCTGCTCGGCGGGCTGGGCAACGGCGGCGTCAACAACGCGGTCGCCGTGCTCATCGGCCGGCGCACCCCGTACGCTGTCCGGGGCCAGGCCTACGCCGTGCTGGGCGCGGTGGTCAGCGCCACCACCACGGCCGGCTACCTGCTCGGCGGGCTGCTGCTGGCGGTGATCTCGGTGCGGGTCACGATCGCGGCCGCGGGCCTGGCCGGGCTGGCCGTCACCGTGGCGTTCGCGCTCCCGGTGCTGCGCGCCTCCCGCCTCGAGCGCGACGCCGAGACCGGCCGCGGTGGGGCGGTGAACGCGGGGCGGGGCGGGCACGACGCCCGCGCCCCGCTGGCGGAGCAGTAAGCCCAGTGGTAAGCCGCTAGCGGCCGTGCTCCCGGCGGTACTCCTGGCCGAACCCGACCATGCCGGCGCCGGTCGGTGACCCCGACTGCGGCAGCACCCGCGAGTCGGCCCGGCCGCGGCCGCGGCGCAGCGGCTCGGGGGAGACCGACTGAACGCTGTCCGCGCTGCACAATGCGCTTGCGTCGTTGACCGGGCCGAGCACCTGGCTGCTAGTGGGGATCCGCGCCCGGCGCTCCCGGTGACCCGGGTGGCGGTCCAGGACCTCGCCCAGGTCGCGGGTGTTCGCATCCCGAGCCGTGAGCGGCTGGAACCCGAACGTCGACTCGATCAGCTTCAGGGTCGAGGCGTGCTCGAATGGGCCGTGGTGCACCACCGCGGCCGGGGCCAGGTTGGACACCACGATGGCGGGCACCCGGAAGCCCAGCTGGCGGTAGTCGGGGATCAGCTGGCCGTCGGTCGGCGTGGTGCCGTCGCCGGTGTGGTCGACCGTCGCCGGGTCGGTGTCGTCGATGACCCGCGGCGGCGGCACGTGGTCGAAGAATCCGCCCCACTCGTCGAAGGTGACCATGAACACCGTGTTGTCCAGGTAACCCGCGTCGGCCAGCGCGTGGTAGGCGTCGGCGATGAACCGCTCGCCGAGCCGGATGTCGGCCAGCGGGTGGTCGTCGGCCGACGTGCCGTTGCCCTCGGTGTCAAACGCCGGGTCGATGAAGCTGACGTTGGGCAGGTTGCCCGCCGCCACCGTGTCGATGAACGACGGCGTGGTGACCGGGATGCCCAGCGCGTCGGCGTCGCCGTCGGCGAACGGGTGCCAGAACGGGAAGTACTTCGTGCCCCACAGGGCCAGGAACGGCAGGTCGCGGAAGAAGTATCCGCCCGTCGGCACCCCCTGGGTGTTGGGGATGGGCGACAGCTTGTCCCAGATGGTGGCCAGCTGGGAGATCGTGTTGCTGTTGTGGTCCCGGTCGGTCCTGGCCGCGTGCTGGTAGAAGCGGTTGGGGAAGGTCTCGCCCGCGAACGAGCAGAAGTACCGGTCCAGGACCGTGTAGCTCTCCGCCAGCGCCCCGATGACCGGCAGGTCGGGCAGGGACTTGCGGCGCCCGTCGTGGTGGAAGTTGGTGTAGTAGCCGGCCGGGAAGGTGTTGGCCGCGGCCAGGGTGACGCCGGGGTTGCCGGCCGGGGCCGTCGGGCGCTGCAGGAAGCCGTCCATCCGGCCGTAATTGTGCTGGATGAGGAACCCCTCCCAGCTGTGGTCGGGGTCGCTGTACCCGCAGCCCTGGAAGTCCGGGGCCAGCGGGTAGTTGGGGTAGACGTTCCCGTCGGTCGACAGGTAGGTCATGTCGTGGCGGCCGTCAGCCCCCGGCAGCCAGCTCAGGAAGTGGTCGAACGAGCGGTTCTCCATCATCAGGATCACCACGTGCTCGACGCCGCTCGAGCCATTCGGTGTCCGCGCCGCGGCGCTGGCCGCGGCCTGGGACAGGAGCTGGGAGCCCGTGATCACCGCACCGGTGGAGGCTCCCATGAGCTGGAAAAACGTTCTGCGTGTCAGCATGCGACTCAATATGAGCAGCGGCCGTGAACGCCGCCCCCACAGTGCGTGACGCCTTGGTGAATCACGTCTCAGACCTCCTGTCGTACCTGGTCCGGGGCCAGGGCCAGTTCCCTGGCCCGCGGGTACTGGGCCTTGCCCGCCGGGTTGCGCGGGACCTGCGCCACCAGCGTCATCGCCCGCGGCAGCTTGTACCCGGACAGGCTGGCCCGCAGGAACTCGCGCAGCGCGGCCAGCTCCAGCGACTGGCCCGGCCGCAGCTCGACCACCGCCGCCACGGCCTGGCCGTAGATCTCGTCAGGGACGCCGACGACCAGGCAGTCGTAGACCGCCGGGTGGGCCTTGACCGCCGCCTCGACCTCCTCCGGGTAGACCTTCTCGCCCCCGGTGTTGACGCAGTTCGAGCCCCGGCCGAGCAGCGTGACCCGGCCGTCGGCCTCGACCCTGGCCTGGTCGCCGGGCACCGAGTAGCGGACGCCGTCGATGACGATGAACGTGGCCGCCGACTTCTCCGGGTCCTTGTAGTAGCCCAGCGGCACGTTGCCGGTGCGGCCCAGCCGTCCCACCTGGCCGACGCTGGCGGCCAGGTCCAGGACCCGGCCGTCGTCGCCGACCACCACCGAGTCGGGGCCCAGCTTGATCAGCGCGCCGTCGTGGCTGACGCTGCCCGAGTCCTGGATGCCGGTGCCCTGGAACCCGGTCTCGGTGGCGCCGACCGAGTCGGTGAGGAACGCGTTCGGGAACGCCTTGAGCCAGCGTCCCTTGACCTCCGGGCTCAGGATCGCGGCCGTGCTGGAGATCGCGACTAGCTGCCCGGCCTGGTACGGCTGCCCGGTCGCGGCCTGGCGCTCGAACTCCTCGATCAGCGGCCGGGCCATCGCGTCGCCGGTCATGAACAGTAACTGCACGCCCTCGCGCTCGGTGATCTCCCAGGTCCTGGCCGGGTCGAACTTGGGCTCGAGGATCGTCAGGTGGCCCGCGAACAGGTGCATCAGCAGGCCGGTCTGGGCCCCGCCGTGCATCAGCGGGCTGAGCGGGAAGGTGACCAGCCGGCCGTCCTGGCGGGCCTGCTCCGACTGGTCGTACTCCGACAGCCGCTGGCCGGTGTAGAAGTCGATGCCGCCCGCCAGTACCCGCCAGAAGTCCTCCTGGCGCCACATCACGCCCTTGGGGAACCCCGTGGTCCCGCCGGTGTAGATGATGTGCAGGTCATCCGCGCTGCGCGGGCCGAAGTCCCGGTCCGGGCTCTGCCCGGCCAGCGCGTCGGCGAGCAGCACGCCGCCGAACCCGGACACGTCGGCGTCGCAGTCCGGGTCGGTGACGTCGGGCAGCGCCACGAAGGTGTGCAGCCCCGGCCGCCGGGCCGCGCACCGGGCCACCAGCGGCGCGTAGCAGCGCTCGTGGATCACCGCCACCACGTCCGCGTTGTCCAGGAGGTAGTCCAGTTCGCCCTCGACGTAGCGGTAGTTCACGTTGATCGAGACGGCCCGGATCTTGAGGATCGCCAGCAGCGCGATCACGTGCTCGATGCCGTTCCTGGCGTACAGCGCGACGTGGTCGCCCGGCGTCACGCCGCGTGAGCTCAGGAAGTGGGCCAGCCGGTTGGCCTCGGCCTCCAGCTCGGCGTAGGTCAGCACCCGCTCCCCGGCCTTGACCGCGGGGCGGCCAGGGGCGGCATCGACGGCATGCTCGAAAAGGTCCGCTATGTTCAGCGCCACGCGCCCCAGACTAGAACATGTTCTCATTTGAGAGAAGAACGGTACTCGGCCGTTCCGCGGGCCGTCCTGCGCCATCAGGCATGTCCTGTGCGGCCCGGCCAAGCCTTGGCTATAGGAGGCACGGCGAACCTGACCGCTATTGGCCGCCTGACCTGCGTCAGTTACCTTGCCCCCGTGGGAAGGGGAGAGCGATGGGCAGGCAACTTTCACACGGGTTAGCCGCTGTCGCGGCCGGGCTGGCGCTGGCCGCCGGGAGCCTGCCCGGCACCGCGAGCGTGGCCGGGGCGTCCCGCGCGCCCGGGGCGTCCCGCGTGCCCGCGGCATCCCGCGCGCCCGCGGGCCAGACCTTCGCCGATCGCCTGTACGGCGTGGCCACCCTGTCGCGCACTGATGCCTGGGCCGTCGGCCTGATGCCCGAGTCCGCGCTGATCGTGCACTGGAACGGCCGGGTCTGGAGCAAGTCGCTGACCGGGAGCGGCTACTACCTCGGCGTCGGCGCCGACTCGCCCGCCGACGTGTGGGCCGTCGGCGGCACCAGCTGGTCCTCGCCCTCCGCTCCGCTGATCCAGCACTGGACCGGCCGCGCCTGGACCCGGGTGTCCAGCCCGGACCCGGCCGGCGGCGGCGTGCTCAACGCGGTGGACGCGATCTCGCCCGACGACGCCTGGGCGGTGGGCCTGGTCGGCCCCGGGCCCGGTGTCCCGTCGCCGACCAGCCCGCTGATCGAGCACTGGAACGGCCGGGCCTGGGCCCGCGTGCCCAGCCCCAACGGGGCCGGCGGCTACAACGAGCTGAACGGCGTCACCGCCACCGCCCAGGGCAACGCCTGGGCCGCCGGCGAGACCGGGCTCACCGACCACGACGCCACGCTGATCGAGCACTGGGACGGCCGCGCCTGGACCGTGGTGGCCAGCCCGACCCCGGACGGCGACGCCCAGGTGCTCGGGGTGTCGGCGACCCGGCGGACCGACGCCTGGGCGGTCGGCATGACCCGCGGCCGCCGCTGCGCGCCGCGCTGCGTCACGTTCATCGAGCACTGGAACGGCTCGGCCTGGACCTCGGTGGCCAGCCCCAATCCCGGTGGCGGCTACCTCAACGCGCTGTTCGGCGTGTCGGCCACCGGCCGCCACAACGCCTGGGCGGTCGGCACCACCGACTACGCCAGGACGCTGATGCTGCACTGGAACGGCACCACCTGGAGCTAGCGCGACACTCGGCCAGCGCATGGCACCGGGCTAGCGCGGCACTGGCCCGGCCAGCTCGGGGACGGCGCCGGCCAGGCGGCTGACGGCAGTGTCGAGGTCGGCGTTGGCCGGGGCGGCCGAGAAGGTCAGCCGCAGGTAAGGCCCTGGCGGCTCGGCCGGGAAGAACGGCCGGCCGGGCATGACGGCCACGCCGGACCGGCGGGCGGCCTGGGCCGTCTCGCCGTCGTCCAGGCCAGCCGGCAGCCGGGCCCACAGGTGCATGCCGCCGGCCGGCGGGGTGAACGTGACGCCGGGCGCGTGCCGGGCCAGCGCCGCGACCAGCGCGCGGGCCCGGCCGGTCAGGGCCTGGGCCAGGCCGCGCAGGTGCCGGTCCCAGGCCACGCCGCTGACCAGCTCCAGCGCCGCCTCCTGGACCGGGCGGGCCACGAACATGTCGTCCACCACCCGCAGCGCCCGCAGCCGGGCCGCCGCCGGGCCGCGCGCGATCAGCGCCCCGATCCGCAGGCTCGGCGACGCCGCCTTGGTCAGCGACGTCAGGTAGACCACGCGGCCGTCGCGGTCGGCCGACAGCAGGGTGGGCGGCGGGCGCTGCCCGTGGGCCAGCCACCGGCCGCAGTCGTCCTCGATCACGAACGCGCCCGCCGCCGCGCCCGCCGCCAGCACCGCCTCGCGGCGTGGCTCAGCCAGCACCGTGCCCGCCGGGTTGTGGTAGGCCGGCTGGCAGTAGAAGGCCAGCGCGCCGGTGCGGCCGAAGGCATCGGCGAGCAGTTCGGGGATCACGCCGTAGGCGTCGGCCGGCACCGGCACCGGGCGCAGGCCCGCCGCCCTGGCCGCGGCCAGCGCGCCGGGGTAGGTGGGGGACTCGACCAGCAGCGTGCCGCCCGCCGGGACCAGGGCCCGGAAGGCGGCGCTGATGGCGCCCTGGCCGCCCGCGGTGACCAGCACGTCGCCGGCGTCGGCGTCCGGGCTGGCGGCGCGGGCGAACCAGGACCGCAGGCCGTGCAGCCCGGCCACCGGCGGCCGGTCCCAGGCGTCCGGCTGCCGGGCGGCGCGGGCCAGCGCCGCGCTCAGCGCCCGTACCGGCATCAGCGACGGGTGCAGGTAGCCGGTGGCCAGCGAGATCACGCCGTCCTCATGCGGCGGGTCGGCCATCGGGGACAGGCCCGCGGTGTCCACCGTCCGGTCGCCGAGCGCGATCGTCTGCCAGGAGTAGTCGGCCGGCCGGCTGGGCCGCGGCGGCGGCGCCACGAACGTCCCGGCGCCGGGCCGGCTGACGACCAGGCCCTCGGCGCCGAGCGCGGCCAGCACCCTGGACACCGTCACCGGGCTCACGTGGTGCGTGTCGACCAGCGCGCGGGTCGACGGCAGCCGGTCGCCCGGCCGCGCGCCGCGGATCTCCTCGCGCAGCCAGCTGGTCAGCCGGGCAGTACTGCTATCCTGGTTCATGAGAGAAGAGAGTATCGCTATCGTGTGGCGGACAGTAGCGGCCGGAGCCCTCGTCGTGGTGTGCGCATGATCACGATCGCGGACGCCGCCCTGCTGGCGGGCGCGGGCGCGCTGGCCGGGCTGGCCGGCACCGCCGGCGGCATCACCTCGCTGATCTCCTACCCGGCCCTGCTGCTGGCCGGCCTGCCGCCGCTGACCGCGAACGTGGTCAACGTGGTCGCGCTGGTGGCCTGCTGGCCGGGCTCGGCGGCCGCCTCCCGCCCCGAGCTGCGCGGCCGCGGGCCCTGGCTGGCCCGCTGGGCACCCGTGGCCGCGGCCGGCGGCCTGGCCGGCGCGCTGCTGCTGCTATCCACGCCGCCGGGCGCGTTCGCCAGGGTGGTGCCGTTCCTGCTCGCCGCGGCCGCGCTGGCCCTGCTGTTCCAGCCGCGGCTGTCGGCCTGGCTGGACCGGCGCGAGCGCCGGGCCGGCGCGCTGGTGCTGGGGACCGGGCTGTTCGCCATGTCGGTGTACAACGGCTACTTCGGCGCCGGGGCGGGCGTGATGCTGCTGGCGCTGATGCTGCTCACCACCGACCAGCACCTGGCCAGGGCCAACGCGCTCAAGAACTGGCTGCTCGGCCCGGCGTCGGTGATCGCCGCGATCACCTTCATCGTGCTCGGCCCGGTTGACTGGGCCGCGGTCGCCCCGCTGGCGGCGGGGATGCTGGCCGGCGGCGTGGCCGGGCCGCAGATCACCCGGCGCATGCCGCCCGGCCTGCTGCGCTGGCTGGTGGCGCTGACTGGCCTAGGCGTAGCCGTCCGCCTGTGGGCCGTGCCCGCGCTCTAGGGGCGTGTCCCGCAGATCTCCAGGCCGAGACCTGGGCCGCGGCCAGGGCGACGTCGCGTGGCAGCAGCAACGGCCGTAACATGCCCCCCGCCAGCCCCTGCCGCCCCGAGTGCGCCAGGAAACGGCCGATCGAATTCCGGATTGTGGCCCGGCCGGAAACCGGCCAGCGACGTGGTTGTTGCTCTCACGCCGCTGTAACAGCGTGAGAGCAACAACCACGTCGTTCGGCGGTCACCAAGATCACGGTGGGGTGACGCTGGCTGGGTGCGCTGGGGCTACCTGGGGCAGCTGCGGCGGGTGGTGGGGCCGTACTTCGACGTGACCCCGGACAGCCCGGACGCCGCGTTCGCGGCCGAGGCGCCCCGTCATCCGGTCTTCCTGGTGACGGCCGGGCCGAGTCACACTTGAGGTCAGGCGACGCCGAGGCCGAGGGAGTGAGCACGTGCGGGACGCGGTGATTGTGGAGGCGGTGCGCACGCCGGTGGGCAAGCGCAACGGCGCACTGTCCGGGGTGCACCCGGTGGACCTGTCCGCCGGGGTGCTGCGGGCGGTGGCCGAGCGCGCGGGCCTGGAGCCCGCGCTGGTGGACGACGTGATCTGGGGCTGCGTGGCCCAGGTGGGCGAGCAGGCGCTGGACATCGGCCGCAACGCGGTGCTGGCGGCGGGCTGGCCGCTGTCGGTGCCGGGCACGTCGGTGGACCGGCAGTGCGGGTCGTCCCAGCAGTCCGTGCACTTCGCAGCGGCCGGGCTGATCAGCGGCCAGTACGACGTGGTGGTCGCGGGCGGGGTGGAGTCCATGAGCCGGGTGCGCCTCGGGCCGGCGATGGGGGACGCGAACCCGTTCGGGGCGGCGCTGGAGACCAGGCTCGGCGGGCAGCGGCCGCACCAGGGCATCGGCGCCGAGATGGTGGCCGAGCGCTGGGGGCTGTCCCGCACCCAGCTCGATGAGTTCTCGCTGGCCTCGCACGAGAAGGCGGCCGCGGCCCAGGACCAGGGCCGGTTCACGGGGCAGATCGCGCCGGTCACGCTGGCCGACGGCACGGTGGTCGACACCGACGAGGGGGTGCGGCGCGGCAGCACGCTGGACATGCTGGCCCGGCTCAAGCCCGCGTTCCGGCCCGACGGGCTGATCCACGCGGGCAACAGCTCGCAGATCAGCGACGGCGCGGCGGCGCTGCTGATGACCACCACCGAGATGGCGGCCGGGCTCGGGCTGACGCCGATCGCCCGGGTGCACACCGCGGTGCTGGCCGCCGACGACCCGGTGATCATGCTGACGGCGCCGATCCCGGCCACCGGCAAGGCCCTGGACCGCAGCGGGCTCAAGATCGACGAGATCGGCGCGTTCGAGGTCAACGAGGCGTTCGCCCCGGTGCCGCTGGCCTGGCTGGCCGAGACCGGCGCCGACCCGGCCGGGCTCAACCCCAACGGCGGCGCGATCGCGATCGGCCACCCGCTGGGCGGCAGCGGGGCCCGGCTGATGACCACGCTGGTGCACCACATGCGCGACAACGGCATCCGCTACGGCCTGCAGACGATGTGCGAGGGCGGCGGCCAGGCCAACGCCACCATCCTGGAGCTGGTCTCGGCCTGACCCGGGGCGGCCTAGCGGCTGCGCTTGTCCACGATGGCGACGCGCCGGACCGCGTCCAGCAGGCCGGCGGCCAGGCTGGCGTGCGTGTTCAGCGCGGACCCCACGGCGCTGGTGGCGGCCTTGTCGTCGGTGTAGCTGGTGACCACGTACGTCGCGCCGCTCGTGGTGAGCAGCGTGGTGCCCGCGGCGTCGGCCTGGCAGCCGGCGATGGCGTTGGCCAGCGCCCGCTGGCCGCCGCCGCGGCGCACCGTGGCCGGGGTGACGGCGGCGATCCGGATCCGGCCGCGGTCGACCCGCGCGATCTCGGACCGCAGCCGGCCGGCCTGGCCCGGGGTCAGCAGCGCGGACGAGTCGGAGTAGACCGGGCCGCGGGCCAGGGCATTGGCGATCGTCACCGCGGTCCGCGAGGTGCCGACCGGGCACTGGCCGGCCCCGCCCGGTCCCGGGTTGGGCTGGCCCTGCTCGACCGGCGCGGCGCTCTGGGCCGTGCCGGAGGTGCTCACGTGAGCGACGAACAGGCCCGCCACGGCGATCACGACCACGGCGATCACCGCGGCCGGCACCCAGATCAGGCCCCGCCGCCGGGGCGGCGCGGGCAGCGTCGGCGTCCAGGCCGGCGCGAGGGCCGGCAGGTCCCTGGTCAGCTGGAACAGCTCGCCCTGGGTCCGCGCGGCGACCGCGCGCCCGATCCGAGACTCGAACTCGTCCTGCGTCAGCCGCTCGTCCTCGAAGGCCTGTTTGAGCACGGCCTGCGCGGCCTCCCGGTCCGCCGCCGACGCGAGCATCCCCCCGGACTGACCCGGCAGGTTCCCGCCGCCTCCCCCGAACGACATGCCGCCTCCTCGATGCGCCCTCATACCGGACCTTAATGGACCGCCGTGCCATTCCCGAGCCGGGCGCGGCACTATCCGAGCCGACGGTGTCGGCGGGGAGTCGGCAGGGAGTCGGCGGGAGAGAGCGTGCGGTCCCGCCCCTGCGGGGACCGCACGCTCTCGGGCCCTGCCACCGGGCCCGCCGGCTTACGCCGGGGGCGGGCCAGACTGGACGTCGACCGGCGCGCCGGCGCTGGGCGCCTGTGCGTGTGACAGCGGTAGGAGTCGCCAGGACCCGGTCCGCCAACAACTTTTCCGGCCGTTGTGCGGGTTGCCGGTCGCCGAGTGCGTGCTGGACGCGGCGGACCTCGGCCTCCTGCCCCGGCTGGAGCAGGAGGCGGCCGCCAGCGGCTGCGCCTACCTGTGGGTGCACAGCGGGCCCGCTCGCCCGCCCGACGTCTACCTCGGCCTGGGCTTCGAGGTCGCTCAGGCGACCGGCGGCTGGGAGCGCCGCGTTCGCTAGTCGCGTAGCGGGCGCACGGGATCGGCCGTCCGGCCGCTGGCGGGCTTAGCGTGGCTGGGAAGCCTCCATAAGGGAAAGACAGGGAGCAGGTCATGGCGCCAGCGGCGGCCTACGACGAGATCGCGGACTGGTACGAGCACGAGTTCCTGGCTCGGGACGCCGGTGACCCGCTGGGCATCAGCACCGCGCTGGATGCCCTCCTCGGCCCCGGCTCCGGCCCGTGCCTGGAGATCGCATGCGGCACCGGCGTGCGCGCCGCCCGGGTACGTGAACTCGGCTGGACACCCTTCGGTGTCGACATATCGGCCGCGATGCTGCGGCACTCCCGCGGCCGCCTGCCCGCGGTCATGGCCGATGCCACCCGGCTCCCCGTCCGCGACGCCAGTGTCCCCGCGGTGATCACGGTGATGGCGCATACCGACATGCCCGCCTACCCCGCCGTGCTGGCCGAGGCGGCCAGGGTCCTCGCACCCGGCGGCAGGCTCGTGCATGTCGGCGTGCACCCCTGCTTTTGCGGCGGCTTCGCCGACCGCAGCGACCCCGCCGCCGTCGTGATCCGCCCCGGCTACCTCGACGGGCACTGGACCAGGGCGTCCTGGAGCGACCAGGGGGTCCGCGACAAGGTCGGGGCGACCCACTTCCCGCTGCCCGTCCTGCTGCAGGCCTTCGTGCGCGCCGGGCTCACGCCCGGGCAGTTCGCCGAGGGCGGTGAGCCGGTTCCGACCGTGCTCGCGATCCGGGCCCGGAAGGACTCGTAGCCGCCGACCTACGGCTTGCGGCCGATGCCGCCCATGCCGGGAACCTCGCCCAGCTCGGCCGACCCCGGCCGCCAGCGGGACAGCTCCACCACTCCGGGCTCGACCAGCTCGAGGCCGTCGAAGAACGACGTGAGCTGCTCCGGGCTGCGCGGGTGGTAGGTGCTGGCCGAGTTCTCGTTGTAGTGCCGCACGGCCTCGGTGAACGAGTCGCTGATGGTGGCGCCGTCGCTGAGCGCCAGGTAGCTGCCCGACGGCAGCGGCGCGAGCAGCCCGCTGATCACCGCGCCGGGGTCGTCGGAGTCGGGGATCTGGCCCATGATGCCGAACAGCATCAGCGCCACGGGCTGCCTGAAGTCCAGCGTCCGGGCCGCCTCGGCCAGGATCCGGTCCACGTCGCGCAGGTCGGCGTCGATGTAGTCGCAGGCGCCCTCGTGGGTGCTGGTCAGCAGGGCCCTGGCGTGCACCAGCACGAGCGGGTCATTATCGACGTAGACGATGCGCGATTCCGGCGCGATCGACTGCGCGACCTGGTGGGTGTTGTCAGCCGTCGGCAATCCGGTGCCGACATCGAGGAACTGCCGTATTCCGGCGTCCCTGGCCAGGTAGGTGACCGCCCGGCCCAGGAAGGCCCGGTCGGCCCTGGCCAGCTTGGTGATGTCGGGGAACATGGCCATGACCTGGTCGCCGACCATGCGGTCCGGGGCGTAGTTGTCCTTGCCGCCCAGCCAGTAGTTCCATACCCGGGCCGAGTGCGGCACCGACGAGTCGATCTCCGGCTGCTGTGCGCCCCCGGCGGGCTGGCCTTCTGTCATGGAGCCATTCTCCGCTCTTTACGTTGGCCATTTCCGGGCGCCAGCCTAGCGAGCTTGTGCGCCAGGCCGGCTCAGGGTGCGGTCGCGGTGGCCAGGACCCGGCGCAGCCGCCCGAAGGTGGCCAGCGAGCGCACGCCCTCGTCGTGGAACGACCGCAGCGCGGGATCCTCGCCGGGGTCCAGCGCGGCGGCCTCCTCCCACATCGATCGCTCGGCGCCCCGCCAGTCCGCCCGCTCGCTGACCTCCACCTCGGCCAGCCCGGCCGCCGTCAGGCCGGCCGCGAGGTCCACCCCGAGCAGTCGTTCCGGCAGGCCCTCCACGGCGTCGCGGTCGGCGGGCTCCCAGCAGGTCAGCACGACCCGGCCGCCGGGAGCCAGGATCCGGCGCAGCTCGGCGTAGGCGCCGGCCGGCGTCGGGGCGAACTGGATGGCGTCCACGCACAGCACCGCGCTGGCCGCGCCGGTCTCTAGCCCGGTCGCGGCCAGGTCGCCGACCCGGAAGTCGGCCGTGCGGCCCAGCCGCCGGGCCAGCTCGGCGGCCTGGCGGACCGCCTCGGCGGAGAAGTCAACGCCCGTCAGCCGGGCCCCGGTGCGGGCCGCGATCTCCAGGCCGTAGCCGCCGCGGCCGCAGGCCAGGTCGACCAGGAGGCCGCCGGGTGCCAGCCGCAGCGCCTCGGTGACCTCGGCGATGCCCGCCCAGCTCAGCAGGCTGGTCGACAGCAGGCTGGGCGGCAGGCCCAGGTGCCGCTGCTGGATCTCGTCCTTGACCGGCGACCTGGCCATCCCCGCGTACCAGTCGTCGAAGTACTGGGCCAGCTCCGGCCCCGACCGCTTCATCCGGCCAAAATATCCCATTCGCCCCGCTGACCTTCCCGCTGACCTTCCCGTCGCCCTTCCGGCTGGCCTGCCACCCGGCTCGCTCACCGGGCCCTCGATACCGGCCTCACTCGCCGGCCGGATCGCGTGCCCCGCGCATGGTGAACACCGCCAGCCCGGCCGCCGCGACCAGGCCGGCGCAGAGCGCCCCGCCGAGATCGTGCGGCGGCCGGGCGGGCCAGATCCAGGGCGTGGTCAGGGCCGGCCCGTGCCACTGCGTGTACAGCCCGTACACGCCGGCGAGCAGGTAGCAGGCCGGGCCGGTCCAGCCCAGCCCGCCGCCCGCCGCCGCGGCGCACAGCAGGCCGAGGCCGGTCAGCCCGGCCGTGTTGCGCAGCACGTCCAGCGTGCCGCCGGCCAGGTGCCCGCCGGTGCCCGCGGCGGCCAGCGCCCCGACCGCGGCCGCGGTCAGCGCGAGCGCGGTGGCCAGCCGCAGGAACGGCAGCCACCGGCCGGCCACCCGCTCCGGGTCGCCGAGCGGGCTCGCCGTGGTGACCACGATGGCTGCCGCCGCCCCGGTCTCGAATACCAGCGGCAGTTGCAGCGCCCCGTAGGCATCCCAGTGCGCGATGAGCGCGATCCGCAGGGCCACGGCGCAGGCCGCGATCGCGGCCAGGGCCGCGGGCACCCGCCGGCTGGCGGCGTGCCGCCGCAGCAGGAGCAGGGCCATTCGCGCGGTGCCAGGGCGCCGGTCCCGACGGCCGGGCGCGGCCGTGGGCGCGCGCGTGCCGGCGGTCATGGCAGCTGCCTCAGGGTGATCTGGCCGGCCCGCAGGGCGGCCAGGTGCCGGACCAGCCAGGCATGCCGGGCCGGGGCGGGCAGCGTCGCGAACCGGCGGGCCGCCGCGTAGGCCGGCGTGCCGGGGCGCACCGCCGGAATGTCGAGCGTCGGGCCAGGCTCTGGTGACCCGGCCCGGCGCGCGCCGCCCCGGCGTGGGCCGGTCCCGCGCGTGGTCTGGCGCGGGTCGGCGAACGGCACCGGGCAGTCGCCGCCGGGCGCCGGGCACCGCGCCGCCGTGATCAGTGCGGCCAGCACGGCCTGCTGCGCGGCTGACCCGGCCGGGTCACCGACGACGCTGGCCAGGATGCCCGGCCCCGTGCTCGATCGCACCTGCGCCGCCAGTTCGGCCGTGGTCAGCTGCGGCCCGTCGAACTGGTCGGGGAGCAGCAGTCGGTAGACCGGCGGCTGGCCGGCCAGGACCCGGCCGGCCAGGAAGATGCCCACCTCGTTGCCCGTGCCCTGCTGATAGGTCGCGGCGGCCTGGCTGATCCGGGCCGGCGCGCCGGGCAGGCCGGCGATCTCGCTGAGCACCGGCCGCAGCGCCCCCGCCACGGCGGGCAGGTACTCGGCGTAGGCCGGGTTCAGGCAGACCGGGACCGGGGCCTGGCGGCACACCGGGGTGTAGCGCAGCGGCCGGTCGCTGGCCGCGTCGTGCAGGGCCGGGATGGCGATCATCCCGTGGGCATCCATGCGGCCGGTGCCGGCCAGGACGGTGGCCGTGCCGGCCGCCAGCAGACCCGCGGCGGTGCTGGCCGCGGCGGCCCGGCGCAGCCACCGTCCGCCCGCGTCCGGGGACAGGCCCAGGGCGCCCAGTACCGCGGCGGTGAGGCCGGCCAGGAACAAGACGTGGGCGATAGACAGGTCGGGCAGGTACGGGTAGAACGTGGCCACGCCGGCGTTGGGCCCGTTGTCCCACGGGTAGGCCACGATCGGCGAGACCGACCAGTAGGACCGGCTGCCGACGATCAGCTCGGTGCTGAGGGCAAGAACGAAGAAGATGGCGATCGCGGCCAGCGGCGCGGTAAGCCGGCCGGGCAGCAGCGTGCCGGCCGCGAACCCCAGCGCGGCGAACGCCGGCAGGCTCGCGGCGCCGACGATAACCGGCCACCACAGCGGCCCGCCCCCCGTCGCCTGCCCCGCGGTCTGCCCGTACACGACGGCCACGCAGGCCAGGTAGCCGGCCAGCGCCCAGCAGGTGGTAGCGGCCCACGGGGCGAGGAGCCGGGTCCACCGGGGCCTTGCGGTGACCGCGACCAGGTGGCCGGTGTGGCGGCGGCGGTCCCGCGCGGCGGTCCACGCGGCCGCCCCGATGACCGGGCTGGCGAAGGCCAGCAGGGCGCCAATCTGCATGGTCCCCGCGCGCGGGTACCACTGCGGCGGCAGGGCCATGACCTTCCGGTAGGTCGTGGCCCAGAACAGCGCGGCCACCAGCGGCAGCAGCCACGGCATCGGGCTGTGGCGCAGCTCCAGCAACAGCAGCCGGGCCGCGGATCTCCCCGGCCCGCGCGTGACCGGCCGGGGCCGGGCCCGGACCGGTGCGCTCGCGGCGGTCATGACCGGGCCGCCGCGAGGATCGCGCTGTAGCCGCGCTCCAGCGGCGCGTCACCGACGTCGTGACCCTGGCCGCGGGCGGTCAGCTCGTCCGGGGTGCCCAGGTAGACCACCTTCCCCCGGTCCATCACCGCGACCTGCGTGCAGGCGGCGGCGACGTCCTCGACCAGGTGCGTGCTGACCACCACCGTGGCCCGCTGGCCCAGGTCGCGCAGCAGGGCCCGGAACGCGACCCGCTGCTCGGGATCCAGCCCGGCCGTCGGCTCGTCGAGCAGCAGCAGGTCCGGCTCGTTCACGATGGCCTGGGCGATGCCGGCCCGGCGGAGCATCCCGCCGGACAGGGTGCGCAGCCGGGCCCGGGCCTGGCCGTCCAGGCCGACCCGCTCGGTGGCGGCCGCCACCGCGGCCGGGATCTTCGCTGTGGGCAGCTCCTTGAGCAGCGCGAAGTACTCCACGAACTCGGCCACCGTGAAGCCCGGGTAGTAGCCCAGGCTCTGCGGCAGGTAGCCGAGCCGGCGGCGGATCTCCCGCCGCGGCCCGTAGCGGCCCGGATCGTGGCCCAGCAGCCGCAGCCGGCCCGAGGTCGGCGGGACCGCGGTGGCCATCATCCGCAGCAGCGAGGTCTTGCCGGCGCCGTTCGGGCCCAGCAGCCCGAACACCCCCGGCCCCGCGTGCAGGTCCACCCCGGCCACCGCCATGGTCTTGCCGAAGCGCCGGGTCAGCCCGGTGATCTCGACGTTCATCATGCGCCTCCAGGAATGAGTGCGGGCCCACCGCGCGGCACGCGGTCCGGCACCTCGGCTCCAGGCTGCCCGGCCACCGGGCCCCGGGTCGTCACGCCACGGAGCGCAATCCGCGGTCATACCGTGACGGCAGCCCGGCCCTCGCCGCGGCCGGCGTCATACCTGGGTATGACGTCGCTGGGGTGATGAGCAGGCCGCCATCCGCGATCTACGCTGAGGTCGTGGACCGGACATCAGGCGCCGCTCCCGCCGCCAGCACCAGGCGCGGGCACGCGCTCACCGTGCTGCGCCGGGCCTGGCACGGGCTCGGCCCGGTGCTGGCCGGCCGCGAGCCGCCGTCGGCCTGGCAGTGGCGCTCCGCGGCCGAGCGGCGCACGGCCTACGCCGCCCTGGCCGTGGCCACGCTGGTGGTGTGCCTCATCAGCGTCGGCACCGTGCACGGGGCGATCGGCCTGCACGGGCCCGCCGGCCAGCGCACGCTGGTCTCCCAGCTGCCCCCGGTGCTGGTCCAGCGGCTGCTGGCCATCGTGGTCGTGGCGCCGCTGCCGCTGGCCGCCCGCCGCCCCATGCTGGCCTGGCGGATCGGGTGGCTGGCCTTGCTGCTCGTCCCGCTGCTGCCGGCCACCTGGTGGGGCGGCTGGCCCTGGGGACCGCCCCAGCTGGCCGCCCTCCTCGCGGCGTTCTGCCTGGCCGGAGTGCGCCAGCCCAGGGCCGCGCTGGCCTGGATGTGGGCGCTGACCCTGGTCCCGTGGCTGCTGTGGCTGACCAGCCGGATCCAGGACCTGAACGGCCCGGCCAGTGCCAGCGTGGTGTTCACCGCCGCCGCGATCGTGGTCGACAGCCTGCGCGCCCGGCTGCTGGCCCAGCGCGACCTGGTCACCCAGACCCAGCGGGCCGAGGCCGAGCAGGCCCGGCGGGCGGTGCTGGAGGAGCGCACCCGCATCGCGCGCGAGCTGCACGACGTCGTCGCGCACCACCTGTCGCTGATCGCGGTCCGGGCCGAGACCGCGCCCTACCGGCTGCCCGGCCTGGCCGGGCCCGTGGCGGGGGAGTTCGGCTCGCTCAGCGGGCTGGCCCGCGAGGCGCTGACCGACATGCGCCGGCTGCTCGGCGTGATGCGCCAGGACCAGCCCGCGGCGCTGGCCCCGCAGCCCCAGCTCACCGACCTGCCCGAACTGGTCGCTGTGACCCGGCGGGCCGGGGTGCCGGTCGAGCTGACCTTCCCGGCCGAGCTCGGCCAGGTGCCCGCCGGTGTTGGCGTGTGCGCCTACCGCATCGTGCAGGAGTCGCTGTCCAACGCCAGCCAGCACGCCCCCGGTGCCGCCGTCACCGTGTCGGTCGGCCAGGAGCAGGGCGCCGTCCGGCTGCGGGTGACCAACGGGCCCGGCACCCCGGCCGGCCAGGACCGCGCCGAGCTCCGGCCCGGCCACGGCCTGACCGGGATGCGCGAGCGGGTCGCCCTGCTGGGCGGCTCGCTGTCGGCCGGACCCGCCCCCGGCGGCGGGTTCGAGGTCTGCGCCGTCCTCCCGGTCGGCGAGGCGCCATGACCGGCGACGGCGCCGACGGGCGCCCGGCCACCCGCTGCCTGATCGCCGACGACCAGGCCATGGTGCGGGAGGGCTTCGCCGCCGTGCTCGCCGCCCAGCCCGGCCTGCTCGTGGTCGGCCAGGCCGCGGACGGTGCCGAGGCCGTCCGCCAGGCCCGCGAGCTCCGCCCCGACCTGGTCCTCATGGACGTGCGCATGCCGGTCATGGACGGCCTGGAAGCCACCCGGCGGATCATGAGCGCGCCGCCCGCCCCGCGGGTGCTGATGCTCACCACCTTCGACCTCGACGACTACGTGTACGCGGCCCTGCGCGCCGGGGCCAGCGGCTTCCTGCTCAAGGACGCCACCGCGGCCGAGCTGGTCCAGGCCGTCCGGGTGGTGGCGTCCGGCGACGCGCTGCTCGCGCCGTCGGTGACCCGGCGGCTGATCGCCGACTTCGCCCGCCAGCCGCGCAGCGACCCGCCGTTCCCGCTCGCCCTCGGCGCGCTGACCCAGCGGGAGACCGAGGTGCTGCGGCTGATCGCCCGCGGCCTGTCCAACGCCGAGATCAGCGACACCCTGGTCATCGCCGAGCAGACGACCAAGACCCACGTCGGCCGCATCCTGGCCAAGCTCGGCCTGCGCGACCGCGCCCAGGCCGTCGTCCTGGCCTACGAGTCCGGCCTGGTCGCTCCCGGTGAGTCGCGCTAGCCGCGTCAGCGGCAGATCCTGGGCGTCGCCCTGAACCAGCGACAGCCAATCCCCACCCAAGCACAACGGCCCGCTGCTCCCGCCGGGCGAGCCGTCAGGCGCGGGGCTGGACTCGCTTGGACAGGCGGACGTCCTCCTCCTCGAAGCCCAACGCCGCGTAGAAGCGCCGGGCCCGGTCGTTGCGGATCCCGGTGTCGAGCGTGATCCGGGCCAGCCCGCGCTCCGCCGCCCACTCCTCGGCCGCCGCCATCAGCGCCCGCCCGACCCCGCGCCCCTCCGCCGCCCCATCGGTGACCAGTTCGCCGACATAGGCGTCCACCTCCCCGCTGAAGTGCTCCCACTGACCCAGGCTCACCAGGCCGGCGATCCGCCCGTCGAGCACGGCGACCAGCACCGCGTGCCCCTCGTCACTCGCCGAGCCCAGCGACGACTCGATCCACCCGCGCACGGCCCTGGCCACCCGGTCCGGGTCCCGCCAGGGCGCGACCCCGATCGTCAGCCGCGGGCTCAGTGCCAGCAGCGCCGCGTGATCCTGCGCCCGGGCGGGCCTGATGTCCACGTGAGCAGCTTTGTCCATGTGCCGAATGTCGCATTAAGAGGCGGATGTAAAAAAGCGGAATTCGCAGAATGCCCCGCCCGCTGCACGCCCGCCCCGCAATTCGCTCCTGGTCCGCCCCGCAGTTCGCTCCTGGTCCGCCGCGGGCCGCGCCTGTCCACCCCCGGCCCGGGGCCGCGTTATGGATGCTTACTTACCGACACTCCGCTGTGGGTAAGTAAGCATCCACGAAGCGGATCGTCGGCGGTGGGGCTGGGTGGGCGGACCGGTGCTCCCGGGAGGGTGCGCGGGATGATCTATCGCGGTACGATATAAGGCAGTTGGGTGCGGGCCGGTGCCTGGATGGCCAGGCAGGCGCATGATGTGAAATATCGTGATGCGATACAGATGCTGACAGGGAGGTGATGGCCATGGGGCACGCCTCCGGCGGCCAGCGCCAGGGCCAGGAGCACGAGCACGCCGCGGCGGCCGGGCGCTCGCCGGTGGCCGGGCCGTCGGCGGATGCTAGCCACCCACTGGAGGGCGGGCCGTCACCGGTGGTCGGGCAGTCGCCCGAGGCCGGGCACTCCGCGGTGGTGGCGGCGGCGCGGGCGGTGTCGGCGCTGGCGCACGGGCACCGGCCCGGGGCGGGGCGTGAGCCCGGCCGCCGGTCCAGGAGGTCGAGCGACTGGGCCAAGCGGTACAAGATCCAGGCCATGATCACGCTGGTGCCGCCCCAGGCCGGCGTGGCCGGGCCGGGGCTGGCCGGGCCGACCTGCCGGGCGATGATCCGGGCCGAGCATCACGACACCCACGGCCGGAAGTTCTTCCCGGCCCTGCTCGACGTCCGCGATGACTACGCGGTGCCCGATGCCGAGCACCTGGTCGTGACCGCCGTGGTCCTGGGCGAGGACGCCTGCGACTACCTGGCGGTGGGCGACCACTTCGCGCTGTGGCGGGGGTGCGACATCGGGCAGGGCGTGGTCACCCGCCGGGTGTTCGTCTGAGTCGCGCGGCAGGCCCGGATCTGATAACAGCAAGAAGCCGGTAGGCCAGCCGGTCATAACCCCCCCAGGCCAGTGATCAGAGCCGCGGCTGCGTCAGCTCCCTGGGCGGCAGGGACAGCCCGCGCACGTGCCGGGCAACCTCGCTCAGCGTGGTGATCCACAGATCGCCGAACGCGGTTGCCTCGGCCATAACCCGGCCCAGCGCGGCGGCCCGCGAGGGGCGGCCGGACAGGAACGGGTGCCCGGTCAGCACGAAGCAGCCACCCTCGTCGCGCAGCGCGGCCAGCTCCAGCGACCACATCTCGGCCGCCTTGACCGGGCTCTCGATCAGCCCGGTGCCGAACACGTCGGGCACGTAGCAGTACTGCTCCCAGTCATCCAGCGCCCACTGGACCGGGATCTCGACCAGGCGGTCGGCCCCGGCGCGCAGCTCGTAGGGCCAGTCAGAGTCCATGAGGCTGGAGTCGTACAGGAAGCCGCGGTCGGCGAGCAGGCCGGGGGAGCGGTAGTTCAGCTCCCACAGCGGCGCCCGGTAGCCGGCCGGCCGGACCCCGGTGATCTCGGTCAGGGCGTCGAGGCCGCGGTCCAGGTAGTCCGTCTCCTGGGCCAGCGTCGCCCCGGTCAGCGGCTCGTGCAGGTAGCCGTGGTGGGCGATCTCGTGCCCGGCGGCGGCGATGGCCCGGACCACGTCGGGATAGCGGCGGGCGGTGTAGCCGGGCACGAAGAACGTGGCGGTGATGCCGCGGGTGTCCAGCAGCCGCAGCAGCCGGGGCACGCCGGTCACCGGGCCGTAGGACTGATGGCTCATCACGCTCATGCGGGCGGCCGCGTCCGGCGCGGCCGACAGCACCGCCGACTCGGCGTCCAGGTCGAACGCGAAGCACGCCGCCGCCCGCTTGCCCTCGGGCCAGGCGGTGCAGAACGCCGCCCCCGGCGCGGGCCCGGTCATGCCCGGGCCCGCGCGAACAGCGACAGGAACTCGTAGGCCAGGTTGGCCGCCGCCACGCCCGTGATCTCGGCGTGGTCGTAGGCCGGCGCGACCTCCACGATGTCCACCCCGACCAGGTTGGTCCCGGCGAAGCCGCGCACGAAGCGCATGAGCTCGCGGCCGGACAGCCCGGCCGCCTCGGGCGTCCCGGTGGCGGGCGCGAACGCCGGGTCCATGACGTCGACGTCGATCGACACGTACAGCGGCCGGTTGCCGACCTGCTCGCGGAGCCGGTCGATGGTGGCCGGGACGCCGGCGTCGTCGATGTCCGGGCAGCTGAACACCTGGAATCCCATCCGGGCATCATCGCGCAGGTCGTCGGCGTCGTAGAGGGACCCCCTGATGCCGACGTGGGCGCTGTGGCCGGGCACGAACAGCCCCTCCTCGGCCGCCCGCCGGAACGGCGAGCCGTGGGTGTACTCCTCGCCGAAGTAGGCCGGCCAGGTGTCCAGGTGGGCGTCGAAGTGCACCAGTGCCACCGGCCCGTGCCGCTGGTGCACGGCGCGCAGCAGCGGCAGCGCGATGGTGTGGTCACCGCCGAGGGTGACCAGCGGCTGGCCGTCCGGGGCCAGGTCGCCGGCGGCCCGCTCGATCTGGCCGATGGCCTCGCGGATGTCGAACGGGTTGCACGGGATGTCGCCGGCGTCGACCACCTGCTGACCGCGGAACGGGTAGACCTCCTGGGCCTGGTTGTAGGGCCGCAGCAGCCGGGACGACTGGCGGATGTGGGCCGGGCCGAACCGGGCGCCGGGCCGGTAGGTGACCCCGGAGTCGAACGGCACGCCGACCACGGCCACGTCGTGCCGCCCCACGTCCTCGCGCCGGGGCAGCCGGGCGAACGTGGTCAGCCCGGCGTACCGGGGCACGGCCAGCCCGTCGGCCTGCCCGACGATCTGCGGCCCCGCCGTGGCTCCGCCGTCCTGATCGCCAGAGCTCACGCTCGGCATCGCACCTCTCCTCCGTTGACGTGCAGGATCTGGCCCGTCATGGCGCCGATGGCCGGGTCGGCCAGGAACGCCACCCCGGCCGCGATCTCCTCCGGCTGCCCGATCCGGCCCAGCGGCACGCCCGCCGCGTAGCGCTCGTGCATCTGGGCCAGGCTGATGCCCGCGTCGGCCGCGTCCACCTCCAGCTGCGGGGTGGCCGTCACGCCGGGCGCGATGCCGTTCACGATCACCTCCGGCGCCAGCTCCCGGCCCAGCGTCTTGACCAGCGCGATCAGCCCGGCCTTGGACGCCGCGTAGGCGGTCGCGTTCGGCCACCCGGTCACGCCCCAGTAGGAGGTGACGATCACCACCCGGCCCCGGCCGCTGCGGCGCAGCCCCGGCAGCGCGGCCTGGATCAGGTGGAACGTGCCGGTCAGGTTGGTGTTCACGACCTTCCACCAGTCACCGGGCGGGTGCTCGGTGAACGGGCCCATGGTCATGTAGGCGGCGTTGCAGACCAGCGTGCTGAGCGGGCCCGCGGACCGCTCGACCTCGGCGATCATCGCGTCCACCTGGTCCCGCCGGGACACGTCGGCGGGCGCGGCCAGGCCGCCGATCTCGGCCACGATCTGGTCCATGGCGGGCCGCCGCTCGATGTCGTTGACCGCCACCAGCGCCCCGCCCGCCGCCAGCCGCCGGGCGATGGCCGCCCCGATGCCCTGCGCCGCCCCGGTGACCAGCGCGACCCCGCGGTCGGCCATCAGATGACCGCCCCGCTGTTGACCGACACGATCTCGCCGACCAAGAACGAACCTTCCTCAATAACGAAGCGGACGGTCTCGGCGATCTCCGCCGGGCTGGCCAGCCGCCCCACTGGCAGGGTGGCCAGGTAGTCCGGGGCCCGCCACGGGGACGCGGGCTCCAGCAGCGGCGTGTCGGTCGGGCCGGGGGCGACCGAGTTGACCAGAACGCCCTGGCTGGCCACCTCGGCGGCCAGGCTGCGCACCAGGCCCAGGATGGCGCCCTTGGCCGCGGCGTAGTGGGCGTCGCCGTCGCCGCCGCCGACCGCCAGCTCGGAGGAGATCGCCACCACCCGGCCGTCCCGCCGGGCCAGCATGCCCGGCAGCACGGCCCGCAGCGTGGCCGCCAGGCCGCCCAGGTGCACGGCCAGCATCCGGTCCCACTGGGCCAGGCTGAGCTGGTCGAACGGGACCATCTCGTAGTACCCGGCCGCCGTCACCAGGGCCCGGATGGGACCCAGCTCGTCGGTCACGGCGGCGGCCGCCGCGGCCAGCGCGACCGCGTCGGTGACGTCGCCGGTCACGGACACGTCGGTGCTGGACGGCCGCAGGTCGTAGCCGGCCACCCGCCAGCCCGCCGCCTGCAGCCGCCGGGCCACCGCCGCCCCGATGCCGCTGGCGGCGCCGGTGACCAGCGCGACGCCCGGTCCGGCGGCCCTGGCCGTCTCAGCGGTCCGGGCCGTCTCGGCCGTCACGCGCTGGCCCCCTGCGGGTCCTCGGTGATGACCAGCGCGCCCTGCCGGGTGTGGCGGCCCGCGTCCCTGAACACCCACAGGTTCAGCGCCCAGCCGATCAGGCCCAGTACCGCCATCATGATCAGCACGCTCCAGCGCAGGTAGCCGTCCCCGTACAGCGAGGCACGGGGCCAGGCGATGTTGACGATCTCGGCGATCAGCCAGATGGCGGCCACGTAGGTGATCAGGTTGCCGGCCCGGCCCAGCGACCAGGCGCCGGGCTGCCACTGACCGCGCAGCCGGACGTAGGCCGCGCCCAGCACCGGCAGCGCGAACGCGGTGTAGAAGCCCGCGTTGGTGAAGTTGATCAGCACCGTGTAGAGCTTGGTCGCGCTGATGAACTGGAGCACGATGGCGATTACCGCGGTGACCGCGATGGCGTTGTAGGGCAGCCGCTCGGTGCGCGTCAGCCGGACCAGCACCGCGTGGCCGGGCAGCACCCGGTCGCGGGCGTTGGCCCAGATGCACCGGGAGACCGCCGACTGCACGGCGGTGAAGCTGGCCAGGAACCCGAACAGGAACAGCACCTCGAACCCTCGGGCGGCGCCGCTGCCCAGGTGGGCGGACAAGGTGGCGCCGATGGGGTCGGGAACCTGCCCGGCCAGCACCGCGCCGATGTGCGGCACGGCCAGGTCCAGCGCCAGCCCCGAGTAGAGCACCACGGCGCCCACCGCCAGCAGCGCGAAGAAGATGGCCTTGGGCACGTTGCGGTCCGGGTCGCGGACCTCCTCGGCGATGGAGCCCGCCGACTCGAAGCCCAGGAACGACCAGCCCACGACGGCAATGGCGGCGATGAACGGCCCGCTCAGCCACGCGCTGCCGTGCACGGCACCGGCGCCGTGCACCAGCGAGCCGATGGGGTTCACCCGGTAGCGGACGAGCAGCAGCGTGCCCAGGCCGACCGAGCCGATGACCTCGGCCGCGATGCTGAGCCCGAGGAAGATCTTGAGGAAGATCCGGCCGGCCGTGTTGAGCACCGAGGCGAAGACGACCAGGGCCACCGCCACCAGCGAGGTGGTCAGGTGGCTCGGCGCCGTGGCCCCGACCGCGCCGAGCAGGAACCCGGCCGCCCCGTAGGCCAGCGCGGCCAGCGCGATGGACAGGCCCCAGATGTAGGCCCAGGCGGTGTACCAGCCGTAGCGCGGCCCGACCAGGTACCGGGCCCACTGGTAGACCGAGCCGGCCAGCGGCCAGCGCGAGGACACGTCGCCGAAGACCGCGGCGACCAGCAGCTGGCCGCCCAGCACGATGGGGAACGCCCACCAGAAGCCGAGCCCGGCCAGCGCGACGATGATCGAGAACACCGTGTACAGCGCGACGATCGGCGATACGTCCGCGAAGGCCAGCGAGAACGCCGAGCGGAAGGTGAAGCCGCGCTTGAGCGTGAGCGAGCTGTCGGCGTCCGCCGCACCGCCCTGGCCCATGGGCCTGTCGTCCGTCATGGGGTGACCGTAGTGACTGCCTGTGGCCGCGAACAGTGTCTGATCAGCACAATCGCCCGTTTCGGCCCTGTACGATCGTACGAACCACGATGGACGGATACCGGTGAGCATCAGCGTCCGAGACCTGGCCGACCAGCCCCACCTGCGGGTCGAGGTGCTGGCCGGCGCGGCCGGCCTGGACCGCAGCGTCACCTGGGCCCACTCCTCCGACCTGCCCGAGCCGTGGGACTGGCTGGCCGGCGGCGAGCTGCTGATGAAGAACGGCCGCACGCTGCCGCGGTCGGCGACCGGGCAGGCCCGGCTGATCGAGGGCCTGGCCCGTGCGGGCGCGGCCGCCCTGATCATCGGCACCGACCCGGACACCCCGGCGGTGGCCGCGCGGGTCACCGCGCTGGCCGACCGGCTCGGGCTGCCGGTGCTGCGGGTGCCGTACTCGGTCAACTTCATCGTGCTCAGCCGCACCGTGGCCGACGCCCTGATCCACGAGGAGTCCCGCCGGCTGGCCAGGGCCAGCCGGATCTACGCCTCGATCAGGGACGGCATCACCGCCAGCGATCCGGCCCGGTTCCTGGCCCGGCTGGAGGCCGAGCTGGGCTGCGAGCTGTTCGTGATCGACTCCGGGACCGGGGCCAGCGTGCTGGACGGCACGCCGCCCCCGCCCGGCCCGGTCCGCGACGAGCTGCTGGCCACGCTCAGCCGCCGGGGCGGCGCGGTGCCCGGGCTGCTGCGCGCGGACGCCGGCGACGGCCAGGTGGTCGCGGTCGAGGTCCCGTACGAGGAGCCGACGCTGCTGGTGGCCCGGCGGCCCGGGGCCGGCGACCAGCCCTTCGACCTGGCCCTGCTGCAGCACGCGGCCACGGCGGCGGCCGTCGAGGTGGCCCACGCCTCGCTGCGCCAGGACCACCACCGCCAGCTCGGCACCGAGCTGCTGGCCCAGCTGCTGGACTCGCGCCTGGACGCGGCCTCGGCCGGGCGCCAGCTGGCCGCGCGCGGGCTGGACCCGGCCGGGGCGCGGCTGCTGGCCGCGCGCGGCCCGGCCGACGACGACCAGCGCCGCCTGCATATCGGCCTGCACCGCCGCCACGTCGACCACCTGCTGATCCGCCGCGGCGGCGTGGTCCTGATACTGCTCGCCGGCACTGGCACCGGCACCGGCACCGGCACCGGCGCAGGCGCAGGCCGGGCCGACGAGACCGTGGCGCTGGTGCGCGGCCGGCTGGGCGGGGACAGCGCGGTCGGGGTCAGCAACGTGCTCGGGGACGCGCTGCGGGTGCCCGAGGCCGCCCGCGAGGCCATGTGGGCGCTGGCCGTGGCCGCCGAGCGCCCCGATGGCGCGGCCTACTACGGCGGCGCCGCGCCGCTGCCCGCGCTGCGCGACCCGGCCGAGGCCCAGGCGCTGATCGACCGGGCGCTGGGCCTGCTGCTGGACTACGACCGGCGCACCAACAGCGAGCTGCTGCGCTCGCTGGCCGCGTTCCTGGACTGCCGCCGGTCCTGGCAGCGCACCGCGCGGCGGCTCAGCGTTCACCGGCAGACCGTGGTGTACCGGATGGAGCGCGTCGAGCAGATCACCGGGCGGCGGCTGACCGAGACCGCCGACCTGGCCGAGCTGTGGCTGGCGCTGTCCGCCTACGAGCTGCTGACCGGCGCCCGGCTGCTGGCCGAGTGAGTTAGCCGGCCCGCCCGCGGACGCCGTCCAGAGTCAGCTCAAGGCCGTTGCCCCAGGCGGACCGGGATGGCCACCGCGAATCTCGGTCCGCAGGCGCTCCGGCTCGGCTCGCTCGGCTGAGCTCAGCCCCGGCAGGTCCCCGTCCGGGACGGTCTTTCCGTCAGCATCGGGCACCTGATCCTCCCCGCATTGTGTGCAGCGTCATTCGCGCCGTCGCGCGACGCATCACCCGTGGCGGGTGACCAGGTCCGGCCCCGCGGGGGGTAGATGTGGAGGGGATCACGCCGGTCCGGGACCCGGGCTGGCCTGCGACGAGGGGGAAACACCGCCATGGCCGACCTGATTGCCATCGGATACCCGGACGAGACCACCGCCGACGCCGCCGCCGCTGAGGCCCGGCGCCTGGCCCAGGACCTGATCATCCAGCCCGACGCGATCGCGGTGATCGTCAGGGACAAGGACGGCGAGTACCACGTCCACACCAACCAGCACGCCGTGGGGGCCGGGACGAGCTGGGGCATGCTGTGGGGGTTCCTGTTCGGCCTGCTGTTCTTCGTCCCGGTCCTGGGCATGGCCATCGGCGCCGGAATGGGCGCGCTGATGGGCAAGCTGACCAAGACCACCATCGACAAGCAGTTCCGCGAGCAGGTGCGTGACATGGTCAAGCCGGGCACCTCGGCGCTGTTCCTGATGCTGGAGAAGGTGACCCCGGACAAGGCCGTCGAGGCGATGAGCCGGTACGGCGGCACCGTGCTCAAGACCTCCCTGTCCAAGGAAGACGAGAAGGAGCTGCAGGACGCCCTGCACGGGCAGTCGGCGAGCGCCTAGCGGCCGCCCGTCTGGCCCGGCGCGGAAACCGCGTGACCACCATGGACCCGCTCGGCCGGCTGCGCTCGGCGGGCAGGCGGGTGACCGACCCGATGGAGGCC